>Ga0326513_10003321_pt1 | contig 11710 bp, 19 predicted proteins | sample 2_2465_0518_D_FD_203654 | JGI IMG/M metagenome (GOLD analysis project Ga0326513, IMG submission 203654) | Bovine rumen microbial communities from UC Davis, California, United States - 2_2465_0518 | ecosystem: Host-associated > Mammals > Digestive system > Stomach > Rumen | place: USA... | reverse complement strand
CTCGTTGATATCTCTACTGAAGCAAATGTTGTACACCTTCTTCTACCCCCTCAATAAACATAGTTGGTAAAAGCTTTCTAAGATCTGGTGTCAACCATTTTGCTCCATGTTTTAACATAAGACCTGCTCTAGGCATATCTTTCTGTATAAGCTTTCTGCTAGCAGATGAAATAAGTCCACCAAACAACGCTCTTGCATGCGGCTCCACTTTGTCATACATGGTTTTCCCATATATATCAACAGGAGCATTCATAAAACTAGCACGCTTTGCAATGTTATAGTCGTTTTTAAGGTTTGGGCCGATGCTTTTTATTTTTTGCATAAGGCCTACGTTCTTGTCTGTACGTAGACCAACTCTCATCCACGCTGGACCACTATTTACAAACTGATTTCCAATAGCTCTGAGCACATTTCCGCTATAACTCATATATGGGAATGTTTGTATATAGTCTGTATATGCAAGTGCATTATTGTTGTTTACAAGTTTTTGTATTCCTTTTCTGGACATCTTTTTAGCATGTTCAAAAGCATCGTCACCAGTAGGAATATTATACGCCAGCGACAGACTTATTAATTTCTACAAATCTAATCCGCTGATGTCCATGTTATTAGACTTTGCCCAATCTTGTATACTGGTTATTACTTTTGCAAAGTCTGCTTTATTTTTTTGCGCATCTTGCATCGTTCTAGAAGAAATGGCATCCATTTCCTCCATCATTGTTTCATCGATACGCATGTTTTTGGCAATCTGCACTCCGGCAGTAATGTCTGCAGATAATATGCCAGCCTTTATCATTTCTGCAGTCTTATTTGCTTGATACAATTGTTCTGCCGCAGATGCGGCTTTGGCTCCAGTCACACCGCTTTGCAGTATCTTTTGTGCAGCAGCTTTTTTGTTTCCTACTGCAACTGCAGGAATAATATTCATCATCCATCTAGACAACCTGTCTACTCCACCGGCAAGGGCCATTCCTTCTACCATAGAAAGAGATGATCCCAACTCTGGTATAGAATACGCAAGTCCGGTAAGACTTAGTTCTCCTGAAAGCTCTTGCTGTCTTTTTGCATATGTAGGATCTATTCTTCTTGGATCAAACAACATATTTCCGTTAAGCGCAACATCCATATGTGCTTTTTGTGCATCTGCGGCTTCTTGATATGCGTCTTTTAAATATTTATCCCATTCGGCTATTTTAGAATTATGATTCGAGCTAGGGCCTTCCGCTTTTATATAGTTTCTACCACGAAACAATTTTTCTACTAACGGATTGTTGTCACCATGAGACTTAAGTACATCTTTTGTCAGGTCGTTATTATAACCACTATTTGGGATCAATTTTGATGCTCCGTATGCGGCCATAGTAATCAAATTACCTCCTATACCCAATAGGTCGGTAATGGTGTTACCAATTCCGTTTATGGCCTGCCCTATACTACTAATCTTTTTACCGTCGTTTGACACATTATTTTTAGTGAGATACATTGCACCGGCCAAAGCATTATCTTTAGCGTCCATTGCGCCGTAATTATACATTAAGTCAAGTATTACGTCGCTCTATCTTCCCTAAGGACTTTTAAAATAATTTTCGTGTTCAACAAGAGCCTCATCTAATGAGTTTAAATATTGCTCCAAATTAGCTATACTCGGGTCGTTTGGAGAATAATTTTTTAAATAGTCTATTCTTTCTTTCAGTTTTGCATACGTATTAGACATTTCCTTATAGCTTTTTACCATGTCTAAATCGTCTTTATATTCATTTATATGCAACAACTGCTGTTCGTCCTCACCTTGCCATGATTCATATACACGTTTAAGGAGTTGACGATACGTATCTGCGACAAAGCCTGGGGCGGATTTTATTCCGTCCCATGTTTTGCCGATAATTCCTTCACTTTCCTCAGATACTTCGGGAATATAGGTACCTCCAGGAGATCCTGCATGATCTATTTGATATGCATCCGTACCGAAATATCCTAAGCCACCGCCGAGATACGGACTTGCCTCAGCTTCAGTATTGGATGAGATTATGTTCTGTATATTATTAAATCTCTTTGAATCCTACGAACTGTAGCTAGGCATTTTACCTCTTGTAGATAATCTTTTAATTTTTTTCATATTATTTCTTGTTTAAAGACTCTTTTTGCCTTTCTATAATTTTCTTTTCGGCCGCACTCTACCCGCCAATCAATTTGTCATAGTGAGTATTCCATTTAGAATCCACCGTACTGTTATAGTTATTTCTAACTCGTGTTATAGGTATTTCAACAACATCTGCGTTTTCCCATTGTTTTTTACCACCAATTGGTACCGAACTTTGCATCTTGTACATAGATAATCCCAAAGCGTCATATATAGATTGCGAATCAATGTTGGTATGAGTTTTCTTATATTCATTAACGAATTCTGCAAATTCAGAATGTGGAATTCTTGCATATCCACTGATTTCTCTAGTTCTGCCACCATCCGGTCTAGGCAAACTGGCAGTAGTTGTGTTTGCATTAACCATGTATCCCAGTCTTGGGGATTTCTTTAACCAGTCGTTAAACGCATTTATAATAGGCGCCTTTTGTGGATTATTTAAATATCCAGCAACCTACATCCTTCTCATCGGAGTAAAGTATATGTCTTTATCGTTAAAAGAAACTACTCTATATTTGTTAGTGGCGCTTCCTCCTGGGAACGAAGAAGTTTTTCCGTCGCCACCAGCGAGGAAATCCGCAGACGCCTTGTTATATTCATCTCCGCCGCTAGACGTTAAGAACTTATTGTAATATATATCTGCTTGTCGTCTTGCGTTGTCCGCCGAAGTTTTTCCAGTAGCCGGAGCTCCGTATGCAAGGCCAATTTCTTTAGCGTATACTTTAGAAGGAATTAATTCTCCTGTAGCTTTATCTCTAACAAGTACGCCGTTCTTCTCTGCTTTATCGAGGCCAGCTTTACTCATACGCAACCAAAAATTCTGCATCTTTTCTGCATACGCCTTCTTTTTAGCATCTTTCTCTTTACTTGCTTTATTTTCCCAATACTTAGCAATATCATAAGTAGTTTTCGCATAATCTGCTGGCGATCCTATTCCTGCCTCTTTGTTGTATTTCTAAACAGAATCAACCTCCATTTGGGTTGTATAAGACAAATCGGTTTTATTCTAATCTACTGGTAAACCCGTGTAAGGATCTATTCCTAGCTGCATCATATCAGTAAGTTTCTGCCAGTTAAACTGCTCTCTATCCTGATTTATCTTAGCCCAACCTTGACTAATTTGCTGACGCTTAGCCCATTGATCATCATAGTCGTCTTTCTAATATATACGTCTGCGCTGCCCATCTACAACGGCTCTGTTAAACATTTCTCTTGCGTCGCCCGCAACATTGTTAGATCCAGCTTGTCTTGCAAGATCTTGATAATATTTATACATTAATTGTCCTTGAGCAGTACTAACAAGTTCGTTGAAATGAGCGTTTGCAATTCCCTTAAGGTCGTCTTCTGTTATAGCTTCTATACTATAACTTACACCGTTCTTACTAGCTGCATGTACGTTTGGTTTCATTCCTTCATAGTATGGATTACCAAAAGTAGCCATGTCTACCATCTTAGTAGGGCTCATTTTATCCCATACGCCCTAGTCCAGAGTACTATACGAATTAATATCTGGGCCATCATATTTAGCAAATAGCGGATTATACAAACCAGCTGCCTCTAATTGCTTACGCGCTTTTAAGAATTCTCTAGCATTCTCAGCACTAGTTCTAAGCTTATTCACAGTGCCAACGTCTACACTTCTAGCAAGAGCTGCTAATTTTGCTCTACCAGAAGCAGTTCTCAATGGATCCTCACCTCTAGCATACAACTCGTCTATACCCTTACGAAACTTTCCTATTACTTTCTCGTTGTACCAGTCTTGATCTCTTTGTATAGGAGTATAGAAGTCATCATATTTCTCATAGAAGTCGTCCATTCTCTTCTCAGCCTTCTCATACATATATCGTGCATTCTGAATAGCTGATTGCATTAATCCTGTATCGTACAGCTACATCACAGGCATCTGTACTATTTTATCAGCTGCGTATACCATAATTATTTCTTTTTAGAGGATTTGCGTCTGCCGATGTTTTTACGTGCTTTTATAAGCTCATCGATGGTTGGGAAAGAAGGTGCTATTAAACTAGCAATCTTATCTTGATATGCTTTTTTATCAGCTGCGTCTTGTGCGATAGGTCCTAATTTTTTAAGTTGACTTGCAAAATAAGAATTTCTAAACGCTTCATCTTCGTCTGATGCAGTAGGTTGTATATTATTTATATAATTATACATAGATACATCTGTAGGATTGTCTGCAAGTTTTGCACCCCATGGACTAAGACCTGCTTTCTGATACTGTTCTGCCTTATCATCATCTACTTTACTCTACCACAAACCCATCTGATCTCTCCACATGTGCATATCAGTAAGTCCCTTAGTCCAGTTCTGTAAATAACTAGCCATATCTGCAGCACGCTGACTAGCCATCAAACGTCTAGCTCCATGAGCAGCACTGTATGCCTCATGATCAAACATAGCAGCTTTCTGATCCCTATTAGCTTGATCTTCTCCGAGTTGAGCTGCCATTTGAGCATATGCTTGAGCATACTTATTATTCATCTCTTGGCCGTATGTATTCAGTTTAGCCATACTGTCCATAGCATCTTTATAGCCAGCATAGTTCATTACGGCTCTCTGTGCAGCACTTAGATTGCCATTGTTGTTTGCAGCATTTCTATATTTGTATGCGGTATCCCAAAGATCATTATACGCCTAGTAGTTGTTAAAACGCATATCTGCCATCGTCTTTAGTGCGATGTTGGCATATGGATTAGTCTTTTTGGTATTAGGGCTGCTTATAGGTTCATTCTCTATATTATGCTTATCTACAGCAGCGTTTATCATTGGGAGTACATTTCCCACGGTGTTTGCCCATTCTGGTAATCCCCACTTGAACCCAGGCAACTTTCCGTTCTTATATTTCTTATTTTGTATATTCATACGTGTAGCATATTCGGCTCCCTATAAGTCGCCTGTTTGTTCATAATATCTAGAAGGACTTATTTTTAGTCCTCCTGGTAATTCTACTTTCTTGTTTGGTAATATTATAGTGTTTGGTTCTACATGAATAGGAACCGTATCTTTATTATCTATGCCTGTTCCAAGTCTAACGTCAGATAGTATATTGCCAAAATCATCTACTTCAATCTTATGTTCTCCGTTAGAACCCCAACCGTTTTGTTCTTTTCCACCAAACGGTTTACCGCCTGCGGCATACAACACTTGATCTTCCTGATTACCTTCAGTCTATGCTAAGTTATTTTGTAGTACTGTGGTAAGAGCTCCAGATTGATTGAAACTATTTGTATTGATACGTTTAATTTCAGCTAAACGCATTTGGCGTTTCATCTCACGCTTCTTAGCACCACCTCCAAATAAACCTCCGATAAGACCTCCAACAGCTCCTACAGCTCCACCTATAACACCTCCTACAGGTCCTGCGAGGCTTCCTATGGCTGCTCCAGTAGATGCACCTTTACCCATTAAGCCTACAGTATTTGCTGTATTCTCTGCGTTAACTTCTGATTCTATTTGTTTATCGTCAAGACCATTTTGTACAGTGTATCCTACACCTCCTATGTTTGACTGAGATGTACCTGCGTCTCTAAGAAGATCGTCAGCTGTTCTATTAAATTTAGACGCAGCTCCTATAGAACCGACCATATCTAATACACCAACAGCGCCTGTAGATACTGCTCCTAAATTAGTACCTCCTACAGAGTTTTTCTTGTCTAACCACTCTCCAAGCTTACCGCCGCTGTATTCAGGAAGCTCACCCGTGTTCTATACTCGTTTCAATTCTGTTAACTCCATGACATTCTGTATTTAGTGATTATGTATTGTAATGAGAAGTCACTAGAGTTAGAAGTAGACTTAAGTTCACATCGCATAGTCTTTCCTCTTAGTCTATTGCCCCATTCTTTTGTAACGTCTAGACTGGTTATTTGACCATTTCGTAATACTTTATTTCTAGGTATATCAAGTCTAAAGTCGTATTCTCTATTAGTAACCGAAGTACCTGTACAACTACTCTCCTGTTTTAATGGAGTATTATACTTAAACTGTAGATCAGAAATATCATCTCCACCATAGAATCTACCTCCAAACGTCTGTATATCAAATACCTTAGGCATAGTAGCTTCTGTATTTACTACATACTACAACAATGGTTTAGCATCCACTCCAAACAGCTTAACATTATCTCGTTTTACATTATGTAAGTATAATTGATTAGTAGTAGCACTTATCATATTCTCAAACACATCTGTATGGAACAGAGGAGTATAAGTATATATAGAAGTAAATGCTTCTATTTGTTCACTATATACTATGGAACCATCTTCTACTACACTAGACACCACCTCTTTATTCTTATTGTCATAGAACATACAAGGTCTATCAACCTCGTCGTGTTGGTTGATGTAGTTACGCAAGCCCTTAACAGTTGTCAGAGGAATAAGTGTTTCACCGTAAGCAAGTATCTCCTTCTCATGACCATCCCAGAAGTAGAGATTATGATTAGATTGTGTAGAGACAAACTGATTGGGTTTCATACCATATACAGTAGATATATAGTCGAAACGTTGGAGTATACCTCCATTACCTAAGATAATCTGATTGTTATTAGTATCTGTCAAAGCTGTACGCTCATTAGAACTTACAACACCAAATGCTTTATCTTGCCAGTATAAGAGTCTGTCTTTAAACAGTTTCATATATGTAATCTCACCAAAACGAGAATCTACATCTAAGAAATTCATAGCCTTAAAAGTAAGCCAACTGTCGATAGTCTCTCCGTTTGTCTTAAGTTCAGAGTTATGAATGCGTGTATCCCAGTTGAAATTACTTACTTCGTTGTATACAGCTGTGCTATACGTCATTACGTTCGGCGTTTGATTATACGCAGTATTGTACATATAAGACTCTTTCTCCTGTGTATAACCATCAAACGAAGCGGGTTTATCTTGTATATAATATGAATTATTGCCCGACGAACCATATTGATGTCCATATGCCGTACGTAAATCTATATCAGATTCCAATGGTACACTATATACGGTAGCCATTTTGGTTGTTCCGGTTGTATATGTACCATCCTTCCATATATGAGAAGCGTTGTACTTAAACAATCCTATATAAGCATCTCCACCATCTACTACTATTTCTCCAGTAGTTGTGCCAAAATAACCGCCGCCAACATATGTACTGCTATCTATAGCATACTTACTGTATCCTCCATATGGTACAACATCTTTTACAAGGTTTGCTATGTGTATAGGAGTAAATGGCACCTCTTGTCCGTCAATTATATCGTTTAGACATAATTGGGTTTCTATCTCTCCAAATATATGCGGGATACGTGTATTACCAAATTTCAAACTATTGTCTAATTTAAACAATATATATTTACCGCCGGTACCTAGTGGCTAGAAAAATTTAGACTGCGCTTTTATATGATTACTAAAATCTCCAGAATTGAGAGAAACCGGATGCGTGCCAGTGCTTCCGTCGGAATCAGTTGCTAAAGCTAACTCACCGTTCTTACTGAAATCCAATCCTGTCATTATTAACGGAGCAGACCAGTTTACAAAACTATATGTACCGATCGCAGTAACATCGTCTGCAAATCTAATAGTATCACCATTTGTAAACTTGTTCCATTCTGGAACATCAGGGTAAGCTACTGATGATATACTAGGGTAAGTAGGAACTATTTCTGACTAAGTATTGATAGAATAAGGCTTTATGTAATTGAACGATAAGTATTCTGGGAATACATTCGTATCGCCCTATATTATTATATTTTTCTTAAGCCAAGATCCGTCTCTTAGTCTGTTTACACCAATGGTATTATCTCCATTGGCATACACAGCTACATCTGTTACTACATCTATATCAGACTGTAAGAATGTGTAATTATGAGTACCTGATTCATCAGAATCTGTATGGTGTATTCCGTTCCTATATCTAAACGGATATATGTTATTGTTACCTTCTTTTGCAGAAGATGTATAACTTAACCTAGTAAGAGGAGAAGGAGTGTTGGAAGACTCTATATAGCTAGTAATACCATTCTACGAGTCCTAATCTTGCTATACTCTTCTTATTACAGTATCTCCTTTTGTAGTATATACAAACGCGTGTTCTAGTTTAATCTAGTTCTTGTATGTATCTAGAATGTTCTTTATATCGTCTGATTGATATGCGTACTCCGGAGATGCAAACTGCACAACATCTTGTACACTTGATGCAATGGTTCCTCTATAAGCGCTTCCGTTTGTATCACTCTAATCTACGGTATCTGTAACACTTACACCAGCCTTAGTAATACGATCATTGGTAAATTTATATGTAAGACCATAGTTATTTTCTAGTCTAGCTTCCCAAGGATGCCAGTTACCAAGTGAATCCAATACTTGAGTCTGGCCTGTCTGTCCACTATAATCCATGTGAACTACATTATTGCTGGTTGTTATATTATCAGCAACCATATCTTGCATAGTCATAAGACCTGTTGGGCACAAATAGTTCGTAAAGTTAAAATGGTTATTCTTACACTCTTGGAATCTATATGGCCTAGCTACAATGCCTTGCATTAACACATGTCTATCAGATATAGTTCTAGGACATTGTACTATTTGATATCCTGTACAACCAGTAGGGAGATGTTTCACATTAAATTTAATAGTACACCTCCTCATCTCATATACACCATTGCTTATTTCTGCAGCAGGACACGGTGGTATACGTATGTCAGCAATCCACTTAACAGATGTTGCTTTTCCTTTATCATTGTACAATATTATGCCAAAACGATATGTTTCGTCATGTTTATATGTATTTGAAGCTCCTGTAACAGTTCCATTATCGTTTATGATAACTGGCTCTTGTACAAGTTCCCAGTCAATATTTGTACCAACTCCACCAATCTTATCAGATCCTTCTTCTGGACGCCACCAGTCTGTGTTGTAAGTATAAGAAGGGTTGTCCGTAAATTGGTGATGACAAAGTTCACCTCCGTATGTATAGTTACCAGTACTCAAAGATGTTGCGTCCCAATCTTCAAAATCTTTGTCGGCATCATCTTGCGCATATGTCAAGTTAGCAGCAAACAACGTATCTCCTTTACTCTCTATAATCTTAGGTTTTATATAGAAAGAATTGTACGATAGAAACTCGCTTACTCCAAGTTGTTCCAAGTTCTATCCTCTATCTATAAATACAAAAGAACTTTGTCCGTCTATACGCTTTTCACATATTTTATGTATAGTAGGAGCCTGTCCATTCTGCATATAGTTTATTCTAAATATCTAAATAGAATCTAGATTTGTTATAGGCAATGAGTCTATTGTTATCTTAACTGACTTATTTGTTACCTCACTATAAGAATAACCTTTTCCGTCGTCTTTAAGTAGCTATAATGTCTTGCTTAAAGGAGCAAGTGTTGTAACAGCACCGCCAGTCTTAAATAATCTATACGAATATTGAACTTTTGCAGGTTTTAATAATCCGGATTGCGACGATATTGCTACTTGTGGACTTTTTAACAATATATCTTGATATCCACTAATAGTTATAAATTTCTTAGGAGCCTAGAAGTTTTGAACATCCCATTCGTTTTTTGCTATTTGTATAGACATTATACCGTGGTTGCCTGTATTATCTACAAAGTAAAACTTTATATTATTATCTGATTCCCAACGTAGCACTCCGCATATAGCAGCATCTAGATGTGTAACTGAAGTAAGACCGTTATTTGTAGTTTCCTGTGTATTCCATAACAATTCTTCTGTACATGGACCAAATATAGTAGTAAAATGAGCACCTTTATCGTCGCTTACACAAATAGACCATTGCCCAATACCTTCTACAATTTTTCTTGTAATGACAACAACATACTCTCTTATAGAATTCAAGTATATTATTTCTCCGTCGAAAGCATTTCCTATTGTAATAGTACCATCTACTAGTCTAAGCTCTCCGCTGTTACTGTCAGTATTAGTAACAAGTCTTAAGTTCTCTGCATATCTATACTGACTACTATCAAGTAATGAATCGGACAGGTCAGTATTCATACCTTTCAAGAACGTATTGACTTGCTGATTCTTATTAATATCCATGATAATAGTCGTTGTAAGTTATCTGTTCTTTATTTATGTCTTTAAAGAATGTGTCATCAGCCTCATAGTCTGGAATAAGCTTATGCCAATCATTCTTTATGTTCTTCATATCATCTGCTGTAGGCATCATAGCTTCTGCATAAGCTTGGTTTCTATAGAAGTTCCATTGCTGTTGAATATAGAAGTATGTGTCCTTAGAGAACTTGGCTGCATATTTAGAGCTCGCACCACTAAGTGTACCAGACATAAACTTAGGGAATGCAAGCTTCATTACTACATACCAATATACAGCTTCTTGATATGATGATAAATCTGGGATCAAAGGATATCCTCTTTCATCTGTTGCTATAGCTTTATAAGCAAACTTAATATATCCTTTATCCTTATTTGTTACTACCCAGCCTGGTTTAATGAAGTATTCAGGCTTCTAGTGTAATACATCATCACCAACCATTCTCTCTACATATTTCATCGTATTGATAGTGTAGAACTGTGATTGTGATGTAAAGTTCTTATGTGGGACGGGTTGTGGCTTTTCAAGCGTTATAACGTCCTCTATGGCCTTATTTTCAAAGTCGTGGTCAATTAGTCCAGTATGGGTAAACGAAGGCCTCTACGGGCGTTTCTGTGCCTTAAACAGGGCTGTACTCTTAACCATAGGAATCCAAGGTCCATCTTCTTTATTAGAATAAGCTAGACCATCTAATGCAACAAGGTCTGCTGGGATGGGCACTTGATTGTCCTAGATTGAAAATATTGGGGTGCCATCTACCCCAGATTCTTTACTGATATACTACATCGGCGCACCAATCTTGTCTATGGCTTCGAATATCCATTCCCTGATGTCTGAGGTCCTATGCCTTGCTTCAGTAGAATCTAAATCAGCCATAATCTTAGCCATGACTGATTCACACTTTATATAATTGTATATCATTTATATCCAAATAGTCTTGTTTGTTAAATATGAGCTACGCTAGTCTACGCTTGTTCTGTCTTACGAAACATAGTTGGTATTTATATCTGTCTGGGAATGTGCGAGGTATTTTAGACCAGTATAATCTATACTTATACCCATTCGAATGTTCATTCAAATGATATATTCGTTTGTCATATTCTCGACTAGCTTTATAATCTACAGATAGGGACTTATCATTAAGCGCTTTGGGGAGATACTTCCCCACTTGTATAAAACCTAGCCCATAAGGCATTTTAAAGCCGTCTGAGCCGTTTAATACTGCGTCTAGTATAATTCTGCACATTTCTTCTAATATGCGCTTATAGAGCCCGTAATCCACCTCTATTGGCAACGTACGGTACAAGTCCCTAAATGTTATAGATTGTTTATTCTTCATCGTCTTGTGGACCGTGCGGTTTTACGCTAGCAAGAGTAGCATTGTTGCTATCATCGCTAGGTCTGTTAAGCATGAACGCCAGTTCATTTTTCATTATAAGTTCTTTAATAGGGGGTACCATCCATCCAGGGATCATAATATCATCCTCGTCTGGTGCA
>Ga0326513_10003320_pt1 | contig 11710 bp, 15 predicted proteins | sample 2_2465_0518_D_FD_203654 | JGI IMG/M metagenome (GOLD analysis project Ga0326513, IMG submission 203654) | Bovine rumen microbial communities from UC Davis, California, United States - 2_2465_0518 | ecosystem: Host-associated > Mammals > Digestive system > Stomach > Rumen | place: USA... | reverse complement strand
CATTTTGAATTACAGATCAGGACTTCGCTACTGCAGTAACGACGCCCGTCGCCTTCGTATAGGTCAGCTTCAGAGAATCGGTCGTAGCAACGAAAGTACCTGCCGTAGAGCCAGCTGCAACCTTAACAACAGTCTCCAGAACACCGTTGTAGTCAACGATGACACCCAGAAGATCCTCAAGAATGAGGTTCTTCCGGATCGGCTTTGCTACAGAGTAATCTTCCGCGACTACGATACTGAAGTCGCCAGTTTCTCTTCTAAGTCTCATAACAAATCTCCTTTCGCAGGTTAGTCACTGACCTTGTCAACCAGGGTGCTCATCTTAACGCCATCACCGACAATCGCGGAGTTACGTCCGGATGCGGAATCAGCGTAAAGAACGATCGCAGAGAACGGCTTAACCAGAGCACCGGAGCATCTGGTCTCGATCAGATATTTCATCTGGTTGTAGTCGATGTCGAAGTCATCGAACATGTTGACTGCACCACCCTGATCAGCGCCTACATAGTAGTCGTCGAGGTTGACGATAACGCCAAGCACCTGCTTACCATTCAGCTTTCCGCGAGCCATGATCTCGTCCGGAACAGTGACAATACGATATACACGCATCTTGGTAGCCAGCTCAGCTTCCGTCTTGTACAGCGGATGTCCGATGGTATCCTCAAGCAGAAGAGCTTCAGACAGGATGGACTCAGAGGTGAACAGAGTCGGATTGCCGCTGCCCTTGTAGCCCTTACGAGCGCGGATCGCACCATAGATGAACTCCTTAACATAGTAAGAAGCGGTGTCTTCGATGCTGGTAGCACCCTGCGGAATAGCAGACTTCGGAGCAATACCATACTTGATGGTGTAAAGGTCGGAGTCAGACACGATCGGACGGATGTGATCTTCGCTGATCTTGTCGTCGTCAGATGCGATACGGCCGTCACCGAACAGGTAAGCACCTGCCAGTTCCTCGTCCAGCATGATTCTCATTTCGCCTTTCAGCCACGCAATGACATCAAAATCGGTGATGTCGATGGTGTCATCACGATCCAGCTTCTGTTTCTTGTAAACAGTAGTCGGAGTGGTGGATCTCTTCAGCAGAGAGAAGACCTCTTCCTTCTTCAGTCTGCCCTTCAGGTATCCACGAGCACGAGCCTCGTCCTCGGTGATGTCCGCGAAGGTGGATTTGATCCGGCTGAACGGTCTGTGATGAACGCCGTTCATGACTGCAGTTACCCAGTTATCCGGGCGCTTGATGAACTCAGGAGTGGTGTGCATCTCCTTCGGTTCCGGGAACAGCCAGTCGATCTGTTCGATGCCGTATTCCTCTGCATGCGCAAGATAAGATTCTTTCATGCTGCCGTAGCGCTTTGCATCTTCGATGATGGTGCTCATCTCGTCATGAGACAGGGTCTCGTCCGGTGCAGATTCGCTATCAAAAACGTTGTAATACATATTATCGTCTCCTTCGTAGTAGTCTTCGTCGTAGTCACCATGTTCGAGGTCTCCGTCGTACTCGTCGTATTCCTCGTCATAGTCCTCGTCGTCTTCGTCATACTCGTCTTCTACGTAATCTTCATCGTAGTCTTCGGAGTAATCCTCGTCCTCGTCGTAGGCGTCGTCTTCGATCTCCTCGTCGAGGGCTTCTTCGTACTCGTCGTATTCGCTATGGCTCATACTGCCTCCTTGTTTTGTGAGGTAGTTAACAATCCCGCGCTTGACGAGATACATTACTACCTTTTTCTGATTTTCGTTGAATGAGTCCCAGATGTCAGGAATCTGAAGCTCGTCATCGTCATCATCGGCATGCTCAAGCTCGTCGTCATAGCTTTCAGACGGCGTGATGCGCTTTCCCATGAAGATAATTGCTTCATCCTCAGACAGATCGTAGGATCCATCAGCGTGTTCCAAAACAGCATTGTCGATAAAAGCGCCTTTGTTGGCTCCCGCATAGACAAGACTGACCTCTCGGATTACTCCATGAAGTACATTTCCAGCCTGCTGTTTTAATTTGTTGGCAAAGATGCTCAGATACTTGATGTCACCATGCCGAACAGCTTCTTTGGCTGACTGTCCTGCTGGAGAATCATTAAAATATCCATAGGTATAGACACCTTCGCCTGGCCTGTTTTCAAGGATTGCATGCCCCAGAACATTTTCAGGGCTATCATGCTGATGAGCCCATACAAGCGGAACGCTGACACCATCGCAATCTTTAAATGCATTGTCTCTGATGGTTCTTCCATCAGTACAAAGGATATCGTTGCGCGTGGCCCATCCGCTAAAGTCGTAATCTCTGGCCATTTTGAAGTTCCTTCCCATAAAATAAGCGCCTAGGGGATTACTCCTCTGGCACTTCTTCTGCTGCCTCTTCCTCTCCGAATCCTTCCATACCGGTATCAGACATTGGCATATTAGCATTAACAAGTTCGTCAGCCTTCGGGTCATCGGACGGCTTGAATCCGATAATCTGCCTGACTTCGTTACTGGTAAGAATCTCGTTTCGAGTAAACTTATCAGCAATGTCAGCGATCTGGTTAACCGGAACCAAACTGAACGGATCCTTGAAGAACATGATCGACTGTCCTTTTGTCCTTGCGGTTTTCGTCAAGAACTTGCGCTTCATCTCGTCTGTAATAGCTGATATGATCGGTTCCAACGTGCGTGTCTGATAGTTCAGCATAGCCGCTTCGTCAGCCGTTCCATCAAAGACGGTCATCGGCAACCCAAGCTGTGCAAGCCACTGTTTCATATAGAACTCAACCTGTGTGAAAAGGTTATTCTCCACAGCACGGTTGATCTGTGTTACCTTCTCGGTTGCATCCGTATATGCCACACCGTACTTCGATGTAGATAACTGCATCTCCATATCTTTCCGGCGAGCTTCAGCTTGTTCTCGTCTGGCTTCTGACTTAATCGTATACGGCAGCTGAATGATCATATTCAGTTTTCCAGACGCTGATTCAGCGTCAATGGTGTCAAGCATCCGAATCTTATCCAGCAGCCTTTGATAGTACGAATTCGGTTCATTCATGATCTGAAAGAACGGATTCTGTACGATAGCAACTGACTGCTTTGGCATAAGGATGTCTTGCCTTTTGCCGGTATTTTCGTTATAGACGTTGATCTTGACGTGTTTCGGATACCACTGTACGACTCGTCCAGCTCTGAGCGTCTGGATGTCGAAGGCGTTGTTTCTAGTCGCATCAACCGTAGTATCGACCGGAACAATTGCTACCGTTCCATCATCAAGAAGTGTGAAGACCACATTCTCCATGAAGTCTCTGGCTGTCTGATCCAGATTAGCTGAGACTGTTAGACACTCATTCAGGTACGAGTTTACCGGTTCGATGTATCGCCCGGCATCGTCAAGGTACACATGCTGAACGTCGATTGATGCTACGTCAACAGCGATACGATTTATGATGGATGTCACCATAGATCGCGCGTTGCCTCTCGTAAGTTTCGGCCTTCCGGGGTAAAGAGAGGTGGCTGGACCGTAATTCGAACCTGTTAGTTTAGTCGGATCGCGCCCCAGAAATGCGTTCCAAGCATGCTGGAGCCTGTCTGTAAATCCCATTTTGAAGTTTACCTCCTCTAGTTACTGTTCCAGAATTTCATCGAGTTCTTCAGTGGTTATCGCAGAACCAACTCTAGTATCTATTTCGTTAGCGAGATCGGTAACGTTAGCAATTCCGGCGTCCATATTGTTAAGGTTTTCGGCGTTTAATGGCGTAGTCTTCTGAGGGAGATCTTCCCATTCGACGCGATCATATACTATATTCATTGTCCATCTCCAATCTTCGGGTATTTAATTCCCGACGGATATATATCTGTAGCTGGGTACCCATCAAACGTGTCCGTATCGACTTCCGTATACATGTATTGCTCGTATAACCATACAATCTCCGAAAGTAGTGGCAGCCTCGGATCGTCATCGTTAGAGCCATAAAGTATGGTTTCGATAGACGATAGGACTTCCGCTGGTATGAACCTAGAGTCGATTACGATCTCGGAGAATGGCATTAGATCTCCGTATAGCAGAGGGAACGTGACATAATCCCATGTGATTTCGTACGATCCTGCGGAGTTTGTTATAGTCGAAGACGTATCAGATATACCCGTAAACTGTCCGTTGTAGATCAGATGGAGCTTATACGCAAAGTCTGCTCCATACACATCGTTCGCAACGAATGTGCGGTAACTAAGGCCGAAGCGTGTAGCATCCTGCTGATACGTACGAACTCCGGGTATGACATCTATAGCTCCTGTCGCCAGTGATACTTCTTCGGGACAAGTAATAGCTGTAATACTTCCGCCGTATTCTTCAAATGTGGATGTAGCATCCCGCTTGTAATCCGCTGAATACAGAGAAGACAGTTCTCTACCTTCACGAGATGGTTCGACACTGGTAAGACCATTCCACGGAACCCCAAGAATAAATTCACCGCCGGCTTCAGTGTAAAATACGCCACGGTCAACGCCTGTTTGATAGATGCGCTCGCCGACCTTATCCCATGTGATAGCACTCATAGGCGTTGATCACCTTCTCTCATTCAGGCTTTTGCGCCACTCTTTTTCTTCTGCTTCTTAAGATATCTTTCCCTAGCGGCAGCTTCACGAGCTTGATTCTGGCTTTCGAAATACCTACCAGCTCTGTAAGCAGCACGATCGATATCGTCCATGGCTTTATTTACCCTGTTGGCTGCACCACGAGCGGCGCTAGAAACTCTTCCTGCTGCACTACGAGCTGCTCCGGATACTCTTCCGGGGGCAGATGCCACAGCCGTTCCAGCTTTCCTAGCGGTTTTTCTTACAGTCCCAGCGGCAGACGACGCTGCGGATTTAGCTTTTCCGGCGGCTCCGCTTACAGCAGATCCAGCACGTTTAGCGGCGCCTTCAATTTTGCCGAGAGGTGTCTTAGAATAGGATTTGGATGCTTTCTTAGATGCCTCATATGCATCAAACCAGGCGGTTCTACCCTTACTACTAGCGCCCGTATTACCATTATGGCTTCTACGATCAGCATTAGCTTTCAGTCGCTGCGCTCTCTGTCTCTCGGAATACCCCGTAGCATCTGCCACAGCATTAGTGCCACGTCTCGCGGCTTTAGCAATACTACCGGGAGCTTTTCCTACGACATTTCTAACTTTTCCAGCAGCATCCGTTACTTTAAGTCGAGCGTCTCTGGCTTTTCCTGGTATACCTTTTACAGTCTTTTCCAGCTTGCCAAGCGGTGAAATTTCATAAGCTTTTCTGGCTTTACGAGCCGCACCCTCTGCTGTATATTTCAAGCCATAAGCGTTGACGCGCTCCATAGAACCCGGTTTACCATTCTTAGCTCGTACAGTCTGCCGGTTAGCAAACGCCTGCAAACGATCAGCTCTCTGTTTTGCAGAATATCCAGTAGCGTTAGCAACAGCCGTTCCAGCCTTACCAGCGGCACGTCTCACAGCATAACTAGCTTTAGATACACCGCTCGTCACACCATTTCTTACTGCGGTCGCTCCTTTGCTGATAGTCCTACCGGCTTTGTAAGCAGCGTATTCGGCAGGCGAATAGAAATAGAGATAATGCCCCGGGCCACCTTCTCTTGCGTAATATTTGTGACCGGGTTTCTGTGACCCGATTTTTCTAAATCCAAAGGCATGTGCCAGTTCATCATCGTAATCGTGGTTACGATGTACATAGTAATTAGACATAATCTAACCTCACTCAAATGCATCTTTGTTCAGCTTATATGCGACCCAGGCGTCCATCAGCGCCGCAACGTTATCGATCTTCTGCTCATAACGTCGTTTAAGAAGTTTACGATTTCCATTCGTATCTTCGAGCGTTATACAATTGCCCATCGTAAATGTCATTAGCTCTTCATCAAAGAGCAGCTTACGATCTTCTGCTAGGGCTTTTAACTCTCCCAGAGGGACGGACTCAGTCTTCGCTCCCTGTATTACTTTCTCTACACCGAACTGGCTATTTTCGGTTATCCAACGCTCAATAAATGCTTTTGCATTGTAGGGGTCATATCCGACACATCTCACATCATATGCGGTGTCGTTATTAATAAAGCTGTCAAGATTGTCATAAACTTCCGTCATATCCAGGGTTGTTCCCGGCATCACAATAAGGCTTCCTTCTTCCATAAACTCTTCGTATTTCATCCGCATAGCAAGCGGCAGTTTCGCAAGAGTTCGCTCGGATATGTAGCTTCTGGTCTTAACGCCGTAGTAGTCGTTTCCAAGCGGGAACAGGAATGTAAACGCGCAAAAGTCGTCACCCTGCGACAAGTCACATCCCATAGCGCACGGCATTTGCCAGTATTCTCTTTTCTTGTGCGGGAGAGTCTCTTCGTATGTGAAGAAGTATGTGTATCCCTCCATTGGAATTCCGAAGCGTTTCGCAAGAATGTCATTTCTAGTTGCCGGCGCATTCTCTGCTCGCTCTACGTCCAACTGGTAGGTTTCGTAAGAGATGGTCTTTCCGAGATTTGGATTAGCCTTTAGCCACATTGACGGATCATTAACTTCTTTAACGTCATCAAGTCTGTAATAAAAGATTGAGACATGCGGGTTAATGTACTTCCCTTTAAGGATGTCCATTAGCTCCATTTTGATTGTATCGCCGACGGAATTTCGAACGGTTCCTTCTGAACTTGTTGCCAGAATAAGATAGTCGTCGTTCTTACTCGCACCCTGCTCTATAGCACCAATAACGTCTTCGCGTATGTCTCCAGACAGCCATTCGTCTACTGAGTTGATGCGGGATCGAAGTCCTTGTAACTTATCGACTGACATCGGGCGAACCTCAAGCAGAGATCCGGTCAAGAAATTCTCGATTCCCTTTTTGGTCGACGCCAGCTTAACTCTGTTAGCTCGCGCACCAGTGGTGTTCTGAAGCGATCCTTCAGTTAAGAACTTGAAATACGGTCCTCTGGACCTTGTGATCGCAGTTCGTATCGGCGACATAACTTCGTCAGCCTGTCTCATTGTTGGGGCGGTCGTGACTTGATGTGTAGTTGATGGATCGACTGCTGCGAAGTATGCCTGAATCGAGGCATCGTACATTGATTTCGCAGCGCCTCTGGCGACGATGAGGTATTGTTTGTTGATAAGTCTTCTTAAGACTCTCTTCGTTACATAGCGTCCACCATATCCATCTTCATATGGCTCATAGACACTGCGTTCGACATAGTAATACCAGCCGAAGATCTCTTCGCCCCATAGCTTAAATGTGTCAAGGAGATGGAAGTCGGAACCATCTGTTAGAGTCAGTTCGTTCTCACAAAATCTAATCCAACCCTCGACAGCCTCATCGTCGTAATATACTCCAGGATTTGCAATCAGATCATCGATCCGATTCATCTCCATAGAGATCTCTCTGTTTACGGGGATTTCACCTCGAAGCACAGCTTCACGGAATCTCCCGTAGTAGATAGGAGTTGCCGTATTTGATAGCATTCGTGATCAACTCCTTTTCTAGTGTATTTTATTTAACTGTTCTTCTTGCGTGTTTCGTCCTCCAGATCAGCAAACATCCGGTCGACTTTAGCGCTAATCGAATTGTTCCTCGCTCTCGCTGCTCTGCTGTTGAATTCTGGTGTGTTGGTATCAACATCCCAATTCTTAATAGAATCTTCAATCAGCTTATCCATACGATCTTTATAAGATCCACCGACTTTCTTATAGGTTCCATCCACAGGAGCAGCGTTAGCATTCTTTTTCTTATCGCTATCTTTCTTGTCAGTATCGCCTTGTAATGCTTTCAAAGCGGCGTCTACCTTCTGCATAGATTCGGTAATAGACTTAGCAGTCGTCGCCCACTGGTTGATTTTCTCCATCGTGGACTTTTCTTTAGGAGCAAAGTTGCGAAGCGCCGTAATATTTGCAGTGCGATTTTTAACCTCAGCAAGTTCCTGATCTGTCATCTTCGGAACATACTTCATGAGTCTTTTGGCATCGCCTTTCGCAATCGCGTCAGCTTTGTCTTTCTCAGCCATGGTGCGGCGTTTCTCTTCGACTTTGGCTTTCGCAGCGGCTGCTTTCGCTCTGCCCTTCTTAACGACATTTCCAACAGCACGTCTTGCTTTCCGGATCTTATCGCCCGGGCCGTCGCCTTTAAGTCCACGATGTCTGCGCCCTTCTGCAGTTAAAGAGCCATCGCGATTCTGGTATCTACGTACACCCCATTTCTGGCCCAAGATGCCATGGTGCTCAAGATAATCCTGATCGTCGATGACCTCCTGGATTTCTTCGTCGTACATTAGATCACCCCTGAACTTTGCTCCTTATTGTAAGCTGCGGTACTGATTCCAAGCAGAGCGCCAAGGAAGGTATCGACTGCTGCGATGGTTCCAACAACTTCCGTTGAATACGGTAGACCCCAAATCTTTGACAGAGCAAAGTATAAAGTACCAAGCGCCGGAAGAAGAATCTGAGCGATCCACTTAAGAATGTCATAGGTAGTATTACTCATCCTCAATGTCGTACTCCTTTCTTTTGATAGCAATGTCCGCTTCGGCGGCTTCTTCCTCAGATACTACAGGCAGTCTCTGACATGCGTCGTATCCGATCTTACAGTCGCCGTTTCCTCCCATATCAGCGTAGGGCTTATACAGGAACTCCAAGTTGCGTTTCTCCTTAAGAGTAATCGATCCCCTACGGACGAATTTATCTGTCAGGTAAACGATTTTGTCATGCCCAAGACCAAGAAGCATCCGTGACTGCGCTGAGTTATTCGCAGTTTCTTGGTCTTTTTTCTTATCTCTCCTCTGCAGAAGGTATATGACTAATGACATGACACCCGACGATGTTATAGCTGATAAGAGTGCTGTAACCAGCATCTGTGCTTCTGGGTTCATGCATACCTCCATAGAATAAAAGGGAGCAGCAAGTGCCACTCCCTACCGGATTAATTACTCTTTCCTCTGAGGCGATCTATCTCTTTACGAACTTCTTCCCGCTCGTATTCTGTTTTCGCCTCGTCGTACATGTTCTCAAGCTGCGAGATCATGCGGTCGTTAATGCTATGACCGCTGTAGCCGTGATCACGAGATACATATCGACCGGTAACCGGAGATCTGCCCCGATCATAGCTACCATTTACATGATAGCGTCCGGTCATTCTCGGTCTGTTACTGTATTCATCGTAGTGATCCGATGGCCACATCATATATGACTGTCCGTCTTCATCTTCCATCATGCCACCTTCTTTATATGTCTTGATCTTCATCAAAAGGCACATAGCTTCGGTGGCCGCTTTGATCTCGGTAGCGGACAGTGTATCTTTCTTATTCAGAGTGCGAATCTCCCGAATGACACTTTGCTCAAGTGCGTCGAGTACATTCATCATATCTCTATCCATTTTGAAGTTACCTCCTTCCTACCGAGTGAAGATGATGTTAGCGTTACTCACCTGAATCGGAATCTCACTGGTATTCCTGACGGTCAGTGATTCGCAGCAACCAATCCAAATAGGTACATTGATTGCACGACCGACATTGAAATACTGGTCAACCGCCGCAGGTGTAACTTCCATCTGGCTCGACGGAATCGTTGCTCCATCCACAGCCAGTGCCACCGAAATCGGTCCAACGGTCTCGCCGGTTGGTACAGAGATGTTCGCTCCGAACTCGACGAGATAGTTGACTGATCGCTGACAGCAGCATCGTCCGGGATTTGTTAAAGTGCCCGACAGAAGAAAGTTGCCTGTCCCGTCCCGATGACGCACAAAGCCTCGATTGCAAGGAACCGGCGCATCAGTGAATACTACCGACTCTCCGGGGTTCACAATCTGGACGGCATTTGCTGAATATTCAGCCATATGCGTCACCTCCTTATCCTACGTTGCATCCGCAGCCACAACCATAGTTAGGGGTACAGCATGAAGGATTCTGGACTACATAAGCAGGAATCGGTGCCGGATTGAGCGCCTGCTTAAGAGCCGCTGTCTGGATAGCGTTATCTGCAAGGAGCTGGCCTGTCTGAGCATTCTGGGAAGCAGCCAGATTAGCCATGTTGAGCTGAGTCTGAAGATTAGCGTTCTGAGTCTTGAGAGCGTCGATCTCCTGCTGGCAGAGCTTGTCGAGAATCATCTGGGTGTTCTGCGAAACAGCTGCTCTATCAGCGCAGGCTTCGGTAGCGATGGTATACTTCAGATCCGCAATGGCTGCAGTAATACCGTTACCGGTCTGCTGACGAGCCATCTCGTAGTTACCCATCTGCTGAAGGATCGCATTGTGGCCGTTATTTAATGTCGTAATCGTATCGAACTTGTTGTTGGCAAGCGTACCGAGGAAGGTAGTTGTCTGGTTACACTGTCCGATCGCAGCATCAGCAAGTGTTCCCTGAATCGCTCCGATACCGCTCATCACAGCCTGCTGGTCAAATCCACGCTGCACATCACTCTGAGTATTGTTATTCATAAGGTAAGGCATCTGGCCGCCTCCACCCCAGCCGCCCCAGCCGTTTCCGTTCCCATTAAACGCTGCAAACAAAAGAAGGATCAGGATGAGCCAAGCACCGTCTCCTCCAAATCCCCAACTGCCATTGTTATTTCCGGTTACTGCCGCTACATCAGCAGCCGACAGCCCATTACCATCAATCAAGCTCATAGCGTACTCCTTTCGAAAACGTGGTTAAAAGTGTCATTTTGAATTCTCCAGAGCCTCAGCAACATCGTTGCGCCATCTGGCGGGAACGTCCTCTAATACCCATGCGCTATGGGTCTTCGGATTAATCTGCCCGGTCTGGATCTTCCTTACATAAAAAGCTACCATATTACCCTCCGATCACTTCGGCGAGATCAGCAATCGCGCCGTCCTGAATGTCCTGAGATTCCTCTAAAGCGTCAAGTCTCTTCTCAATGTCTGTCTTCTCCCTAAGCGAGATCGTGACAGACTCGTCCTCGTTTACATGGTATGCAGGAGCCATTAAAATTAAATCGGTGTAAACAGCTGTTACACCTTCCTCTTCTGTCTCCGGATCGTATGCCAGAAACGTAAGGGTCTTAAAGTTACGTCCATCCATGATGTCGTCATGTAAGGTTGCAAGGTCTGCGTGTACAATTACGATATTGCCAAGGGACGTACCGTCAGCTAAATCATATTTGTGCCCATTTGAAAATTTGATTCTATCCATTTATAGACTCCTTTCTTAAACTCCAAATAGTATAACTGTTATTCCACCTGGATCAGACGGGTTAGAAAACATTGACGATACAACATTAGGTCTGATGTAAACTTCGCCACGAGTTGATTGCTGTACTACATGTGGCGGCTTGCTACCTGTCATATCAAAAGCAGAAAAATATATTATGCCGCCTAAAACATCATTAAATGGCACATTACGGATCTGCATCATTGTACTGATTCCGCTCAAATCGAGAGGGTTACTTGAACTATTGAAGTAGTATGCTATCTTTATTCTACCCAAATCCGTCCAAAACGCATAACCCGGCATATCCCTTTTGTATGTATCAAAATCGTACAATTTCGGTGTCCAAGTTGTACTCGCTTGCATAGCGGTAACGCCATCTATTGCCGTTTTGATAGCAGGACCACATCTTGCATCAAGAGCATATCCTGCTGCGGTTGTCGTGTAGTTATTAACCACATGATTCGTGTTAAGCTTGGCACTTAACTTATTCTTAACGGCTGTCCATACCTTAGTAAGCCCTGTCTCGTCTAAAAAGGCCATGCGTTATCCTCCGTTTCTTCCAAACATGTTGG
>Ga0326513_10003318_pt1 | contig 11712 bp, 23 predicted proteins | sample 2_2465_0518_D_FD_203654 | JGI IMG/M metagenome (GOLD analysis project Ga0326513, IMG submission 203654) | Bovine rumen microbial communities from UC Davis, California, United States - 2_2465_0518 | ecosystem: Host-associated > Mammals > Digestive system > Stomach > Rumen | place: USA... | reverse complement strand
ATGGAACTCCTTGAGAAAACCAAGGGACAAGGTAATCTTTGGACTCATGGCATACAGCGGCTTACGAATATCGGAAGTCTGTGGGCTTACAGTTGATGATCTACTGCCAGACCATAAGATATTACTTCGTGATACTAAAGGAAAACAGGATGCAGTTGTTCCAGTGGTTCATCCACGAGTAATTACTGCAATGCGTGAGTATCTAAAGAAACGCCACAGTAGATACAAAGCATTGTTCTTGTCTTCTCATAAGGAACCAATAAAACTTGAAAGCATGAAGATGTTAATTACTAGACACTGTAGAAAATGTGGACTCCCCTACCATCCACATTCATTCCGCAGATACTTTGGTAACACACTGTCCCGTGCAGGGGTTCCAGTACAGAATATCTGTGTAGCAATGAGGCACAAGAGTATTACAACTACAATGCGGTATCTTAACATTAATCAGGACGATGTAAGGAATACATTAGAAAGGGTGTATGCAAATGAGAACGAATAAATACATTGAATACGCAAAGTTAGAGATGAGAAATGATAAATATGTGCGGTTCGTAGCAATGAGTTACTGCTACGGTAATATTCTTGTATTCCAAGCAGATGATGTCCCAAAAGGACTCAGTGAAGGTGATGTCTGTGAATTGATTTACACCTACAATTCAGGTTTTCCAATACTTTGCAAGTGTAAGAAAGTAGATAATATCCCTGTTAGTAAGTGGTGCAACGAAAAGGCGGTGTCTAATGAGCAAATTGCATGATATCTTATTGCTTGCAGCAATAGCTGAAGCAAAGAAAGTAATTGTTCACCCACAAATGAAAGTTCGGTGGGTTGAACCGATGTCAAAGTTTAACTATGTTCCGCAGAAAGATGACCTTGATAAACTGTATGAACAGACAGTAGATAAAGCTCATGCGGAAGCATTAGAACTCTATGATTTTACTACTGTTCATTGTAAAATCGCAGGGTTTACCTTTGTAATCGACTGGACAGTAGTAAATGGAAAGTTACACGCAGATATAGAACCACTGGTAGGCTAGGTTGAACCTAGTCCTTTTTAGTAAGGAGGTTTAAGAATGATTTGGATAGGGAATGCAAGAGATATCGAACTCACAGCACAGAAAGCCTATGAGTTAACCGTCGCTGAGAAGAAGTATAAAGACGTAATAAAAGAAGTATTTTCCTATGTCAACAAGGGTATTGACTGTAGTATTCGTGAATGGAAAAGCTACAGCTTCAAGGTTAACTCCTTTGAAGTCAATAAAATCCTTGAGCAGCACGGTATGGTGCAGTTCATGGGCAGAGTTATGGATGATGTCATGGAAAAGTATAGACAACTTGGGTATTTCATTACGAACAAAGGTCCCTCTGGTCTTAGTGAGGTTAGGATAGTTACCATCAGTTGGAGTAAGCGTGATTTGGCAAGAGCAGAAAACGTAGCATGAGGAGGAATAAACAATGAAAAAGGCAATTAGAAACAATACATTTTGTGGTAATCCAATTAGTGAATATGGACTGAAGAATCATCGTGTAGACTATGCTACACTGGCGAAAGCATTTGATGCAGTGTTATGCAATGAGATAATGAATGTCTCTCCTGAGAATTGGTTCTTGTGGAGCGGCTCTGATTACGATAAGGAAAACGACAGGTACATTGAAATCTACCAGTATTACATCATCTCCTCCAGCGGTGCAGAGCTACTTCAGTTCTGGACAGATGAAATCGTGTACTACAATGAGGAGCTTGATATGTATGTCTGGGGAGTAACTCACTGGGGCACAGCTTGGGACTATGTTTTGACAGATATAAAAATTGAAACACCTATGTCTGTCAAGGAGTTAAATAAAACTCAGTTCTGGAGACTCAAGAGATACTACTACAAAAACGTATTACTCCCACCGAACGCAGGGGTGACAGCGGAAGAACTTGATAACGTTGATGACTATGTGACGGATGAGGAAATCGTAAAATACTACGATGGAGTAAAGTTTTATGGCAGTGATTTTGTAGACGGAGGTATGTGGTATGAGTAAGTATAGGGTCTATGAATTAGATGTGTGGGGAAACATAGATGATGGCTTTACGGTAAATGATGTGTTCAAAACCCCACGTTGCATTGATATTTTTGACACAGATACAGATAAAGATATATTGAAAAAGCTGAGTGAATGGTACCTGATGATAGGAAACATTGAAATTGATTGGGCTTACAATGATGTGTACGTAAATAACTCTGATGGTATGCCGTTGTTATGTTTGCATAGGGAGGTGCGTTAATATGTTATTCACTGGAACACGAAAGCCAACAGGAAAGAAATTCTATTATGAAATCATCGATGCAAATGGCAACGTGGTAGGCACACGAAAAAGTTTCAGAAAATACGTATCTGCTACAGTACACCTACATAAAGACACTAATAAAGTATGGAATATTACATACAGCACCAAGTTAAAAGCTACAAGCATGGGAATTCCCGGTGTTATTTCATTATTAGTTCCAATTGAGGAGGTAGATTAACATGGCATGGGCAGTTGCAGAAGCTATTGGTTACACTCCGATTACTACGTTCTGGGACGATTTTACAATCGCAGACCATTTCGGTACAGATGCTATACAGGATACATACAACCGTGCTTTCAAGGCATGGAAAGGAGATTACAAGTACCTTACAGAGTTAGTCATGGTTTTAAACCATAAAATCTGGCAGCATTACCGTGCGAACAATACGATATACTCTGAACTCTACAATAAGTTATGGAAAAAGGCAGACAGTTATGCCATGGACAATTTAAAAGATGATGAACTTAGATATTTCTTGAGAGTAACTGATTAGGAGGTGCGAAGTATGGGCTTAGATATGTATGCTTACTTAGCAAAGAGAAGAAATGAAAACGCAAAGAAGGTGTATGATACCAGCGGAAAAATGTCTGATGATTGGTATGTTGTAGACAATAATTACTGTTACTGGCGTAAGAATCGCCACTTGCATAACTGGATGGAAAAGAAATACCTTGAAAACGGTGGTGAAGACAATAGTTTCAACTGTTCCTTCCTTGTTCTTACAATTGATGACTTTGTTGAACTGCGAAATGACATAAAGAATGGCATTGTCGAACAGATGGATAGTCAAGGATTCTTCTATGGAGAAAATGATTACTCGGCTCACAAAGAGTTGGATTTGAAGTTCTGTAATTTTGCCATATCCGAACTCAGGGAACTCGGAGATGAGTTCGCTGTAATTTATACGAGCTGGTGGTAAGAAGGAGGAATACACTATGGATTACAAAGATAGAATAGACGTTGTTGTTTACCGCGATATCATTGAAGAACACGATGAAGACAATAACCTCTACGTGATAAGCGTTAGAAAAAATGACCTCATTCAGTACATTGCTGAAGAAGGTAAATTCAAAGACATCGCTCATTTCTACAGTGAGTACACTGCTGATGATACAATTCATCTTGTGGATTATCTCGAAAACAATGACCTCCATTATATATGCAAAGGAGTTTACTAAAAATCAATTTTAGACCGTGAAAACATATGAAGGCTAGCGATTTTCGATGTATGAACATGGACACACGATAGTTTATATTAGTCCAAAATTATCTATGTTGAAAATCGCTTCCCTTAAGAATCTGGAGGAAAAAATGAAACATACAATAGATTACAAAGAGCGTGTTGAGATGGTTAGAGCCATGGATTTGATAGCACGGAATATCAATGATGAAAATGTATTTGACTATTGGTTAGTTTGTGGCGTGGCTGATGGTGATATAACAGAGAATACCACTGATAAAGATTTAAAATGTTATTGCGATGACAATAGTTTCCGTGATTTGATGGATTGTTTCTTAGTGTGTATGAAAAATGCTTATAAGTCAGGTGGTTTATACTGTGACCATGTTGTAACAAAGGAGGGGTAAAAATGTTTACTATATATATTCACTCTTTTGATTTAAGAAGAATCGTAAAGACTATCAAAGAACAGAAGGCTTCACATAATGGCCTTCTTTTTCGAGCCATCAGTGGGTTCAAAAAAATAGAAAATATGGAATATATAGCTGGACTGAATTGCGTGAATGAGCATGGTAATATTTTCTGTGAAATAATAATAGATGGCGAAAGTGAAATCGAGAAAACCGGAGAATACAGTGTTACATCAACTATCAGCTTAGCATCAGTAGATGTTCCACTGAAAGACCTTGAGTTCCTGCTCAACAATAAGTACGGAGAAGAAGTTGATAACACTAAACTTACAGTGAAGGTCGGTGATTACAATGTAACTATTGAGAAGAACGATGTAGTAGAATATGAGGAGCCATGTCCACATTGTGGTGCTACGGTACTCGGTGTTACAGATAGTTCTCTTGTTGCTACTTGTCCTGAATGTGGTAAGGAGTTAATGGTTTGTTCTTTCTGTCCAACATTCTGCGAGGTAAAAGATAAGAAAGATTGTAAGTCCTGTATATTCTGTGGTATGGATTGTACCTTTGAATGTAATGGTAACACTGGCGAAGGGTGTCACATGAAACTCCGGGCAAAGAACATTAAGACATTCTAAAAAATAAATAATAAAAAAAAATTGGGAGCCTATGATAATTCATAGACTCCCTTTTTTTATATCCTTTTGTCAGATTTCCCACGGGTCGCACAAATCACAGTCTGGGTGTTCATCGAACCATTGACATAATGTGCAACAATACCGTGCTTCCCATGCGTCGCAGTGACACTCGCAGTCATCGCACGGAATATAATCTTCGTCTTCCATAGTATCACTCCTTGTTTACACGTTTGCGATTACAGTTTTCACAGTATAGGCAAAGGCTTTTACAGTTTTGTTCTTGGAGATACTCTGGAACTCTGCAAACTACCTTACCATCAACCATGGTGTGCATTGCTTCGTCCATTGGGTACGAAGAAGATTTCTTTGCTGGCTTTGTATCCACCGCAAAGTCATCGTCACATAAATGTAAGATATTGTATAACTTTGGATACATTTCAGCAAGCAAGGACAAATGCTTGGAAACAGTAGACTGTGCAATTTTAAGCACTTCCGCAATCTTTGTTTGCTTATAGCCATTCGCTATCATACAAATGATTTTCCAGTCAATAGGAGATAGTTTGTCCTTGAGATGAGCAAAGAACTCTATACGCTCCTGCTGATTAACCTTGGAAAAATAGATTTCTTCAGGGCTGCGTGGAACTCTTACATAGTCAGAAGGTAACGGTCTACTATCTTTCTTCCACTGGTCAAAAGATAATCGTCTTTGTAAATCACCGAGTGAAATAACACCATCATTGTAATCTTTGATGAACTGTGCAAGTGTATCTATCATACCGCCACCGCCTTATCAATAATAAACTTCTTATACTCTGACTTCTCAAAGCTAAAACGGGCGGCAACCTTGTCACCAAAGAAGGTACAGCGTTTGACAATGGAACCATCTGGTAACAGTCTGGCTCCCTTGTCAAATCTTGTAGCTTTCTCCTTTTCTTCAACGTATCTTACGTCATTAGAAAAAGTTTTTAATGTACGCAATGTGCGTTCCTTGTCCTCTGTTTGAATGTTCAGCATCCAAAGATAACCATCATCATTCAAATCCATGAGAACACGGATTATCATCTGCCAGTGCTCCCGAAACCACCACGGTCGGCATTGTTAAGACAATTAACAACGCTGATAGACAATGGTTTCTGCTTCTTGACTATGCGGAACTGTGCAATACGGTCGCCTTCACGGACAACACCGTCTGCAAATGCAAGTGCAGGGAAATGCCACTGGTCATTATCGCCACAGTATGCTTCATCAATGATGCCCATGCTGTTCGTCATAATAATGTGGTACTTCTTAAAAGTGCTAGAGCGTGGTAACAAATGGCCCTCGCAGTTCTTTGGGAGCTGCATGGCAAAACCAAGCGGAATCATGATAAAATCCCCGGACTTGTAGTGAATGGTTCCGGCAGCCTTGACATCTACCCAGTCACCGTGCTGTTCTACCTTGCAATTAGGATTGAAATACTTAATCTTAACAACGCTAGCGTCCTGAGCGACAGCGTTATAGCCATCAATCCAAAATGAATTATCTATCTGATACATAACTCCATCAGGACAACTACCTACTTCTGTAATAGTCCCATACTCTCCCTCATGGGAACCACCAGTAATCTTTACATAATCATTTACCTTCATTTATTCTTCCCCCTAATTTAACCCCACAGTAAGGGCAATACTTAAAATTAGAAATAATCCTAGTTGAGTTTTGTTTGAATTCTTCTAAACACCAGCTAGACTCATTGTTCCATACATTATTACTACGCCACCGAATGTTTATTTCTTCTGGCATTTTTTCGCACTTGTGCGTGTACGTGAAATCTCGCATAGATACCTGGCCTTTCCACGGGCAGCATCGTCAGCGTAGGATAACAAATGAAAACCTGTACTACCATCGAAGTCTTTAAAGGCTTCATCGAACACCGTGGAAACAGAAGGGTTAGCCTTCTGCAATTCCACGAGTTCCATGGCACGTTTGGACCATTCTGCATCGCTGATAATGTTGTCGTTCATTTCATAATAGATAATGGAATGTATCATTATCTGCAAGCGTAATGCTTTGATACGTGCTTCAACGTCCATATCAATCACACTTACTGTAACCGCAGTTACTACAAGTAAAGCATTTGCCTTCAGGTCGTAATGTTTTCTTGCCACACTCAGGACAAGTAAGGTAGGTATCATGCTCAATGTTTTCATCTACAGTATCAATCATAGCTTCCATTGCATCTGCAATAGCATTTCCGCATGAAAGACTAAGGGCCTGTCCCTGTCTGCGCAATGCCTGACACGCGGAGCACTTGTTAGCACGAAGTTCTTCAATAATATTGGAAACCTTAATACCACTACGGAGTGCTAATGAAACCAATCGGGTGATAGTATTGATATTCGCCTGACATCCACCGCTTGCATTAGTGAATACCTCGAAAATATCATTGCCTTCCTTGTTGACAGTGACATACATGGAAGGTACGCAGGAAGAACGCTGCTTAAATGTAGAACCATCTACCCGATACTTGTCCCTACGTTTAACTGGCTCAATAACATTGAACTGTGCGGTAGGTTTTTCATCGGAAACACCGAGGATATTCCCACGTTTGCACCCATCGCGGAACACTGTTATACCTTTGAGCCCCTGTTCCCATGCCATCATGTAGATATCCCTAATATCCTCCCATGTAGCTTCGTTAGGAAGGTTCACGGTAGAACTGATTGCGTTATCAACGTAATCCTGCATGATAGACTGGAGAACTACACGCTCAACGTATGGAATCTCCTGGGACTCCACAATGAACGGAAAGAGTCTCTTGATTTCTGCTACGGAAATCTCCTGTGGGTCAATGTTATGATAGCGAAGCAGGTCCTCTACTCCCCTTGCGTATACAAAGAATGTCTTTCCTGCATCCTCTGTAGCATGGGAGGTTCTTTCGTATGCCACCTGATACATAGGCTCAACGCCACCAGTGAATCTACCTGCGAACAAGCTGATAGTTCCAGTTGGTGCGATGGATAACAACGAACCGTTACGGAGACCATCTTCCTTAATCTTGTTATATAATGGACTATCCATAAACATCTGAATCAATGGAGATTTGGATGTCTTTTCCCAGTCATACTTGGCGAATGTACCCTTGGTCTTTGCAAGCTCAGAACTCTGGTACAGTGCAGATGACAGGATAGCTTCCATGACATCAGAGATAAACTGCTGTGCTTTAGGGGAACCATAGCGGATTCCCATGGCTACCAGTGCATCTGCGAGACCAAAGACACCAAGACCAATGCTACGCCAATCACGGATAACTTCACGGTTCAGGTCAAGTGGTTGCATATCATAGCCATAATCAAGAATTTCATCAAGCATGGTTACCGCATGACCAACAACGTAATCAAGCCTATCCCAGTTTACCTGTGCGTTATCGCTGAACTTGTTGTCAATCATGTTATACAGATTGATTGAACCAAGGTTGCAACTGTTACCGCCAGTACCAAAGAACTCTGCACACTGTGCAGTCATAATTCCATTGAATATACCAGAGTGATTTATTGGTTCGTTAAAACAATAAACAACATCGGCATCTGGAATTTCAACAATGCTAGTAATAGTAACAAAACGACCTGCATTGCGATTTGGTGTACCAGTAGTTTGAACACGGGATAAATTTAAGCCAAGTTCTATCAGCTTATGAACATACCACCCACTGATAACTAAGCGGTAACAATCTTGACAGTGGTATATACCATTTCTCCCTGACCCATCATTTAACGGTAGCTCCCTATCAGCTTCTTCGTGCATTAAACCTATAGAAGAATGACAGCCCAAAGTTGTAAGCATAAGCTGTACGTTGCTTAAAAATTCTCTATCTGTACTTGAGATAGAGACACTACCACTTGGGTCATTTAATGTACCATCGGAGTCAATAAGTCCTGCCAACCAGTCAAGACGGTAACGCACTGACATTTCGTTACTTGGAACATATGACTTACCTATAGGGACCTCTGAAAGCACAACCCTTGTTTTGTCCCCACAGTGTACTAAGTGGTCCACGGCAAGTCTATCAATTACCTTATGCTTTTCGCCATATATCATAATCTCTGATAGACCTTTTGTTCCATCGCCACTATAGAAACCATTGGTGTATGCGTCGTGACCATTAGCATCAATGCCACCATAGATAATTGGGTAATCCCACTTGGCTAACTTATCGCCAACATTTAAATCCTTAGCCTTAATGCGTTTGCCATCATTCATAATAAACTTATGATACATAGTGCAATCTAACGTCATTCCGTTAGATGTGGTAATATGGAGCATTTTCTGATTATACCCAGTAATTCTAGGACTTACTACACTCCACTCAGAGCCATTCCATATCTTTGTCTTTCTGCCAACAAGGTCAGCAATTCTCTTATAGCCACTGTCTGTAAGGATTAATGTATCGCCTGTTACACATGGATTTGAAATATCTATAGGATAGTCATCGTACCCTGAAAGCAAGTGGTATCCGCGTACACGGTCAATGAATATACAGCCGGGGTCACCGTAATCCCAATTTACCTTACAGAAGTCTTCAAAGAACTTAGCGGCATCAATTTCTTTATCAATGACTTCATGTTCGGACTCGAAGTGTAACTTGAACATTCTATGCTCACATACCGCCTTCATAAATTCATCAGTGAATTTAATGGAGATATTCATGGAAGCAAGTTTTTCATTGTTTTCCTTGATACGAAGGAACTCATAGATATCAGGATGGTCACACCTAAGACCAACCATTAAAGCTGCCCGTCTTCCACATTGACCGATGATACCGCCCGTAGCATCGAACAACTTGAGAAAACTTACTGCACCAGTGCTTGTTCTTGCACTGTTATTTACCTTGGAGTCCTTTGGTCTAAGGTTATCCAGTGCTAATCCACATCCACCACCGTAGCTACTAATACGAGCAATGTACTTCGCAGTATCAAAGATGGACTCAATGTTATCATCTGGTGTCGGCAGAACATAACAGTTAGACATTGACATCTTACGCTTACCCTTCAGTCCTGCTGCTGCCAGTGTACGCCCTGCTGGCAGGAAGTCTGCGTTCTCAATGATTTCCCTTGCACACGGCTGAATCTCTGGTGAAAATATGGAAACCACGCGGTCAATGAACTGTCTAGGGGTTTCATTCTCTTGCAGGTACTTCTTCTCCATTATTCCTCGGCTGATTTCGTTATCATAAAACATAACTCTGTACCTCCATTATCAATATCATCAATCATCTTCTTGAACGCTTCCGTAGCTTTCTCTCGGTCAGGGTATGTAATAACAACCTTATCACCCTGAACACTAATATTTCTAATCAACGCTTCCACCCGTCTTTCTCTTTGTCAAACTTACGAACTATAATCTCTACCCTTGGGTGTTCCCGGTCTATATCGTAATCAATATAGCGAACCAGTGCATACCTATCGTTGTCATAAACCTCTGCGTGTTCCAACATATCGCACAATGCTTTAGCACTGTTGTTTACGTCACGCTTACGAGCATCGGGGAATAAAGTGTATACATCGACTATCACCTTTTCCCCTTGTGTTGTATGCCACTTCTGGTTCTTCATCTGCCTACGCACGGTATCCTCTGCTTCCGCAAACCATGCCTTCGCCCTCTTTGTACGTACACGTTTACCGAACTTGGTATTCATGTACATACTGTTGACACTAGGTATAGACGGAATCACCAAGCGAAGCTCATCGCTCATCGCAACGAAGCTCCTGTGCCATCTGCTTAACCATCCTCTTAGCACAAGCAACCTCATTAGGTGCTACGAGTTTGTTCGTTAACGCACTGTAGATTGTACAGAGCTCCTCTACGGTCAACTCCAATGTAATTGTAATGTTACTTCCTGTCTTCATTTGACATCACTCCTTATAAAATGCTAGGTTCCCAGTCTTCTGGTGGAATATCAGTTGCAGGGTCAACGAGTTTCCCTGTCTTTGCAATTTCTGACCACCACATATACTGTCTAGCCTTTTGAATATCACTGTCATGCTGTCCTTTGTAGTCCGCTCTCAGGATATACTTAATTGCATTACCCTTGCAGAACCCTTGGAACTCATCAGCGTTCATCAACTGTTGCATTACCTGAATCGGTGTAAAAGCAACGTAATGCTTCTGCTCATTTGAATAACCGCTCATGTTTACGCTCCTTTCGTAACCTTCTAATCCACTTACGTATACTACGTCTCTTTAGCTTTTCAAGACCAAGCCATGATATTGCTTCCTTCGGTTCATACCTTTGTCTTATAATGGCGTTAATTGCTCTACCTAAGAGTTTGTACTTAACAAAGCTAGGACGTTTCTTAGGTACGTTGCACATTTTATACACTGCTACTAGCTGTCTTCCTCTCATGGTTAAGCTCCTTCACATGACGGATGACCTCACGACCAACAATGTTGATATTGCGGATTATCTGGTCATACCAATCGATCTTCTCGAAATTATCGGTATCACGGGGAAACGGTGGGCCGACTGAGATTTCATATTCAACCTTGGACCACACTGAAAGCATAATGATACGCAGATGTTTAATGTACGCATCCCATCCTGTGTATACCACGTTGTCCCAGTAGTCTTTGTACTTGAAGCTCTTCTTGTCTCGCAGGAACTTCCTTGCAAGTCTAACGGAAGCCTCGTAGACATAAGCATGACCAAACAGGTTCTCCCATTCCATCTCGCGTGTGTTAATATTGTAGGTCATTACATAGTATTCAAGTTTACTCATGTAGCCACCCCCAAAGAAGTATTGCAGCTATGAGCCACGGAAGCATACGCACGGATTCTTCAATGACAATCACGATAAGTCTTGCTATAGCTCTTTTCATTTCAACACCTCCGACAGTAGATAGCCACACAGGAACCACGGACCAAATGCCATGACAAGGATAAACAACCAAAACAACAACATCATGTTGAACTTAAGTACCTTACAGATATACTCAACTATCTTGTCCATGTTTTTCACCTCCGTAGTTCTCTTGGTAGTATGGGCAGAACTGGTTTACACTACACCAATCTCTACACTTACGGTCTGGGTAAGTCTTACTTGTGCTCCACCTATCACGCTTACTGCATATCGGTGGAAGTGTATTGGTTTCCAGTGCGGTCATCAGCATA
>Ga0326513_10003317_pt1 | contig 11712 bp, 3 predicted proteins | sample 2_2465_0518_D_FD_203654 | JGI IMG/M metagenome (GOLD analysis project Ga0326513, IMG submission 203654) | Bovine rumen microbial communities from UC Davis, California, United States - 2_2465_0518 | ecosystem: Host-associated > Mammals > Digestive system > Stomach > Rumen | place: USA: California... | reverse complement strand
AGCCTCAGCAGGTACACACCACTGGCAACCTTGGGCAAGCTGACGCTGCTTTGTCCGCCCGTGACACGTATCGTCATGAGGCAACGCCCTTGGACATCGAACATCTGCAACATACCCTCGCCATTGACAATCAACTCGTCGCCGAACATGAAGGCGAAGTGGTCAGCATCCTCTCCATCGTCTGGCTCTTCTGGCTCGTTGGGGTCATCGTTGTCGCACCTGAACACCAACTTGAAGCGCGACTTGTAGTCTTCAACACTGGCTTCAAACCTGTATTCTTCTGTGGTGAGACAGTCGATGTCAACGCCTGTGATGTTGTCGATCAGATGCAGATAACTGAATTCGCCGTGGCGGGTGTTCCAGTTCAGGGTGAAAACGCCATTCTCGACAGCCTCGAAGCGCACGGGAACCTCGTTCACGCCCACAGGCGCAAATAGCACTTGGAAACTCTCGCCTTCCATTTGGGCATAGATTCGCCCTTTGCCCTTGTGCAGGTTGTCAATCTTCTGACCGCCGCCAAACTCGGGACGGTCCACCTCCACCGTGGTCAGGTCCATCTCACCATCCTCGTCGTAGCACAGCAGGTTCACCAAAAGATAGTCCACATTGTCGCGGAAAGGTGCGTCCCAAGTAGTGATTGTTCCTCCCTGGCGCATATCCACATTGAATGAGAAACTACCACCGCCGTCATTAACTTTCACAAAGAAGCCTTGATGGGGATGGATGACCCCGTTGGCATACAACGGCACGTTTCGTGACTGCGATACCGTGTAATAGATATAGTGGTCTTTCCCTGGTAAGCTTTCATCGAGAATGGCATATGTAGGCAATATTCCTCCATCCACTGCCTTGCTCCCTGACACGCCGAAATTCAGGTAACTCTGGTAAGGATTTCCCAAAAGGTGTATTCCTCGCCAGATGGCTGTGTAGCCTCCGTCAGTTCTGGCATTCGGACCCATCTGAAGATGAGTATCATTGCCGCTCTTGGGCAAAAAGAGCGACATGGATTCGTTGTTCAGTACACCATCAGCCATCATCATAGAAATGTTGGACAACGACATCAAATAGCCCTTGCCAAATTCCATGTTCACATCATTCTCATATCCTTCAGAGAACCTCTTGTGCTTTCCAACTTTGTCCGCGTCCATGTGCCAATGGTCGTTGTCTGCGCGTTTGTAGTTGATCCAATGGTAATACGACTCACTGTAGTCATACAAATCGAAGTAACCATCATCAGTGGTATTTCTCCATGTGCCGTAAGGCGTGTTAGTGGGGAAATAGATGGCACTTGTTTCAGTCCATGTGGTTTTCGCATCTGGATCGAATAAAGCTCTATTGGTATAAATGTTTTCAGGTGCATCTTCACCATTATTGACCGGGCCGCTTGAATGATAATTCAATCCCATAGGTGCGCCACCCAGTGCCGAGGAGAACAAGTGCCAGTTGGCATCCTTGATGGTCACGCCCACGCGGGCAGTCAATTTGTCACCAACAATTTGCGTGATGCCAATATCCTCATGGATGTAGAGCGGAACATTGGTGTTGCCACTGATGGAGACAGGCACATACGTAACAGGATTGGTCGCAGGAGTTATTTCAGGCTGCACATTATATAAATACATGGCGGCAACCGATTCAGGCGTGTTGAGGGCTTGAAAATTCTTGCCTGAAGTTGAAACTCCATTGACTTCAACCGTTTCCTTCCACATGTGATTGATATCGTCCTCATACAACATATAAATCTTGTCCTTCGAGCCAACACTGTTGAAGTCCGAAATCTGGAGGATGGGATAGTCGTCGTTGATGGGGCTGCCCATAGTGCGGGTCCAAATTGTGTATGTGGATTGATGTGCTTCATCTTGTTTCACCCAATTGTTAAGCGAAGCCAACAGACCTTTCAGTCCATTTTCATCCATCGGACCAGTCTCAATGTAGGTAGTGGCATCGCCGCCGAATGTCGCAATCTCTTGGTCGTTGTGCGCAAAACCATATTTGCCACTAACAAGGTTGGTAACATCGTAAGTACGGCGCAGGGTAGTACCTGTTCCATCAGCATACAACCATTGCCCTTGACCTGTCTTGCCAACAGGAGTGAAGCAATACTTGATGTTTGTTGCCGCAACAACGTTGTTCCCTGCAATCCAATAGAACTTATCATTACCAATATTGGGAGTGTTGGTTTCGTTGTTGTAGCGCACATACACATTCTCAATCTCACCGTTGTTCACGCCCACAATGCCACCCACTTTGTAGTCAAGCGGCCCGGTGAACAACACATTGGCAAAGCTGTTCTTCAATGAAAAACCACTATTCAATTTGCCTACCAAACCGCCCATGTGTCGACTAGTGCCAGTAATGGTAGGCATGGCCATACAAGAATGGACATCGCCTCCTTTTACTTCACCCACGAGGCCACCCACGTATGTATCGTCGTGGCTATAGGTGGCATTAAAGGTCATACGAGCCTCACTGTTGCTGAGATTGCCTGCTTTCATCTCGCCAGCAATACCTCCGGCTGAATAGACAATGTCCTCTCCGTCAGAAACGAAAAGGCCGTCATCTACGAAGGTGTTTTTCACCACGGCACCCTCGGCGAGGTAGCCGAACAGTCCGTATTTCCTGATGCCCGTGAGGAAAAGGCCTTGGATACCATTGATGACATGACCCTGACCATCAAAAGTACCGCGATAATAATGCTCGTTATTCGAATACCAAGGTTCTACATTTTCGGGGTTTGGCACCTCGTTCTCCGAATCATAAAACAAGGAAGCATCATCTGTAGAAGCAACCAAATTTGACACGAAGAATTTTTGCACCGATCCTATGGGTACCCACAAGTAGGCACTCATGTCCAAATCGTTCATGATTTTGGCATTGGCTTTCGGGTTTTTGTTCGCATCCCATTTAAAATGTTTGGCTCCTTCTCCTGTTTCTCCGCCTTCTATTTCGTCAAATATATTCAAGCCATTGACGTAGGAAGTGAACCATGCCAATCCTTCAGGACTGTAGATTTCCCATTTCAAAGGTTCGCCAGTTCCGTCTGCTGTGTTTTGCTCTGGATTGGTAATCACATAATGCCCTTTCCATTTCGGATCCGAAGAAGGATTCATCGGATTGTCAGATCCTTTCATGTGGTTATCCGTCTCTGGGTCAGTCATCACAACAGGATGCGTCCAGCAGCCCCAAAGGTAAATGAACTTGCCCAAAAAGGGTGCTATGTTGCGGCGAGTGTGCACGGCCACGTAGGATTCCGAGTCCTCAAACACGGCACCTTTCATTGTATTAGCCATTCCATCATCACCGGCTCCAGCCAACATCATCAAACTAAACAACCAGTTTTCATACAAATTGGGATTATCAGGTGCTTCACCTGTGGTTTCCACAGTGTTGTATGCGCCGCCAAACGAACTGGCCGTGGCAATCACTGGGCAGAAACCTTGAAGCACACTGAAACCAATATGTGAATAAGGCGATTCTCCCTCATCCATCTTGCCGTTTCCATTGGTATCTGAAAAGCCTGAAATGTCCGAGAGTAGCGTAATGACGGATACGTTATTGTCACCTGGAGCACCATTATTTATGTTCACATGATAATTGTAGTCATAACGGGTTAGAAACACATTGTTGTATTCGCTGCCATCTGGCTTAAAGGCGGTGTTTTCCCATGAAGCTTCAGGAATTTCCATCCAATCGGAATGCGAAATGGAACTGGTAAAGTTGCGGTCGACGCGTAGGCCGTGCCTTGTTTTGGGGTCAGTGGTGTTTTCGCCCACATAGAGACGACCGTCCAAGTAGATGCCGCCGCCATGTTTGCCAACAGGCACATGGTTGTAGTTCACCTCGCACTTGTCCGTCATTTGCATTTGGGCGTATTGGTCAGCACTTTCCCTACCGATGTAGATGCCGCCACCAGCCTCGGATGCGTAGTTATGGTTGATTTGTCCCTTGGTCGCTTCGTTGGCCGAACCCGAAAAGATAAGTCTGGCGCCTTGCTTGTCGATGCAGATGCCTCCGCCGTATGTGGCGGTGTTGTTGTTGATTTGCGGGATGTTGACCGGCTCTTCGTCCGAAGGCCTGCCATTCCTGCTGCGGCGGGTGGTGGTGTCTTCTTCGGGTGTGCTGGCCATGATGGCTTGCTGCAAGGGCGTAAGCTCTTGGAAGAAGGGATTCTCCTCCACGGCGGGATAGATGTTGCGGGGGGCTTGACCCGTTGCGTTCGCCATCTTGCCAGAAGCCGTGGTAAAGGTGGTTTCATCGCCGTAAGCCGTGCCATGACTGTTGGTGGCATAGGCGCGAGCGATGTATTTGGTGTTGGGCGAGAGCCCTTCGAAGATCACGGAGAACACGTTGCCGACGCTTGTAGCCGCAAGTGTGGTCCACGAAGAGGCATCTTCTTCCTTAATCTCAATGCCTTTGGCCGTCACTGCGGAGGCGCCACCGTAGAACAGCTTGCCGTTCACCGAGGCGGAAGTGGACGTGATGTCGAAGCCAACGCCGGTGACCACCACGGGTTTGTTGCCGTGAGTCGTCACTTTAACTGCGGGGCTGGCGTCGAAGTAGTCCTTATCGTCATAAGTGTATTTTCCGTAGGCGACTACATAATAGGTTTTTCCTGGAGTAAGACCCGAGGCATCGAATCTCGAGCAGCCTTCATTCTGGTTGTATAAGGGTTCTCCCGGTGTAGGTTGCGAGGAAGTAGGATTAAAATAAACCTTGGTAACACCTGTCCAATCGGTGCTTGTTCCTGTATCTTCTGTCCATTCCACGTTTTCGCCTAAATTCGAAGGATAGGGGTTCTCTGAAAAAGCAATGCCATATTCCTTATCGCTTGCTGTAGGTTTCATGGCATAACCCCTGTCCACATGGTGGAAGTGGACGGTGAAGCCGTCGGTGCTGATGCTCTCGATTTCGAGGATTTCGAGAATGGGATGGGCTTCGCGTTCCTTGATCTCGAAGGTGCCACCACCGCCATACACGCCGCCGCCGTAGCCGCCCGAGGGGTCGTCGGCGTGGTTGTTGTTGATTTGGCCGCCATACATATAGATATTGCCGCTGTTGATATACACGCCGCCGCCCTTGCCGGTTGTTGCTGTGTTGTTGTTGATGCGGTCGCCGTGGATGGTAATGTTGCCTTCATGGTTGTTGATACCGCCGCCATTGAGGTAGGCGGTGTTGTTGCAGATGCGGCTGGCTTTAGATTCGGTAAAGCCATAGCTGTCGCAGGGGCCAACGACGAGGTTGCCCTTATCGGTGTAGAGTCCGCCGCCGCGACCTTTCTTGGCCTTGTTATGATCGACGAAGCTGCCATAGACGCGGAGTTCGCCGTCATGGTTGTCTAAGCCACCACCGTTGAAGTCGGCTTCGTTGCGGAGGATGTCGCAATGCTCGGCGAAGATGGAGCCGTATTTGAGATAGAGACCACCGCCGCGACCAGTGAGTTCGTTGCCGCTGCTGCCGTTGCCGTATGCCTTGTTGTCGTTAAGGTAGGTATGGAGGAGGCGCACGGTGTAGCCCGAGAGGTCGGCGTGAGGGCCTTCGCAGAACATGCCGCCACCATTACCGCCACCTGCGCCCGTTGAGGGGTTAAAAGTGGTGCCGGCCTCGTTGTGGTGTACGTTGGCAAAGCGCACGTCCAAGCGTCCGATGTGGGTGTTGAGGCCGCCGCCGTTGATGCCGGCTTTATTATAGCTGAACAAGGTGCCGGTGTTTTTGCAAGCATCCAACGAGGGAGCGGAAACAGGATTGCCATACAACACGGTGGGCCAGATGCGGATGTCGCCAGCGTTGGTGTAGATGCCGCCGCCACGTCCGTTGGTGGCTGTGTTGTGACTGATGTCGCCGCCATAAATCTCGATGTCGCCTGAGTGGTCGTCGATGCCGCCGCCGTTGGTTTCAGCTGTGTTGTCGAGAATCTTTGAGTTGTATATTTTGATGATACCGCCGTCGAGATAGACACCGCCGCCATGGCCTTTGCTCACCGTGCCCGAGGACGTGTTGTTCCAGATAAGCGTATTGAAAATGTCCACCTCGCCATTGCCGGCATTGATGCCGCCGCCGTTGCCGTCGGTGGCCGTGTTTTTGGTGATGCGGGTGTGGTCTTTTTCCGAAGACGCGCCAGGAAAAGGATTGGCCCAGTCAAGCATTTCCCATGCTCCCGTGGTGTTATTCCACCTGTTTCCGAAAACGTCAAGTTCGCCTTTGTCAACATACACGCCGCCGCCGCCCTTGGCCGTGTTCACGCTGATGTTGGCGCCGCCTTGGATGGTGGTTTTGGAATTATTGTTGGGCACGCTCACATACACGCCGCCGCCAAGTCCATTTTCGGCAGTATTGTATTCGATGTTGCCGCCGTTTACAAACACCGTGCCGCCCAACACGCAGATGCCGCCGCCGTTGCGGGTCAGGGCCTTGTTGGGGGAGGGCACTTTCACTATGTTATTGTTATTGTCTATGTATTCGTAGAAGCCGATGCTGCCGTCGGCCACGGTGACCGTTCCGTTGTTTTTGCGGTCATTTTCACGGTCATACAGCACATACACGCCGCCGCCGTCGGTGTAGGCTTGGTTATTGTACATCTCAAGGACCTCACCCATTTTACCAATGTTCACGTTGAGCGTGCTGACAATCGTAGGATCAGTGAATTTGCTGGCGATATAAATGCCACCGCCACAACCGGCATCAAATTCGTCGATAGCACTGTTGCTGTATATTTTGCCTTTTCTCGGATTGACAGTGAGCGTACCCGAGCCATATTTGCCCGGTTGATTGTCGTAATTGTAATCAACATTGCCAAAAGTGGTATTGTCGGTGGGGTGCTTTTCAATGTAGATAGCACCGCCTGCTACTTCGGAGCCTGGGGTGTTGAGGGTAGTGTTGTTATAGATTTCACCGCCTTCAACGGAAACCAAACGCCTGTACACTCCCGACCATTGTCCATAAGCAGGATTAGGACCAGCACCAGCAATTAAATTTGGACTTTGGTTTTTATGACGGTAAGGGGCTGAATCCCTGATAGCTATACCCCCTCCTTTAGGAGCATTATTGCCATAGATTTTTGCATCTTCTCCAACAATTACCTTAAAACATGGGGAAGCCGTATCAGTTTCAGGATCCCACTCAGTAGGAGGGTATTTTGCCTTGAATCCTACATCATCAGAAGCCTCCATACCGACATAGATACCGCCGCCAAATTCTGTCGCCTTGTTGTTATAAATTCTCACACCCGATTGGAAGAGGGCATCAAATGCGCGACCATCATAAGGATTATCCTGACCGCAATAGGTATAGAAATATACGCCGCCGCCGCGCGCGGCCTCATTATCGTGGAGTTCAGTTCTTTTCATCGTGATGGTAGCACAAGTGGCAACAGCACCACCTCGTCGCGCCGAATTGTGATGGAAATTGCAATCCTCAATGGTCACTTGTGTACTTCCTTCTTCCTCAGGTTGTCTACCCGAACGCCAATTGAGGACGCCCCCTTGTCCCGACAGGGGCTGGGCGTTAATCTGTTCCATGGTAGTGTAATCGAGAATACTATGGTTCGCGCTCGCGCTTAAGTCCCTATAGGTGTTGTTATAGGCCTCGCAGTGCCTCATGGTGAGCGAGCCTCCCACTTGGCCTTGTGATCGGATGACACTGCCCATGCCATCAATTTTAACCCCTTCATAGTGATAACCTCCCAAATATTCAGAAATAATGCAGTCATGAATCGTCACATAGTCTAATTTCACATCCCATACACCATTTACTAAACTTATAATTCTTCCGTAACCTCTTGAGCTTTTCGTATCAATCGGTCCTCCATAATTGTTTCTGAAAGTGACATGATCCATATTGCACTTGCCTCCAGAACTATAATCCATTGTTACTGTTCCTCCTTGTCTAGTATTATTACCACTACCAATATCAGTATGGGTAATGAATCCATAAAAATCGACATATTTTAGCCAAATCTCAGGACCGTCGTTACCTTCGGCAGTAATAGCTGTCCCCTGATAGTTAGTTTGGGTTGGGATAGGACTGTTAGGGTTTCCTGAATTTCCGTAGATATTCAATTTGTTGCTATCGTTGCCAATGATATACAACTTGCCTGTCACCGCAAAAAGCATCCTACCTCCACTAGCGCTTGCGTCTCCTTTTACCTTTTTTGTAATGGTAGGGTTTATCCCCGTGGTAGGGTTTTTCACAGGAAAAAGATACAACGCTTGATTTCCTGTAATCTGAACGGTTCTATTGATTTCTTTGTCACCCGAAATCTTATACCGACCGTTGCCACTTGTCCCATCCCATTCATCCATAGTCGCCAATTCAGTTGGGGTTGGGTAATCTGGGTAAACCGGAGTTTGTCCCCAAGCCAAAGACGTTGCGGCGAGCAGGAAAGCCAAGGTGAGGATACGGAAAAAGGGGAAACGCACACAAGCGTAACCGCCCAATATGGGCTTTGCATTTTTTTTCATAATGTTAAATTGATTTTTTGCGGTTGTTTTCAATAAAAAGTGGTTCTGCATGGCCGCCTCGACTGCGGCACCGGTTTTTCTTCTTACATCGGGCAAAGATTGCAATCCCACAGTTTTTCTTTTCATCGGGTATTCCTTATTATTTATTTGTTTTTACAATAACTACAATTTTCTCTTATGGTTTTTTTCCTCTCCAATGAAGCGACTTCGCCTCACTAAAAAATTGCGCAAAGATAAGAAAAAAGGAAAAACTGCGATGAAAAAAAATAGCATCAGACGATTAATTTCAAGGTTGAAAGAACTATTCCCCCATAGTTTTGGCTTATTCAAACAACGTCATCTCCCCCGTAGGCTTAAATCTCGTCTTTCCCAAATGCTTGTAAGCCAAATCGGTGCACTCGCGGCCACGGGGCGTGCGCATGATGAAGCCTTCCTGGATCAAGAACGGCTCGCAGACTTCCTCGATAGTACCTGGGTCCTCGCCTACCGCCGTGGCAATGGTATTCACGCCGACGGGACCGCCTTTGAACTTGTCGATGATGGTCGAAAGAATCTTATTATCCATGTCGTCAAGACCATGCTCGTCTACGTTTAGGGCTTTCAGACCGATTTTTGCAATTTCTAAGGTAATGGTGCCGTCGCCTTGGATTTGGGCGAAGTCGCGAACACGGCGCAAAAGCAGGTTGGCGATACGCGGCGTGCCTCGACTGCGTCGGGCAATCTCGAAGGCCGCCGTGTCGTCGATGGGCACTCGCAAAATGCTCGCCGAGCGTTTCACGATTTTGGCCAAAGTGTGCGCATCGTAATACTCCAACCTTAAATTAATGCCGAAGCGAGAGCGCAAAGGAGCCGTCAGCAGGCCGCTTCGGGTGGTGGCACCAATTAATGTAAAAGGATTCAACGTGATTTGGATGCTGCGCGCACTCGGACCCGTTTCGATCATAATGTCGATGCGAAAGTCCTCCATAGCTGAATAGAGATATTCCTCCACCACGGGACTAAGGCGGTGAATCTCGTCGATGAACAGCACGTCGTTGGGTTCAAGGCTGGTAAGCAGACCCGCAAGGTTGCCTGGCTTGTCAAGGACAGGGCCAGAGGTCATCTTCATGCCCACGCCAAGCTCGTGCGCGATGATGTGCGAAAGAGTTGTCTTGCCCAAACCCGGAGGGCCATGTAGCAAGGTATGGTCGAGGGCTTCGCCACGCTGGGCGGCGGCCTTCACGAACACGCGCAGGTTGTCAACGACCTGTTTCTGTCCAGCAAAACTGTCAAACAAGTCGGGGCGCAGGGCGTTCTCAAGGTCTTTTTCGGCCTTGCTCAGATGGGAGCCTGATGCATCAAGGTTACTGTTCATCGTTCAAAATTGCGCCACAAAGATACAACTTTCGGCGAAATTTGGGATGTTATCAAAAAAATGTATCTTTGCAGCCTAAATGGATTTCCTATGAAACGTTTCATCTGCCTATCCCTATTCGTCATCATGGCCGTCGCAGCAATGGCGCAAAATCATGGTTTCCTGAATGTTGACCAAGACAACCGCATCGAGAGCTTAATTGCAAAGCAACGACTATTACAAAGAATCGACAGCTCGTTCAGTGGCTATAGGGTTCATGTTTTCATGGAAATTGGCAACGAAGCCTTACAACACGCCGAGGAGGTGAAAAAACAATTTGAGAAGGCCTTCCCCGACATTCCCATTTACCTGACCTACGTCGAGCCGTATTTCCGCCTGCGCGCGGGCAATTTCCGCAATCGCGTTGAGGCTGAGCAATGCCTACGCCGCATCAAGCCTCGTTTTAAGGAGGCTTTCGTCACGGCGGACATGATTTACCGACCGAAAATCAATGCGAATTAAACAGTTTGGGCGAGCCTGATGGCCCGCCCAAACTGTTTCAAAAAGGATGCTCAGATTAGTCTTCCTTACGTTTCTTGCCCACGAGGTAGGCTGCTCCAAGAGCCGTCAGCACGGCAATGCCGGTACCGAGAGGAGCGGCATCAACGTCATCGCTGCCACCGTGGCTGCCAGGGAGGATGAATGGTGTGGTTGACTCAGGATTGTCTCTGTAATCTTCATCATAGCCACCACCTTTGCCCAACAAACCGTTTTGAGCGAAAGCACCTATTCCCATCGTGAGGAGGATTGCGATTGTAATTGCTGTCTTTTTCATCGTTGATTTGTTTATTGTTTGATTTGGAAGTTTTCAAATGAGACGGCAAAAATACACAAAAAAGCCATACTTTGCATAGAAAAATGTAGAAAATTTGGTTGTTGTCCAAATTGCCTACATTTTTTCTGTAGATGAGCAGATTTAGTTATAGACTGCGAGACTGCGGGACACGAGATGCGTTTTGCGGCACTGCGAGTCGTCATTGCGAGGCACAAAACAAACGAAGCAGTCCAGACTATCAGTTTAAAGCCTGGATTGCTTCGTCGTTCCTCCTCGCAAATGACGCGAAGCGGATCAAATGTCAATTCAAGAATTGCATAACATTTTCGACCACTATGCCCAACCGCAACAAAAACGCCTCCTCGGTGGCGAAACCGATGTGTGGCAACATAATGAGATTCTGCGCACCAAACAGCGGATTATCCTGGTTCAGAGGCGGTTCCTTGCCGTAAACATCGGTGGCGGCAGCGGCGATTTGTCCTTGTTTCAAGGCATTGGCCAAGGCCATTTCGTTCACCACAGGGCCACGAGCCGTATTAATTAATAAGGAAGTAGGCTTCATCAAAGCGAAATCCTTCGCGGTGATGAAGTCGCGGGTGTCGTTGTTCAAGGCGATGTGCAGTGTGACGATGTCGGATTCCTTCAACAAGGTTTCCTTGTCGACAAAGGTCACGCCCTCGATTTGCTTCGGGGTGCGGTTCCAAGCCAACACCTTGCAGCCGAAAGCGTTGGCAATCTTGGCCACGCGCTGCCCGATGTTGCCCATACCGATGATGCCGAGGGTCTTTCCCCCGATTTCGCGTCCGGGCATGATGCCCTTGCGGTTGCATTGTCGCGTAATCGTATCGTTTTCAAGCACTTTGCGATAGAGGTCAATCATCAAGGCGATGGCCAATTCAGCGACGGCCTCGGTGCTGTAGCCTGCCGCGTTTTTCACGACGATGCCGCGACGCTCACATTCCTCCAAGTCGATGTGATCCAAGCCAGTGAAGGCGATGGAGAGCATTTTCAGGTTGAGGCAAGCATCCAAGAAGTCCTTGCGCAGCGGGATGTTGCTCTCAATGATGACTTCCGCACCTTCAGCGCGG
>Ga0326513_10003315_pt1 | contig 11719 bp, 9 predicted proteins | sample 2_2465_0518_D_FD_203654 | JGI IMG/M metagenome (GOLD analysis project Ga0326513, IMG submission 203654) | Bovine rumen microbial communities from UC Davis, California, United States - 2_2465_0518 | ecosystem: Host-associated > Mammals > Digestive system > Stomach > Rumen | place: USA: California... | reverse complement strand
ATTGGCGTTGCGTGAGAATACGCAATATGGCGAATCTCGAGCAGATATTGGCTGAAACGAGCAAAAGCTACGACAACAGCCGAAACGCTCTAAACAACCAGATTAACGCAATATCTGGCGATCTAGACGCTCAGAAACAGCGCATTAACTTAGACTATGCGCAACAGGGCAAAGCTCTAGATAGACAGCGACAATATGCTGAACAGCAAGCAAGCCTACAAGCCGCTGGAAGCGGTGGCTCTTTTGGTGGAAAAGCAAACATTGCTAATAAAAAGTTCTATCAACAGCAGTTCGTGCCAGCCGTTACGCAAATGAACTCTAACTTATCTAAAGACCTATCGAGCGCCGAATCTCAAGCCAACCAGCACCGCCAAAGCCTTGAGCAGACTCTTGCAGGCCTTAATGACGAAGCTACTCGCTACGGCATGCAACGCTATGATGCCGCAGTTCAGGCAGAAGAAGCTCGCAGACAGTGGGAAGCAGAGATGGCCGAGAAGAAACGCCAGTTCGATGCAGAGCTAGCAGAATCAAGAGCAGCAAGAGCAGCCGCCAACTCCTGGCAAAACTACCTAAATCAGACAAATAACAACAACCAGACTGTAAAGAGCTGGAACTTCGGTAACGGCTACCAGCTAGTCCAGAATCCAAACGGCGAAGCTGAGTATTATGTAAACGGCAACAAGACGAACGCTTACAACTTCTTGATGGGAACTGGCGACAGCAACAACTGGGATAAGTGGAACGATGTCTGGAACAATGGCGTATCTACAAGAGGCGTTGGCTCTGATACTATCAGTGGTATTAACAACTTCCTAAGAACTGGCAACTATAACGCTGGCTACGATTACTTGAGGGGTATGTAATGTTTGATAATCTTGACTACAACCAGTATGCAAAGATGCGCCAAAGAGGTCTAGAACGCCAGGCGCAACAGCTCCAGCAGAAACAAGCAGCCCTACAAGCAGCGCAGAATAAGCCTAAAAAATCTACTCTAGAGGAGGCTCTAGGCGGCCTAGTTACTGGTATTGGCGAACGCTTGAGCGATATTGGCAACACAGCTAAAAATGTCGGCAAAACGGCTTTCGGCTGGTTTAACGAGCTAGTATCTGGCGGCCAGACAGATAACACCATGAAAGACGATAGCAAGCGCCGCAACGATATTGCTAAAAAATACGGTTTTAACAGCTACTCTGAAGCTATTAACTCGAACAAGGTAGGCGATGACTTCTGGAACGAGATTAAAGGCTCGAACGCTCAGACAAAGAAAACTCTAGATACCCAGATTAACGACTATCGCAACTCGGCAAGTGGCAAGCTCGCAGATGTTACGAAGATTAACACCAACGAAGCTAAAGGCCAGGCTCTAAACACTATCGACTCGGTTTTAGGCATTATTCCTGGCGCTCTGCCAAATGTAGCAGGTGGCGCACTGTCTGGTATTGGCGATGAGTATAAAGCGGCCGGCCGTGAGGGCAGAGATTTTAACTGGAATCAGGCTAAAAACAACGCCATTGTTGGCGCTGGCAGTGGTCTAGCAGGCGCAGCAGGTAGCGCACTTGCAGGCAAAGCAGCGGCCAAAGCAGGCGGCAACGCTCTCGGCAAGCTATTAGGCTCAAATGTCGCAAGGGGTGCAGCAGGTGGTGCAGCAGCAGGCGCAACTGGTGGCGCATTAGGCGCAGCACTTAACGGCGGAACTCTCGAAGATGCACTCTTGGCAGCCAAAGAGGGCGCAAAAGCAGGCGGCATCGGTGGTGGCGCTATGGCTGGAGCTATGGGCTTAGGCGGAAAGGCTCTTGATCGTATTAGAAACGGCAGAAACGGCAGAGCTACAACTATCGACACAAGCGAGCCAGTAGAAGCTCAAATCGTCCAGAAGAACCGCATAGAAGCTCCAAATCAGAGGCAACTTGCAAGCACAGTAGAAGCAGTCGAACCTATCAGCACAAAGCGTGGTATTGCTATTACTGACCTAGATGCAGGCGAACAGCCAGTAAATGTCCGCAACGCAAGGCAGACAGCAAGCCGTGGCAAGTATATTGACGGCATTGTAAGAGGCGAGAACTTGCCAGAGGCAGAATTACCAACGCTTGAGCAACGCTATCAAAAAAGCATGGGCGATGCCAATATCCTAGACTCAGTAAGTAGAGGACAGTTCAGCGATGAGTTTGGCTACCAAAACTTAATGGAGAACCTACCAAAAGAACTCCAGGAGCGTGTAAAAGCAGCTACGGCAGACGGCGCACTCGAAAACAACCCTTATGCTGGATTCAATACTAAATATGAAGTTAGAAGCCAAGCAGACTTACCAACACTCGATAGACAGCAATACTATAACGATGTTACTGGCAATCTAAAGAGAAACGGCGGTGTGCTATCTTCGGCAGATATTCCAGAGTATATGCAAAGCCACTTGCGAGACGGTGGCGGCCGCAATAACGATGTATTGCTTAACGAGTTGTTTGGCGATGATATGGACTTGAGAGACCAATACGAGCAATATCAGCAGATGGCACAAGTCCGACAGCCTAAGACCTACACGACCGAAAACATGGCTTACGGCTTAAATATGGACAGTAACCTAGCCAACGATATTACAGAATATCTAGCTAACGAGTATGGCCCTAAACCAACCAAAATTAACATCGAGAAAGCTCTAGCTCAGACACAAGATGTGCCAGTAGAGAACCTAGCCACAAACTATCGCAAATCGACTATCCCAGCACGACAGTATAACGAGCAAGCTATCCAGAATATGCCAGAAGCAGAAATTGCTACAAGGACGGCAGCGCAAGTCGCACCAGAACCAGAAACAACCGCAGTAGCTACTGGTTGGGGTGGTAAGAACATGGAGAACGCAAGCAAGAAGCGCAACTTCTTACAGAAAGCAGGCGATACACTCCAAGAAACAGGCCAAGCAACCAAAGATAGCCAAGTTTATAGCAAACTCAAAGGCAACACGGCCGAGGAGATGGCTCGCAAGAACAGCGTAGAACGCTTGAGAGAACTAGGCTTCAACTCGACAGATTACGACAAAGCAGCCAACCTATCCGAAGTTGTGAACAAATACTATGACGATGCAGTAAAGCAGACTAAAACGCCTATTGAAGCACCACAGCTCCGCAATATCGCAAGAGAAGTAGCAGACGACTTGCATATTAGCTCGGCAAACCGTGCAGACCTAGAAAAGCTAGTAGGCACGATGCTAGACGATGCAGTAAAGCACGATGGTAAAATGTCCGCATACTCGATGGATAGATACACCCCAGCCGATCTAGAGAAAGTCGCAAAACAGCTCGGCCAAAAAGCAGAGAATATAACGACTACAAACTATGGCGGCCGCAAGAAAGCTATCCGTAACTTAACGCCAGATAACGAAGAATACGCTCGTGCGCTCGGAGAAGTTCGTAACCGTATCCGCAACGAAATTGGCGAGATGGCAGATTACAACGAGGCAGAGCTAGTTGCTCGCATGAAGAACGCAGGCGCAACGCAGAAGCAAATAGACTATGTAACCCAGAACCACACGCTAAGAGGCGCTAAGGCTCAAACATCGCTCTTTGAAGATGCTCGCACGATGAATCAGCAAATTAAAAGCGATGCTTTCAAGCGTGGCGCAAACGCTACAAACTCTACAAATATCGTTACACAGGTCGCAAACGCATCGGGCGCAAGCGGACTAGTAAACACAATCGCACGACCAGTAGCAAATGCTATTGGCTCGGCAGAAAAGGGCGTAGGTAAAGTCTTATCCGCAGCAGGTAACAAACTAGCTGGCGTATCAAATGGAGAAGCTGGCGCAACAGCTGGCAAAATCGCAAGCACAGCTAAAAATATTGCAGGCAAGGCAGGCGAGAAGATTGCAGGCGCTACAAGCAGTCTAAATAACGACACGCTCGCAAATCTCGCTTTAGGTGGCTTCGACACGCTCGGCAACCAAGCCGCCAAGTTCGCTAACAAGCAGATGGGCAGCACAACGGCAAACGCCGCTCAAGACCGCCTAGAAAGCGCTAGAACGCTTGCAAACGCACAAGCCGACTATGACAACGCTCTTGCAGACTATCAGGCCTCAGAAGCCCAAACAAACGCTCTAACGCAACAAATGCAGCAGAGCCAGAGCCAGCTCGGCAGAATTGAGCAAGCTATGCAACTTGCACTAAATGCAGGCGACATTACGGCTTATGGCAAGCTAGCTGACCTTTACAAGCAAGCGGCAGAGATTGAGGAGCTAAAGAACCCAACCAAGACGACAAGCACCAAGGCTCTATCCGCAAATCAGGCTAAAGCCTTGACCGCACAACAGCAACTCGATGCTCTATCACAGATGACACCAGATGCAGGCACGGTAGCTTCAAATATCCCTATTTTGAGCGGAATCGTAAACCTTACAGGCGGTAACGAGTATGCAAACCAAGCAAGCTCACTTGCTACTACACTCGGTTACTTGCTATCTGGCGCAAATATCAAGGAATCAGAAGCACAGAGAATCGGGCAGGCGTATGTGCCAACAGCGTTTGACTCCGAAGCAGTCCGCAAACAGAAGCTCGAACGAGCAAGGCAGCTTATCCAGAGCTATATGTCGGATACTGGCGCTATCGAGCAATAAAACTAAAACAAACAAAAAATATCCCCAGAAATGGGGGTATTTTTTATAGGTATTTTTTGCAAGTTAAGCCAGTAGCACCGCCAACCTTGCACTTATAGCCGCAATTATAACGGAAAAGATTAGACATTGTAGTCATGCTGGCAGCGTAGGCGGCACACTCTGCTTGATCATGGAACTTCGGACTCTGGGCATCTATCGTCCACCAGTTACCACCGATAGGGGTATAGTTTACTGTCCAGTTTTTAGCGAAAAATGTATCATAAGCAAACCATGCAGCGATAGCTACAATTATCCATATAAGCAAGCCGCCTCGTTTCTTCTGTTCCATGCAATCCTTTCGTTCGTTAAGTCGATTATATCATTGTGCTAAAATATAGTTAATTGGCGTTGCGTAGGATACTATCCTATGTTCATCGAGGAAATCGAGGCCAAAGAGCGCACTATTGGCGACAAGTTCGAGGAGTTCGGCAAGAAACTCGGCAAGCTATGCGATCTAGGCTACGACATCTTAGGCGATAAAAAACTAGGCGAAAAAGAGCGCTCAGAGTTTATCGACATACTTGCAAACATTAAGGGCGCAAAAATGGCGGCCTATAAGCAAATGGAAAAATATAGCGATGTTAAGGAGGCCGACCGCAAGAAAATCGACCGCAAGGCAGACGCTTTTATCAAGGGCTTAGGCTTAGAAGAAGATAAGGAGTAGGCATGAACGCAGACACCTATATCCAAGGTTTACAGCCACTCGTTATTCCGCAGAAAAACACGCAGACTATCCAGATTGAGTCTGATTATACCTTTCAGACTGGCGATAAGCTCTATATGACTATCAAGAGCAAGCCAGACAACGACCAGACAGACGGCGATGCCCTAATGACTAAAGACTGGACAGTTGGCACAGATGCAGAATACGACAACGAGGGTTATTTAGCACTCAATCTTGCCGAAACAGATACAGATATCGACTTCGGCGATTATGTATATGACATCAAGCTAGTTAATAGCGAGGTAAAAACGACCATTGTATATGGCCCACTCGTTATTGCTCCAGTAACAACATTGAGGGTTTAATCATGCAGAGAATATCTATTACTAACCCACAGAACATCATAGATGGCACGGCTAAAAAGTATTACTTCAAGCTTCGCAACACTGGAGGCCCAAAGGGCGATAAAGGTGACAAGGGCGATACTGGTGCAACTGGCCCACAAGGCCCACAGGGCAACGCTGCTACCGTTTCTGTCGGCTCTACTACTACGCTGCCGGTCGGATATGATGCAACAGTAACAAATAGCGGCTCGATTTATAATGCCGTGCTAGATTTTGGTATTCCACAAGGCCCACAAGGCCCACAAGGCGCAAAGGGCGATAAGGGCGATACTGGCGCACAAGGCGAAACAGGCCCAAGAGGCCCACAGGGCGAGCGGGGAACTAATGCCACAGTATATGTAGGCACTACAACCACAACCAATCCAGGCACACAGGCAAGAGTTTATAACTCTGGCACAGATTCTAACGCCGTCTTGAACTTCGAGATACCTCGTGGCGATGTTGGCCCAATGCCTACGATCGCACAGACAACCGGCCAATCTACAACCGAGGTTATGAGCCAAAAGGCTACGACCGATGCATTAAACAACGGTTTAGCCACGAAGCAAAACACGCTAACGGCCGGCAATAATATCACGATTAGCGGTAATACAATCTCGGCAAAAGACACTACCTACACGGCTGGGAACAATGTGCAGATTAACGGCACGACTATCAGCGCAACCGACACGACCTACACGGCAGGCAACGGGCTTAACCTCAACGGCACAGAGTTCAGCGCAGATACCGATGTTCTTGCGACCAAGACAGACCTAGAGGGCTACTATACCAAGCCTGAAACAGACAACCTGCTTGCACCAAAGCTCGAAACAGAGGTGGTAGCAGAACTACCAACCACAGGCGAGGAGGGAAAGCTATACCTCACCCCGAAGAACTACACCAGAGGCACAGGCACGGGCAATCCTATCACGGCTACAATCACGGACGAAGCAGGCAAGATCGAGAGCTTCCAGTTGGACGGCGATACCTATCAGCAGACTTATACTGGCAAAAACTTGCTAATGAATAAGGAAAGCGCTCAGGAAAAAACGGGTATAACTATCACACCAAATAGCGATGGAAGTTTTACATTGGACGGCACAGCGACAACTACTACGGACTTCTATTTTGCTGGTTCATGGCAAAATAGAACAATTTCTTATCTGGATATGCCAAGTGGGGATTACACCATATCTTTACTTGACTCAGCCAAGCAACAAATAGCATCTCCTAAGTTTAGGGTAGAGCTTTATGACAGGATGGGGGAAAACTCAACAAGAATATTATGGTTGCAGCAATCTGCCGCATCGCCGCAAACTACAACCGTCTCTAGCCCTGCTCAAGTAACGGCCTATTATATCTCTATCCCAATCAACCAAAGCTTTACAAACGAGAAGTTTTATATCCAGCTCGAAAAAGGCTCGGCAGCGACCTCGTTTGAAAAATACGTCGGCGGAACTCCAAGCCCTAACCCAGACTATCCTCAGCCGATTCAGACGGTAACAGGATTGCAGACGGTTACGGTTGAGGGCAAAAACAAGATTAAAAGCTCAACTACTGGCTCTGTTGCATGGAGTGGAACGACCGTAACCTATGCTGGCGACCAAATCACGATAAACAAATCTGGAAATGGTGGTATAGGTGCAAATGCATATACAAACGCCGTCTATACGCCACTTAGCGCTAACCAAGCATATACTTTCAGCGTTTCATATAAAAGCGGAGTAATAAATGCAGACGGTTCGAATATTTGGGACTTTTATATCTACACTGTAAAGTCTGACGGGTCAACTTCGAGTTCTAATAGATTGACTGCTTCTCTCAATCTGGATGCGACTAATCCATCAGCTAGCGTTACCTTTACACCATCTGAAGATTTTGTAGGGTTTAAGCTCGGTTGCTATATTCCAGGCGGCTCTTCTACCACTACAGGAGATGTAGTGTTCAATGCCCAGCTCGAAGCAGGCTCGACCGCTAGCTCTTTCGCTCCATACAACGCAACAAGCTATCCTATCTCGCTCGGCTCTATCGAACTCTGCAAGCTCGGCACTTATCAGGACTATATCTATGAAAATGAGGGGAAGTGGTATCTGAGAAAAGAGTGTGAAAAGAAAAACTTATTATCGACAGAAGTAAATATGTTCGAGTTAAGCGAACAATCAGGGTATTCGAGGCTGTATATCAGTAAGTCCTCTATCGGAATGCCATCTGGGTGGGGAAGCGGGATAGCTCTATGCTCGAATTTTAAGGAAATAACAACAGGCCAAGCTACTACGCCAGGTCTGTTCCGTCTGAATGTTAATGGTAACAACGCTGCTTTCTATATCCCATCATCAATAACGACACTTGATGCAGCAAAATCTTATATGGACGCATTGTCTGGAAGCGTTATCTGCTATGCTCTTGCTACTCCAACCGACACCGTCATCACCGACCAAACTCTTATCGCACAGCTCGAGACAATCCGCACGGCATCGCTCGAGAACGGCGCAAACACCATCACGAACACCGCCACAGGCTCTAATCTCGCAGGCGATATGGAAATCGGCTATTACGGCTACAATCCAACCAACCGTTACGATAAGTTTATATGGCTCAACCTAGACAACGCTTACGAGCAGCTAAACAACCCAGACACAAGCTCTACGCTCTCTACACTCTCTACTAGAACCCTAGGAGCTACGACCGAACAGCCAACGGTTACTAGAAGCCTAGAAACAGAAACTATCACGCTTAAAAAGGGCGAAACTGAGCCTATCGAAGATAAAACGGAATTACCGACTATTCTAGACGAAGAAGCCGAAACTTCCGAGCCTGAAGAATCAGACGGAACGGACGAAAGGTAACTATGGAAGCAATCATAGTTAGCTTTATTGGAGCGCTTGCTACTATCACAACGACTTTAATCTCCGCTCGCAAGGCGGAGAGCAAAGCCGACAGATACGATGCTAAGAACTCAATAATCATGATGATCATGGAAGATAGGCTCTTATGGAACGAGGGCAAGCTACCAGTCAATTATCAGAACATACTCCACGAATACGACATCTACCATGCCAACGGCGGTAACTCGTATATCACGGAGAAAGTCGAAGCATACAAAGTTTGGTTCAAACAGATACAAGCGAAGAAATAACAACAGCGCCTCAATTTTGGGGCGCTTTTAAGAAAGGAATACACTATGTCGCAAAGCTCAATGGTAACAAAACAATGGTGGGCTAATGCAAGCAACTACACCGCTGGCCGCACCGACAAAATCCGAGGCATCGTTATACATCATGCCGCAAGCACAAGCCTAGACTCTATCGGGCAAGTGTTTAGCCAGCCAGGACGAGGAGGCTCTGCTCATTATGGCGTAGGCGGCTCACAAGTGCATCAGTATGTCCGAGAGGAAGATTGCGCTTGGCACTGCTCTAACTGGAACGGGAACAACGCCACTATCGGCATCGAAACAACCAACAGCACGGGTGCGCCAGATTGGAAAGTTGCAGACGATACCTTTAACACGCTAGTAAAGCTCGTTGCAGAGATTGCAAAGCGAAACGGCTTAGGCAAGCTCTGGATTAACCCAGATGCAGACTATCCAGCACTCTCTGGCCACAAAGACTGGTATGGCGCAGCCACAGTATGCCCAGGGCCTTATCTATACCCACGACTACAAGAGATATGCGACAGAGCCAACGCCATTAACTACCCAACAGCAGAGCTTAAATGGACGAAGCTCGACAAGCCTACAAAATATGTAACTATCCGAGATACGCACCTATACGACTTCAATAAGGCAAATGTTGGCGATCTAGTAGCCATTAAGTCTTATGCAAACGGCACGGAGATTGGCATATATGGCAAGTGTGAGAATAAGACCATCAAAAAGACATTTTTATTGACCGAGTATAGCTTCACTCAGAAGATAACTAATGGATTCAAAGAAGATGCACTCACTGTGAAGCCACAGGAAGCACCAGAACCAACGCCAACGCCAAAGCCGACCGATGAACCAACTCAGCCAGAAAAACCGCAAGACGAGCCAGTAGAGCCGTCTAGCGAGCCTGTTTTACCAGACAATCCACGAGGCCTTAGCGATGAGGACTATCAAAAGTTTATCGAGCAAACAAAAGCTATCGAAAATAACGCAAAGGAGAAAAAAGCCATGATACCTATGTCGAACAAAGTTTACGATATTTTGAAAATCGTAGCTATCGTTATTCTGCCGCTAATCTCGGCCGTTTATGTTGCATTAAGCAAGATATGGGGCTTCGGATTCGGAACAGAGATTGACCAGACTATACAAATCATAATCGCAGCACTAAACACTATCTTAGGCGTAGCTCTCGTAAAGAGTTCGAGCGATTATAAGAAGAATAACTAACGGAGTAGGGCGATTGCGCCCTCTCCTCTGCCTAGTGTTAAAAATATATCAACCACAATTCAATTTCTAATGAACTAAAGTGTATCCCGCTGGGCAGAGTAGAGGGAACAATCCTCTAGAACCTTAAAACCTTGAGAACTGCGAAAGGGGGAGCAGAGATGAAAGTTACTATCTTCGTCCGCATCATCGGCAAAATCGACAGCAAGAAGCTTTACAGCGAGATTGAGCATTTCGGCATAAGTGTAACGGATTGCATCGACTATACGCTCGTATATGGCGATTGCTACCTTGAAACAGCGAGCAGAATCTTCTATCACTGTTCGCTCTATGGCGAAACGCTTACAGAACTCACGCACAAAGTGTGATAAAACCAACCGCTAAAACCTCACAAAGTGTGAAAGGAGATGATGAGCATGGGACGACGGGGAAGAAAACTGCGCAAGCAACAGCGCCAGAAACACTTTAACCGCCACCATTAGCCACCTTATTTTTCAAAGAAAGCACTTCAGCTTCGGTTACGGCTATCTTCTGCGCCAGGCGTTCGTATTTGAGCTTGATGTAGATATACACAACGAGCTGCACAAACATATCCTGCACGACATACCTAGACCGTCCGAGGAGCAACTGAAGCGAGCTTGGGAGATATACCAGGCTAACAAGTGGCTTATCCAGCAATACGACATCTGCCAAGCTTGCGAGTGGCTCGCAAACGCTTGCAGCGATCCAGCATGGCGAGCTTGCATGAATCGGCAGCTTATCTATCTAAAAGACAATCTCAAGGACTATTAAAAAAGAGCCTCGGCAATAGCCGGGGCTTTTCTTATGGTATAATAGCCTCGTCCAGCGATGGACTCTAAATAAATCTTCCTACTCTGGCGATGCCCACCCTTGCCAGAGTTTTTTGTGTGCTATATAATGCCGTCTATGGATTGGAGCAAGATAAATCCATAAGCTCCGAGTTGCGAACCTCCGTAAAATCGCTAAAACACCGCTCTGCTAAAGCCTTATGCGAAGAAGCTTTAACAATGGCGGTATTTTTTAGGCCAAAAAAGAAAGCCACACGAAGTGGCTCTCAGCAACGAAATCGAGCGAACCAAAACGGCCGCTCAATTTTTACATTATAGCAAAAATCGTGCTATAATAAAGGCAGTTCATAGTTCGAAGCACACCAAATCAGGTGTGTTTTTCGCACCTCGCAACACTTGCGGAGGTAACACAAGATGCAATACTTTTCGGAGGCTTTTCTATGCCTGTAATCCGAGTAAATAAGACCAAAGACTATACGGTGATGGCTAACTATCACTTTAGAGATAAGAACCTATCGCTCAAAGCGAAAGGGCTACTCTCTATGATGCTTTCTCTGCCTAATGGTTGGGGGTATTCTGTCGAGGGATTGGCGAAATTATCGTCAGACGGCAGAGCTAGCGTAATGGCAGCACTCAAAGAGCTTGAGAAGTTCCACTACCTGAAGCGAAGCCAAGCAAGAGATAGCTCTGGCAAACTTGCCGAAGCGATCTACGATATTTTCGAACAGCCGTGGTCAGAAAAACCGACGACGGTTAAACCGACGACGGAAAAACCGACGGCAGAAAATCGAACACTATTAAATACTAATAGATTAAATACTAAAGTATTAAATACTAATAATAAGAAAGTAAGTA
>Ga0326513_10003313_pt1 | contig 11721 bp, 12 predicted proteins | sample 2_2465_0518_D_FD_203654 | JGI IMG/M metagenome (GOLD analysis project Ga0326513, IMG submission 203654) | Bovine rumen microbial communities from UC Davis, California, United States - 2_2465_0518 | ecosystem: Host-associated > Mammals > Digestive system > Stomach > Rumen | place: USA... | reverse complement strand
CCCAATCTTGCATCTTTCAATACTTTATTGCTCTCATTCATGCACCATTAGTAGCAATCATTCAACCAATTTCTGCAGCAGAATGAGATCATAAAACTACAGGAAAAAATTTCCCAATCTCCCCCAATTTTTCATTCAAACAATCATTAGTTATTCACGCTTCTACATCAACATAATCACCTCAAATCTCTATAACATGATTTAATTTAGAAAGATCAATAATAATAGCTTTCTCTCTAGGCAAACAATTTCAAACAAGATTGGTTCCACCACCCCTACAAACAATGTGTTTATCCTCTTTTATAGCATGCTCAACAATTTTTGTAATTTCATCTTTCGTCTGAGGTAAAAAAATCTCAACATTATTAAATTGCTGTAAATGCGAAGCATCCGTATTATACCCTATTTTATGAAAGATATCAGTATAAAGATCCATAATAACTTAAAAAATATAAATTAACAACAATAAAGTTTATCAGGGACACCACCTCATCACTTTATTTCTCAAAATGGATTTCTCCACTTCTCTATATTTTCTATCATCTGCTTATTTTCCTCAGATACAAATCAATGTTTAACAACAAATTCTCTGGCAGTAATTGCATCGAATCAATATTTAAGAGGACATACCGCAACACAAGCACTACATCAATTACAATACTCAAAAAAATACTTTCAATCCAATTGTACTTTATTTCACATAAATGCATCAATACTCACGTTCTTTGCCCTAGGAGAAGCTATTTCATCTTTAAGAATTTTATATGCAGGACAAACATTTCTACATAATCAGCAATGAGAACACTGCGCATTATTATTTCTTTCAACTCTTTCAGCCATTAATCTCTGTTATTTTGTAAAATAAGCTCTGAGAATTCTTTAACTTCAATTTTTTCTTTAGCATGTTTTTTAAATTGGAAATAACACATAGGACATGGAGATATCATAATATCTCAATTATTAAGTTCACTTAACACCTGGTTACAAATTTTCTCAGAAAGCTCAGGATTATTATTAACAAGCCCCCCTCAACCTCAACAACACAAAGAATTTTCTCTATTATTTTTAAATTCGTTAACTTTATACCCTATTTTATTCAATATCTGTCTAGGTTCTTCATATACTCAAGAAAGTCTTCCCAAATGACATGGATCATGATAAGTAATAGTTTTTAGAAGTTCTTTATCTTTTAATTTCTTTTCATTCCTTTTGATAGTCTGAGTAATATGCTCAACTTTAATTCCATAATCCTCTAATTTATATTGATATTTTAACATATTATAACAAGCAGGACAATTTGTAATAATTAGACCAACAGCATGTTCTTTAAAAATCTGAATATTTTTTTCCTTTATTTTTTCATAAGCATCTCTCATTCAAGCCCTTAATACAGGACTTCAACAACAATACTCTTTATCTGATAATTTAATAAAATCGATTCATAATTGATGCAATATTTCTTCATAATTTTTTTCTATATCAGGCAACATAACTTTTGTCAAACATCATGGATAATATAATGTATTTGAACCTAAAATCTTATCTAAAAACGTTTTAAAAAAAGACATATCATAAAAGATAATATAAACACTTTTCAATATAGAAATTTTATTGAATATATCAAATGAAAATATATAAGAAAAAATATGTTTATCAGTTATTAAAACAGAATGAACAATCCAATACTCATAAAAAATCTTCGCTCAATCCCAGATTTCCCTATTAAAGGAATAAATTTCCGTGACGTTACAACCCTATATAAAAATTCTGAATGTTTTAAAATCATGACTGATGAATTGTATGAACTATATAAAGATAAAGGGATTACTAAAATCGTAGGAATTGAAAGCCGTTGATTCGTTATGGCATCAGCACTTGCTTATAAATTATGAGCAGGAGTTGTCTTAGCACGCAAACCATGAAAATTACCTTCAGAAGTAATATCAGAAGAATATGAAAAAGAATACGGAAAAGATTCCATAGAAATCCATAAAGATGCAATATCAGAAAATGATATCGTGCTCCTACACGATGATCTTCTAGCAACGTGAGGGACAATGAAAGCTGTAGAAAATCTCGTAAAAAAATTCAATCCAAAACAAATCTACATCAATTTTATCATAGAAATAACAGACGAAGGACTACATTGAAGAGATCTTTTTAAAGATAGACAATTAACAACACTCATTACATGCTAATCCAAAAAACTAAAAAAACTTGTACGATAGAGACTACAAGTTTTTTTAATTTAATTAATAATAACTAAAATACCTTCATCAAAAATAATACTCATAGAAGAACAAGGATTAACCCAGCAACCAATCTCATAACCTTTTTTGAAGATATATCATTAATTGCGATATTTCAATTTTCATCAGACTTAAATGCAGACAAACCATAATAGATTCCGAAAACTATAACTAACAAAGGAACAACAAAGAAAAGGTTATAAATTCCTAATGCTAAAAAGATATTAATATTATCTCATACAGCACCAACATAAGCCAAAGGAATTCATATTGTACAAGGAAGCTCTACAAATGTAGACAACACAGCCAAAACAAAAGCACTCATATAAGTCCCCCTTTTTGTAATATATTCTAAAGTAGGTTTTATAGAAGCTGGAATCTTTAATGAGACACCCTTACCATACCGAAAGAAATCCTTTATCTCAATCAATCATAAAATAATAGCAATAATTCAGATTGTATACTTAATATAAGCTATATAAGGAAGTAATACCATTGTTGAAAATAACACCTTATGCATTAAATACATAATGATAAAATAAAGCACAAAGGTTGTTAGCACAAAAATCAATCCTGAATACAAAACTTTTTTCTTAGATCCAACAGAAATTAAATAAGTTAATAAAAAGATTAACACTCAAAACATACAAGGATTAATTCAATCAACAAATCAAAGCAAAATTCAAAACAAAACAGGACCCACAGATTTTAGAGAAATCTCTTTTCATAAAATTTTTAATGTCTGATCCTCTTGAGAACCAGATTCAATTAAAGTTCAAGTCAACTCAGAAAAATTTTCTCAACTACCTAAATCAGTAACATCAATCTCAGGCATAATAACTTCGCCAGAAATAACTCAAACTCATGGATCAGTAACATCAATTATTTCAGATCAAGAATATATGATATCCGTATTTAGCGATTTTTTCTTAGCATATTTTTTTAACAATTCTTCTGTTTTTTCATAACTTTCTCACAAAAAATAATCTTCTCACATTATAACCAAAGGAACTCAATTGAATGAGGTATGAAAATGGTCTGCATATTCTTGCATAAGATCCTGATTTTCAGGACTATAATAAACTTCATATCATACAAGATTAAAATCATATTTTTCTTGAAATTCAGCAATATAAGCTTCCTCATTCTTACAATGAGGACAAGTTTCTCAATAAAAAAGTATTAAATCTGGCAATTCTTCAGCAAAAACAAAATTGAAAGCAAAAGTTAATACTCATAATATTGTTAAGAATCTTTTCATGTACTAAAACAAATATAAATCTACTCGTACTACTCTATTAATAAGAAATTAAAAATCAAGCAATAGTAAATAAAAAACGAGAAAAACTGTAATAAAAAATTAAAATACAAATATCTTATCAAATATTTGACATTTTTTATTTTTCATATATAATATTAGTGTCAATGTAGAAATACATTAGACAAAACTCCACTTCATAACTTGATAATCATCAAATTATAGAAGAACAAAAATTTAGTTTATTACTTTCTGATAAGAAATCTGTCTACTTTGTCAACTCTAATTAAGTAATATTTTCTAATATAGATGATAGTGATTGGAGTCAAAAGTACAAGAATAAAGTATTAATTATGTTCCATTAAAAAATAGTTCTACTATCTTTTAAGGAAAATTACCTCTACTCTATTCTAGAACTTAATCCAAGCTATAATAGAAAAACAATTATTTTAATAACGAGTTCTCAATAATTCAGAAGAAAATCAAAAAATAATATCTAAAAATTTTATTCCATATAATTTCGAAGAATAAGAGTTATGAAAGTATTGTCTTAATAATGAAGAAATGGGTTCTACAACACAACCATTTATTCGTTAATACAAGACAAATGAGAAAAACCCTAAATCATTCTAGAGGATGGGGGAAAATGTGGAGATTAGTTGCCGTGTTCGTACTTTCTGGATACGCCGTATCCACAGTATTAGCCTTTGATGTTAATCCAACCAATTCAACATCAATGCAACAAACTATCGATTCACCAAGCCTTCATACTCAGATTGAAAGTGATGTTGCTTTCTGAGTAAAGAAAGTTTGGAATAATTTGGTTGCATTTATGCAAGATGGACTTCCTGATAAAGGAAATACATCAAACATAAATATAGAAAAAGAAACTACTTCCAACCAAAGTAATTCTAATTCTATAAACCAGCCACTTATTCGTATAAACTTTCCTGAAAGCGAATCAACATTGCTACCCGTTTTTGAGGATATACAAAATGATCCACAAAAACAAAGCATAGAACTCCTTGCTAGTATTGGGCTTTTCCAAGGAAATGGTCAAGGGAAATTTAATCCAAATAATCACGTTCGTTGCAGTGATTTCGTAAGAGTAATCGTTGATCTCTATAGATATCAACTTGGTTATTCTTTAGAAACCGAAAACTGATTAACAAACAAGAAACTTTTGGATTTAAAAGAACCTAACACTATTCTTTGAAAAAAACTCAATACAGCAAAAGAACTATGATTACTTGAATGAGTTGACTTTATCGTTCGAGATCAAGCCATTACTCCACTTCAAGTAAAGAAGATCATTAACAATACTTTAGCTTTACATCTCAATTTTGGTCAATCAGAAAAAGTTGATATAATCGATATGACTAAATCAACTATGACTAAATCTGAAATGGCCAAATATCTTGTAGAAATTTTCCAATTGAAGTTTCCGCAAAACGATGATGTATTTAGTGATATTAGCAATCACAAGTATCGTTCAGCAATTACCATTCTTGCACAGCTAGGGGTAGTAGCTGGAAGAAATGGTAAATTCTATCCCGACACAGAAACGCATCGTGCTGATGGAATTATCATGATTGCCAACAGCCTTCTTGCGAAAGAAAGAAAAGCTCTCGTTATTAACGAATTTTATCATCTAAATACAATCAACGATGTCACCTATTTTGCAACCTATGCTCCCCATTTGGAATTTCTGCTTGACCATGAGATCGGCAATTCCTTACTTAATAATACACAATCAGGAAGTTATTTTCTACCTGATGCTGTGCTTACTATGTGAGAGGCTTATACACTTGTTGCCAAAGCTGCTGGAATTAAAATTCTCAACCCTGATTCAGGAACGGCCACCAAGCCGATTACTAGATGAGAGTTAGCAAACTTGATTGTTGAAGCATTCGAGTTCAATACTAACAACTCACAAGAATCAAATTCCACAGAGAACAAAACAACTCAAGTAGCTCTAGCCAATACAGATAATATTTCAAACGAAAAAAAATCTTTATTGGTATCAATTCTTAAAGATGTCGTCAATGAGCTTTAAGATAAAACAATAAGTATATATTCGCTTAATTACATTATAAGCATTTTATTCTCTATTCTATAATAAGATGAAAAAAACAGCAAAAATACAAAGCATTCTTCCAACACAGGAAGAACTTCTAAGCTTTGAACGTGAAGATGAATTAACAAGGAACGCAATTAAAGCTAAAGAAGATCAAAAAAACTACAAAAACAAAAAAGCAGAACTCTATAATGAAGCAAATTTCAACATAGATGAAACAGCTTTCTATAGAGATAGCCTCATCTCAGCACTAACATTACCAGAATTCTTAGAAGAAAGAGTTAATAATGTAAAAGAAAATACATCAGAAAACCTTTTCGATATATTATCAGCTGAAAATGAAAATCTGTATGCAGATAAAGTAAAAGAGGCTGCTTAAATTAAAAGTCCTAATGGTCTCATTAGGACTTTTTCTATAATAAAAAATAAAAAGGAGAAGATATAATCTCCTCCTCATTAATTAACCGAATGTTCATATTTTTATTACTCCATTCTACATAACAAGTGTCATATAAGATTCTTGATTGTTGTGATAAATGATTTACTTAATTCAACAAACCCTTTAACAGCCAAAATTTGCAATTCTTCAATTCTATCAATAGCTCATTGAAAAGCAACCAAAATCTTATTTGAATTTATTTCTAAAAGAACCTCAAAATCAGTCTGACTCAACTGTGTCAAAGTTGCAGTAATACCATCAACAGATACATACTTAGTATTTAATTCTGATTCAGTTAATAGCTGACTTTGATAAACAGACATAATTGCAGTTGTACTTATAGAAATAAAACTTTTTTCACTCTCATTCGAACTATGTTGTATCATTACAAATTATAAATTCAAGAGAAAATTTAAAAGATTTTTATAGAAAAATTGTATTGATTTTTTTGGAAAAATTAATATATTTTTTTTACATTTATATGAGACAATACCTAGAATATGAAAGACAATTCATTTCAATTAATAGCAAATCGTTTATTAAAATATCGTCGGAGAATTATCCCATGAGATAAGATTAAAGAAGTAATAAATGAAGTATTACAAGATGATTATTCTGATGCAAAAATGTATAAAATATTTTACTATCTAAAAAATAGGGGGTACCTAATAGACCTTAAAAAATGAAATTATTGCATCAAAAAACCTGAAGAAGAAATTATTGAAGAAGAAATTATTGATAGAATGTATTGGCCAACTTTAACAAAATGGATGAAAAAATTAGGTAAGGAAAAATGGTATATAGGTGGCCTAAAAGCTCTAGAAATAGAATTATGAATATACTCCTCTATAGATGAAATTCTCATAGTAAATTCTACAAAACAGGGATTAGAGTCTTTAATTTTTGAAAAAAAAGTTTTCTTTAAAACTTACAAAAAACAGCAAAAGAATCTTTTTTCATTCTTCTATAAATATACAAGAATTGATACTATATGATGAGAAAAGTTTCGCGTAGCATTACCTGAATTAGCTATTTTAGAAACTCTATATAGAACATCAATTCTACAAAAAAATTACTGAGAAGAACTCATTAAGAGATGGTTAAAAAAACACAAAAAAAACTTCAATCTGGAATATATAGAAGCTTTTCTTAGAGAAAACAAATTCAACTCAAGTATAAATTCTTTAGCCATATTAGCTAAATCAATAGATATTGACCTTTATAACAACTTAAATAAAATTATCAAAAAATCAGGATATTTACTAAACTAAATATCAACCCAATATAATCAGCAAAAACCAATTTAACTTTTCAATTTAAACTTACTTCTTAGATATTGAGCCAATTCTGCATATTTTTGTTTTTCTTCATCTCAAGCATACTTATAAGCATAGCTCAAGAAATCAACAATACTCTGGTATACTTTTATAGATTGATCCTTTTCTAATTTCCTAGCCTTAGGATAAGTTTCTCTTAATGATTTAGCATAAGAAGCACTAACATCTTGAAAATTCTCAGGTAAATCAGCCCAAGTTGATGTCAAAACCGCAATTACAGCATTAACTGCTTTCAAGGTTTCAGCCTCTTCATATCAAATAGGAATTAAGTTAATAACTCATCACATCTTTTCAAAGTTTTTCATAGCCTTTGTCTTATCATATGATTTAGCAAAACAATTAATTGCACCAATTCATTTAAAATGACTCCTCCAATATCAAGCAAGATTAACAACAGATACTTTAGGTGTTCATGCATGAATCATAGTATTATCACCAGCATAAATTCCTACGTGCGTTATTTCATTTTCAGATTGATAAGTATTTTTAAAAAATATCAAATCTCCTATTTCAGCCTTCTTAATATCCTCAAAAAATGATTTTGCATTTGAAAATTGCTCCTTTTGCTGAAAAGAAGCTCTTTCTATTTCAATTCAAACATACCCCATAATTTTTTGTGTAAAATTACTACAATCAGTTAGATCTCAAGGCAAACTACCCTCTCATCAAAATTCATAAGGAGAATTAAGAAACAATTCCGCAATTTTAATAATCATATCACGATTTTCTTTTGTTATTGCTGCCATGGTAAAATAAAAAAAGGTTTAAAAGTTTAGTCTATTAATTCTCTTTTCTCAGTACCAAGATTCTCAATCATAGCATTTAATCTTTTAGCCAAACGCCTAGGATCAGGCACATAAGCTAATTGTAAATTTTTACCTCATGCTTCATTCAAATCTCCATCAGTAAAAATACAAATATCTCAATATTGAAAAAAAGCACCCAATAATCATTTTTTAGAATCTTGAATCACCTTAATAGCTGAAGTTGAAATACTCATAGAATCTGTTCTAAAAAATCACTTTTGCCTATATGAAGTAAACGAATTTGATGTACAAATACCAAAGTTCATTTCATATTCTATAAGCTTATACATTACCCTATTAACAATAATAAGGAAAATAAAATCTATCACCAAAGCTCATACTGCAACAGAAATACTTCAAACTCCAGTAGTTTCCATTACTATAAAAGGAACCGTAGCATTAAAAACCAATACCAAAACATGAACCAAAAAAGTAAAGAATGTACGTTTCATAAATTTCTCAAATACTTTCTGCTTCAATTCAGCCATTGTAGTCGTATCAATATACTTTTTCTTTGCTTGTATCTGTCCAATAATATTTGCCATAATTCAATATATTGTATAGATACTCCAAGAAACCGTTGTATAAACATAAAACAATGCTAAAACCCAAAAAATAAATTTATGTTCATCAAAAAGATGGACATAAATAACATAGAGCATAAGATTCAATACAAAAATAGAAAGAATTACTAATAACAAAGGGACAAGTAACTTAATCCAATGCTTTTTAATCAAAATTACATTTCCTTCTCCATACTTCTTAACTGCATCCATTAATTCCTCCGCATCTGTTTTAGTATCAAACGATTTTAAAATCTTCATCAATAAATATTAATTATAATAAACTAATTAGGATAATAATATTCCATAGCTCTCTCGCCAAAAGATTTTCTATCTGGATTCTCATAATCAAGAAAATATTCCCAATAATCCCTCTGTTGCCAAGTTTTAAAAGCCTCTTCTGAGAAAATTTCTTTTACTCTTTCATCCAATTGACTTCAGTCTCTTACCGGATTATAATCTTCCAATAAGACATCACTAGGCATAGCATCTTCAGCTAAAGCAACATTTCAAAGAGAATACCCATCATCATTTTTAACAACTTCCATAGATAATGGAGAAATCCTATAACAAGTATTTTTCAACTCTCAATCTTCAGGAAGATAACCTAGAGATTCAACAACTCAATAATACTCAGTATTTCATCTATCATTTACTGATGTTGAAAACAAAGCTAATAAAGAAAAAGTTTTTCACTCTTCACATGGAAGTGCTTGAGCTGCAAATTCATTCAATTCATCATCACTTAAATCTAAACCATTATAAACATGATTAGAAATCTGAATATGAACAGAACTATCAACCATATCAATAAAACATGTCACATCATCCTCAGCACTCTCTCACCATTTGTTATAAAGGACATGTCAATCTCTATAAAAGGATGCTCATCATTCTGATTCATCCGCCCAAACTATATTTCAAGTATTATAATTCAAATAATATCCAACACGTTCTGAGCACACATTTTCACGACTTTCAGAAGTCTCTATTTGTTCTTTTTCAACTATCGTTACATATTCATCAACTTCAGTATCTAGATTTTTATTAAATAAGCTCTCTATATCTTCAACATTTTCTCAAAATCAGAAATAAGTCATTTTCTCTTGAAAATCTTTTTTAACAGCAGAATCAGCTAAAAACTCTTCAATACTCATTTCTGAAGGATCAGAAAGATTATTAGTATCCTCTCTATCATGAAATAAACTTTCTTCATGATCTAAATCATAAATATCATAGATTATTTCAGTTCTATTATCATTATTATTACGAACAGTTTGTATTGAATATCAAACACATCCCTCAACAACAGAACTATAAAAAATTTCCGCATCATATTCAAAATCTACCCCTTCAAAAGATTCATTATTAGAAGAATCATAATCCTTTAACCAATCCTTATATTTTTCATGACAAAGATAATACTCATCATCTCATTCATCATTCCAAACCAAATCTATAACATTACCATCTTCAACTTCACAACTAAAAGAATACTTTTTTCATAAATATTTTGCAGTTCACTCATAGATATATGCTTTTTTAAACAGATTCCCTAATGAAGCAGAATCAATAGTTATATAACTAGATACAAATCATCACTCTGTTTCCTCAATATATTCTTGTACCTTATCCAAACACACAGTAGAATTTTCAGATATAGATTTAAAACATCAATCAAGAAAATACCAACAACAAGCTAAAACAACAAAAAGTAGTAAAAGAATAGTTAACCAAATGGAATAAGTTTTATTTTCTTGCATTAGGCCAAAATTAAGAATAAAGATAATTCAATATAAATTTTTTATACATAACTTCAACCATTTATAGTAATTTTCAAGTTGAAACTCAACAAAAAAAACCTATATAAAAAAGTATCATTTTTATATCTTTTTATAATCGAAAAATATGAACATTAAAACAATGTCATTGCTATCACTTTGATTAGCTGCTACTCTTGTTCTAACAGGATGTAACAAAACAACAGAAACAATAGAAACACCTGAAACAAATGTTGGAATAGCAAACCCTGCATCTGTATTCTGTGAAGAAAATGATGGAATTCTTGAAATTGAAACAGATGAAGAAGGAAATCAAGGAGGTATTTGTAAATTTGATGATGGATCTTATTGTGAAGAATGGAGCTTCTACAGAGGAGAATGTGATAAAGGAGAGATTATTTATAACACAATCAGAGATGATGAAGAAACAACTGATGGAGGATATAGAGTAAACTTAGGAAATTCAGAACTTTATTCTGAAGAAGACTTAAGTTCAGCTGTAAGTGCCATTATGGACACATTTAATAACGCATGGGAAATTAAATGCGAAATGAAAAAAATCGAATTCTTAGGAGACAAAAAAGCAACTTCTGAATTAGATTACTGTAAAAGTTTAGATGAAACAGTTGAAGAATGTGTAGTATTTACAACTGATTTCCATATTCCAGATACAGACCAACCAATGGCTGGAGCTTTTGAACCAAATATTGATATTAATGGATATCAACGATACCTTGGAAGAACAACCGGAGGTGAATGGAAAGTATTAACTTGGGGTTATTAATATAATTTTCAAATCTATTGAAAAAGAGATGATATCAAAATCATCTCTTTTTTGTAATAAAGGCATAACTACTTTAAAATTAGACTATATTCACCATATAGGAAACAACCTAGCAAACCCATAAGAATAAAATAACAAATAAACATAATAACAAAATTTCAAATTGTTAAGTTTCCTTTCTTAGAATTAATCATTTGTGTAACAATAAAAATTCAAAGAATAATAATTACTGCTATTCACAAAATCGAAATATCCCCTAATGAACACCAGTTATTTGCAACAATATACGATAAAGGCAACTCCTCTCAAACCTGCAATGAATAATTAGATTCAACAAAATTACGACAAATAAATGAATAAGATCAATATAATAAGAAAAAGATAACACATAAAAACAAAGAGAATAAGATTCATAATCAGTTACTCC
>Ga0326513_10003312_pt1 | contig 11722 bp, 15 predicted proteins | sample 2_2465_0518_D_FD_203654 | JGI IMG/M metagenome (GOLD analysis project Ga0326513, IMG submission 203654) | Bovine rumen microbial communities from UC Davis, California, United States - 2_2465_0518 | ecosystem: Host-associated > Mammals > Digestive system > Stomach > Rumen | place: USA... | reverse complement strand
ACGGGTTGCAGTTCCTGCCAGAATACGCTCTGCTCCTGCTATCAGTCCCGGTATTACATCTCTGTCAACACATATTTCAGCATGGGAGGGATAGATTCTGTCATAATCCGTTCTGTCCATAAGTCTCTGCAATCCATACACATAACTGTGAAGATCTCGATGAATTCCAAACATATAGATCTATTAGTGTATCGAAGTCGAATATTATTGTGCAACTTTGCTAAATTGTATGCAATATTTCACTTGTGAAAAGTCAATATTTACTGTATAATCATTTGTGGTTTTGGTTAGACCAGAGGCGGACGTCATGAAGTTTGAGAAAATTTACGCTCCAACGGTTTCAGAGGTATTTGAGTCAAGGATGCAGCATTCCATACTCTCCGGGGAATAGCAGGTTGGAGAACGTCTCCCAACGGAGAGTGTCCTGGCTAATGAAGAGCTTCTTTCCCAACTTGAATTCTCTGAACGACTCCGGCATCCTGCCGATGCTATGATGTAAAGACGATGGATGGTGTCATCGATATTCTTATATCTGTCCGACTTCGCATGTTGATTCGTATTCTTTATTCCATATAGAGGTGATACCGTGAAGATCTACGCAGACAAGTCAGCTGTCAAGCATATTAAAATTTCCGCCAAAAACGTGAACTACGGAAGCACTCAGTTATTCTCGAGTTCTCCTGCCCTTTCCCCCACTGTCACATTTCGTCTGAAGCTGACACCGGAGCTTGAGAAGATCGCTGAAAAAATCGATAAGACTGCTGACGGCACTCAGGAATACGTTTTCTTTGTTGGTATTAACAGTTACACCAAATCAAAAACAGATAACTGTCTCACCCTGGTAGTCTATCAGGAAGATGGAGATGAATCAGTATATTACATTGATCTGAAAGACAGTGCAAAAGAAGCTCTGTATGAGCGTCTGGACGAGCAGTGCCGCAAGAAGCTTGGCAAATCCTGTGAGAAGCTCTTGAAAGAGGCAAAGAAAAGGTTGCCTGAGAAAGAAGACCACAGTTATTGATAATCACACAATCTGCAAAGCTGATGCATCTTACTCTCCTTTGAGAGTCGCTCAACAGTATGATCTTCACGACGATCTGAACATGTATGTGATGAGAATGCACCGCCATCAGGTTCACGTACTATGAAATCTGACTGCAACTTGAGATTAAGGACTACTACGCTTTGTGTGAGTATGTGGAAACCCGCCGGTAAACGTACACGGGTTTTGCAGGAATCTTCGGAAACAGTTGAATGAGGCAGTATGATCACAACAGAACAATACAATCACATCATCACCGAATTACTGGATGAGCTTCCTGAAGAATTCTTCCGGGAGCTTTCCGGCGGCGTAATCGTGTCAGAAGCTATGGTCATTCCGGACTATGCGCAAGGCAACGATCTTTATACCATGGGTCAGTACCAGATTTATTCCGGTATCCGGCAAATTGTTATGTTCCGCGGTTCCTTTAACAGTGCTCATCCAAACGTTGATCTTTTCGAAGCAAAAAATCTCCTTCGTGGAATTCTCCGTCATGAGTTCCGGCACCATCTGGAATTCCTTGCCGGAATCCACAATTCATCTTCCCTGGAGGCTGAAGATGAAAGGATGAAATGGGAGTATCTATCACATTATTGAATGAGAATCGGGAGTGAGAAACGTAGAAAAGAAAGCCTGCATTCTAAACTCTTTCATTGTCGTTTTGGAAGTCGCAGCCATAACATGGATGATAAGCGGCAGCTCGGATGGTGCACTCTCTATTTCCGGTTTGCGCTCGCTTCGCTATTTTACGGTGGATTCCAATATTCTGCTCGGCATCTTCGCGCTGATAGCTGCTATGGATGAACGGCAAGTATGACTCGGCAGGAAAGCCGATGTTTCAAGCGCAAGCATTCTTCTGAAACACATCGGAACCGTCGGCGTCACACTGACCATGCTTGTAACCGTCTTCTATCTCACTCCGAGCACTTTGCAGAAATACGGTCTGCTCGGGATGTATAAAGGAAGCAATTTCCTTCTTCATCTCGTGAATCCGATTCTGGCGATCATCGTGTTTCTCCGCTATGAAAGGACTCCCCGGCTTGCTTTCCGTCACACTTTTACAGGGATTATTCCCATGTTGATTTATACTGTTTATTATGTTGCCGAGGCCATTCGCCACTCGAAAAACGGCGTGATCTCCCCCGGATATGACTGGTACGGTTTTTTCTTTAACGGCGTTCAAAGCGCAATCGTCATGGTCCCCCCCCCTGATCGCCATCACATACGCTATCAGTTTCGTCCTTTGGCGGATCAACAGGATAAAAGAAGCTGTGGAAGAGTCCTGAAGCGTTCCGGAAGGCGCTCATGCAGGAAAGAGAACATCATCATATGATATTGTGATTCTCTGCTTAAGCTGATACTCTATTTTGTCTTTCGCCTATGATGATTGAATTATTTCGTGTTCTTCTCTTTTGTCGCACAGCGCCATAATCTGCTTCAGCGGGATCCTTGTTCCATCGGTGAGCGTCATCTCCTCGTTCAGCTCGTCCAATTTCTTCAATTTACCCGAGAGTGTACGATAAGCCCCTCCGGATTTTCTCGTGTCGGGAACAAAGTATGTTACCGTGACGGGGGGCTGTTCCTTGATTCGTGCATTCAGCTCTGCGAGAGTGGCATTCAGGGACGCAACCGTCGTCTCATCCAAATAGCGTTCGGCATCCGTCTCGCGGGCAGTCTCGGTCACCGCCTCATCGTAGCCTTCCAAAGGATCAAAAGGCTGGAACTGTGCGGCACGTTTTAACAATGGCATGCGGGGATGGCTGCGGGGCTCCCATGGTGAGGCATCCAGGATTCTATCGTATTTATCGGTCATCATCGGCGGTGTCCTCCGACGGTATTGTTGCGCTCCCGGCCGGTGGCGTCCTCCAGGTAACTGGTGCCGTGAAGGATGGCATTCTTGCCGTGCTTCTGTTGGATTTTAAGCATGGCATTCTGCAGGCGGGATTCTTTTTCTTTCTCCGCGGCCTTGTCGGCTTCGCACGGCTCATCTTCCTCCACAAGGCTGAAAAGATCCAGCTGTTCATAGTCATCTTTAGCTTCTTTAGCCGGCAGAATATGATTGGCCACCACGTACATGCGGCGGACCAGAAGAGTCGGATTCATGATCCGGTCGTAGAGTTCCATTGTCTTTGTCATGATCTCGCGCCGGGAAGATGTTTTCGAGGAGAGATGAATGGAACCGTGAGCCATCTTCGGAACCCGGCGGCCATACCGGTCGTTCTCGAAGGGCCCGGTGTATCCCTCTGTGCCCTCAGTATCATAACCAACGGTAAGTACCATCTGATCACAGACGAGATCTTTCTCCAGGAGATTCAGAATCAGGCTTTCCGTCATTTCCCGGATAATGATTTTCGCCTTTTCCACGGGATACGGGCCGGACAAGACTTGCCCGATGCTCATGGATTTGCTCTCGGGTTTCACGTTTCGAATGTCCTGTATGGTTGTGGGTTCGACACCCCAGGCGTGATCGATGAGGAGCTCGGCATTAACCCCAAAGAGTCGGAAAAGGAGTTCCTCGTTATAATACTCCGTTTCCTTTCCGATGGAGCAGAGCGCTATATCTCCCATGGTGAAGAGTCCGTTTTTCTCCAGTTTTCGGGCAATTCCCCGGCCAACACGCCAGAAGTCAGTCAGAGGCCGGTGATCCCAGAGAATACGGCGATAGGACAGCTCGTCCAGTTCAGCAATCCGGACACCGTCTGCGTCCGCAGGCAGGTGCTTGGCATAGACATCCATGGCGACCTTTGCCAGGTACATATTGGGACCTATACCGGCTGTAGCCGTAATCCCGGTATTGTTCAGGACATCCCGGACCAGCTGTTCTGCAAATTCATGGGCAGATCGGCCCTGAAGATATTTTGTCGCATCGATAAAAACTTCATCTATAGAGTAGACAAAGAGATCCTCAAATGAAACATGTCTCAGATAAATGTTCACCACTCGGGTGCTGTAATCCATATAAAAACCCATGCGGGGTACGGCAGTTATATAGGCAAGTTCCAGGGATGGGTCCGCAGCCAATTCGTTTGCATCGTGACTGCTTCCGGTGAAGGCATGACCGGGAGCCTTGCCAAGCCGCTCGGCGTTGACTTCTTTTACGCGCTGTACCACTTCAAAGAGACGGGCTCGTCCGGAAATTTGGTTTGCCTTTAAGGAGGGGGACACCGCAAGACAGATCGTTTTCTCTGTCCGGGAGGCATCCGCAACGACAAGATTCGTTGTCAGCGGGTCCATCTTGCGTTCTACGCACTCGACGGAAGCATAAAATGACTTCAAGTCGATCGCGAGGTATGTGCGCTTTTCTTTGATCCTCGGTTTGGTTTCTGCGGACACCGGTGCTCCTCCTTTCCTCTTTCTTCTATGATGAGTATATCAGAATTGAGAAGGAAAGAAAAGCACAGACTGAGCAGGAACAAAAAAGCATTCTGTTTCTTTCTGTCTCCTCATTCTGTCAGATTGTCATAAGCATGCAGATATGCTACAATAAACATCGAGGTTACTTCAGAGCAGAATGCCATCCCGGTTACGGAACTATGTGTCGGAGCTGTATCGGAAATCAGTTCCGCAACGGATGAACTGCAGAAAATAATATCTGTACAGGAGTAAAACAGTCCGTGAAAAAAACATTGCTTTGTCTTAGTCTGGCCATAATGTCCGCAGGTTTTATGGCTCTGAAACCTGCCAATGCTTCTGCAAAGGCCGCGGATGCGCAGAATCAGCCTGATCCTAATTCCTATTCCATTGTAAAGGTTCAGGGGAATCCGGACTGGACTCTGATCCCGGAGCTTTCCGCAGACAATATTCTTTGGAAACCTGACTGTGGAATACGCGCTTTTGGCCAGTTCTGCTATGATGACAGCAGCTTATACGTTCATCTGCGCGCCGAAGAAAAAGAGATTCGAGCATCCTTCACCGCACCTCTTTCCCCTGTTTATCAGGACAGCTGTCTTGAGTTTTTCTTCATGCCTGAGGGCGGGGATCGATACTTCAACTTTGAAATCAATCCCAACGGCTGCCTCTATATCGAATGCGGCCGCGACAGGCGCGACAGATTTGTTCTCTATCGCAGTGATCTGCAGGAGAGATTTCAAATCCGAACGGAAAGAGACGAGAACGGCTGGGAAGTATATTATCAGATTCCTTTGGACTTCATCCGTCTATTCTATCCCGATTTTCGGTTTAGCGGTATTCTGAACGCAAATGTTTATAAGTGTGGTGATAAGACCGATCATCCGCATTACCTGAGTTGGAACCCCATTACTTCCGAGAAACCGGACTTCCATCGTCCGGAAGACTTTGGGATGATGATTTTCGAGGGTTAAACCGGTCGACCGCTGAATTGACCGGCCAAACCGATGCTGCTATTCTTATAGGAGTCAAGCCATCGATCGTTGAGCTGATCACTGCAGTTCGCATCAAGTCACCGCGCATTCATTATGGATCGTCCATATCATGAAATAGCAGCCATTATGATAGTTTACAGACATGGAGGGATTCTCAATGTTTCTTACTCTTACGAAAAAGTTCGGCAAACCCGTCTGCGTGGCCCTTTACGCAGCTTTTGCGGCTCTTGCAGCAAAAAAGAAGCCCCTTCCCCTTTTAATCCTTTTCCTCATGCACGCAACAGAGTATATGGTGATCGGTCGTAAGATTGCCGCGGACAAACATCTTTCTGTATTGGAAGGTTTGGCCCAGTGCCTCTCATTTGGCTTCACATGGTGGCTTCCTCTTAAAAAGGGCTGATGGAAACGATCAGCATAAGCTTGTATTCTCTGCCTGCATCCTCCCAAAATTCATCCGCCTTGTATTTCGAAGGAACTTCCTATCACATCAAATTGAAAACCAAAGCCAGACATAAACTACTCAGTGAACGCTATTCTCCTTAACCTTTCATAATACTCTATATTTGCAATTCGTCCAACAGGCAAAGCAACATTATTAGTCTTGCCTAATTTTTAGCATAGTTTATCAAATAGTGAAACACCTCAAATACAATTTATTTCTACTTTATACAGCAACTCCCTGAAGAATACTCCTGATGTATGGAGAAGAAATAGAAAGAAAACCGCTGTTCACGGTCGACATAGCAATCCGGTTTTTTATAGGAGTTTTACAGGATGGATAAGCATTTAAAGATTTTATTTATAGGAAACAGCCACACTTACTATAATGACATGCCTCTGCTTGTCAAGAATCGATTTGACGAACTGGGCTTTGACTGCCATGTAACGATGCTCGCACATCCAGGCTGGTTTCTCACGCAGCATGTGGAGGATCCGGAATCGAAGTTCAATATCATGTTTGGCGGATATGATTACGTGGTTCTTCAGGAGCACGCCCACCCCTTCGGTCCGGTGGAGCAGTTCTTTGATGCCGTCCGCGCCTTGTCTGCTTGGGCAAAACAAGCCGGAAGCACTCCTGTCATATACCTGACCTGGGCTCAGAAAAAAGAACCCGAGGCACAGCAGCGAATGACAGAAGCGCACAAGATTATTGCAGAAGAGACAGGCTCCCTTTTGGCACACGTCGGAGACGAGTGGTGGAACTGCATGCGCGGCCGGCCTGACCTGGAAATGTATGCCGATGACGGCGCTCATGCCTCCCCTGCCGGTTCAGACTTTGCTGCAAAGATGATAAAAGAAGAAATCTATCGAGATCTTACGCGTAAAAAGCAGAATAATCGGATGAATTGATATGAAAAAGCTTGCAGTATTCTTTCCCGGGATCGGATATACGGTGGATAAGCCTCTGATGCATTACAGTCGTCGGCTTGCCGCAGATGCCGGCAAAAATATATTAAGCAAATATGATTTGTTCGTACTCTGAGAACAATTATCTGCCTCTGCCATTTTAATCGTTCCTCAATAAAAAACGAGCAAAACAGTGGTGAGCTATATATGAAATACAAACACACAAATCGGCCTGGATTTCTCCTTGGCTTTATCGATTTCTTCACCGCCGGTCTGTTTTTTCTTTTTTATATGCCGCGTGGCCTGCAGGATGAACTTGAAGAAATCCTTGGTCACAAGGTCATGCCTTATTGGAAAGCCTATCTTCTCGGTATTCCTACTCTATTCATCTATCCACTGATTTGGATGGGCAGAATAGCCGACGAACTGAAGACTATAGCTATAGACATGGGCATTCCCGGCCCGCATACATCTTTTCGCCATATGTTTGACTGGAATGTGTTTGGTCTGATTTTGATGGGGCCAGCCGTGGCCACCAAACGGTTCTTTAAAACACTGAATCAGATCGAGAAGAAAGTGAACCAACAGGAGTATGAAAGGAAGTATCTTTTTCCAGGACAGACCAGATAACGATACATTTCCTCCTGCGCGTTTCTTTTACATGTGGAATGAAGGTCTCTGCGCATATAAGCAAATCCCGTATCAGCAGCCTTTTGCAGCAGCTTATCCAAAAGAGACGGCCTGACCATGTGATTCTATTACGTCCCCTCCGGAATAAGGATAATTTACCGGACCCGCTTGGGAAGCATCTCTTCAAGCGGGTCCGGTATTTTACACAAAGAACTGTTTTCAGGTCTTATTGTTAAACAAAAAAGAATATTTCCTAACCGATCTAACCGATGTTCGCGCTCCTTACCACCGTGTGACCGGCTTCTTTGTTCCCCGAATGATTCCATTCGCCACGGCGTACATAAGATATACGTTCTTACCGATGTTTTCTCCTATCTCATGATCTTTCTGGCGATCTTCATTACTGTCGTTCTCCCTACTTTCATTGCTCCCTTCGGGCAGAATTCCTGGCAGCAGAAACAGTGAATGCAAATCTTCCGGTTGATAGCCGGTTTTCTGTCTTTCATGGAAATTGCTTTGGCAGGACAGACCTGAGCGCATTTTCCGCAGCCGATGCATTCACTCGGCTCAAGCTTCGGAAACGGAGTCATGACACGCGCAGCGATGAAATCAGCAATTTTGCCCGGAATTCCCTCGCCAAGCACATGAAAGAAGACACTCGACTGGGCGGGTACCGTTTTAAAATCAGGAATTCTGAATCTGTTCGGGTCACCCCAGATTGATATTTCAGACATATTATCCGAAAGAAGTCCTCTCCTGACAGCAGCTGAAAGTGTCGGAACGTCTTGTAGTCCAAGTCCGATCAGGTCTGCCGCAACGGCATCCAGCATATGCCCGTTACAGCTGGCTATCAGGCATCCGATTTCTCTCGGAGTTCCCTGCGTCGGGCCATTCGCCTCCATACCGACAACTGCATCGCAGATACAAAGCCGGGGCTTTGCGTATTCATAGAGGTCTACAAGTACATTTGCAAAATCCTCGGCTCTTGGGTATTTGTAATGGAACTCCGGTTTGGCAGTACCGGGGATCGATCCGAAGATATTCTTGATCGCACAGGTAAGCCCCATCATTCCATGTGTCTTGAGTTTGCAGAGATCAATGATCGCATCCGCGTTTGCCAAATATGCAGTATACGGAAACTGTTTTGCCATAACCGCCTCCGGAAAAACAGCATCCGTTACGGAAAAGTCATCATTCAGCTTTCCACCATACTGCTCGGCCTTCCGAAGACCGCAAACATCATAAACAACTTTCATATAGGCTGAAGAATAGATTCCTCCGGGGCCGTCGCCAAAAACGACTTCAGCTCCCAGCTCCCGCAGGATGCGAGTCAGCGCACAAATAACAGCCGGATGAACAGTAGCCGCTGTTTCAGGCTTCATTGCTGTTACAAGATTGGTCTTAACCGCAATTCTCATGCCAGGTTTGACAAAATCAAGCCCGTTAATCGCCTGTAATGCCGATCTCAGGGCAGACTCAACTTCCTCGTCCTCATAGCTTCTGCATTCGGCCAGTGCAACATCGTACTGTCTGGTTTCATCCATTCCCATCTTCTCCCCATTTTCTGCCGCATGGCGCACAGCCAAAAGTCCAGCCGTTTTCGCCGTGGTAAATTATCTTTTTGTCATTCCGCCATCAACACAGATAATCTCTCCCGTTTAAATGATCTTGAAGACTTTTGGCAAAAACCGCATGGCCATTCTCTGTAAGATGTACTCCATCAAATGCAAGCTCTGCCTTCCAGTCTCCAGCATTCAGATAATCAAGATGCAGGTGTTCACAGATGTCCTTGTAAAGCTCTCCCAATTTGCGCGATTCTTCAATTTGAGACTCATCCTCAATCCAAGCACCTGGCTTCAATGGCGGTGGGGCTATCAGGAGGATGGGTTTTCCTGTTTCCAGCAGCTCTTTCAAATAGTTTTCCATACGGGTTGAGACTATTTCCGCACAACGGCCTTCAAGCAAATCGTTGGTTCCGAGCATGACTATAACAAGATCTGGCTGCTTTTCATCAATCAGATTTTGCCATGGAACGCTGTCAGTCGGGACTCGCAATCCATTCATTCCACAATTGATTGCTTCTGCCATGGAAATCCTCTTTGTCCAGTAAATTGTATCCGGGTATCTGGAGCCGAAATAGGACCGCGGATCATATCCGTATGTATTCGAATCCCCGATACAGAGAATTTTCATCTTATTCCTTTTCGCTTCATCCGAGAAATACAATTATAGTTCAACCTCCAAAAAGTCTCAGAATTCTTTTAACCTCCCAAATATATGAACCGCCAAACAGATTAAGATGATTCAGGACGTGATAAAGATTATACAAATCACGCCGCCGTGCGTATTCCCTGTCGATCTTACATACTTCATCATACGCAGAATAAAACTCCCTCGGAAAACCTCCGAAGAGTTCCGTCATAGCAAGATCCGCCTCTGCATGACCCACATAAACTGCCGGATCAATCAGCCAGGCTTCCCCGTTGTTCCCGGTGATATAGTTTCCGCACCAGAGGTCTCCATGCAAGACGGAAGGTCTGTCCGGTTCCGGAAGATAAAGGTCCAGATGGTCCATCAGATATTCTATACGCTTGAAGTCCGCGGAATCAAAAAAAGCCGAAGCTCTTCTGAACTGCGGTGCCAGTCTGCATTCCCGATAGAACGGCACCCAGGCATCATGTGCGGTGTTTTCCTGTATACTGGAGCCTATAAAGTTGTCTTGATAATATCCATACTTCCCGCTCTCGAGTATATTTCTCGTATCTGCAAGATGCATGGCTGCCAGTTGATGTCCAAAGGTTTCAAAGAAGGTCTTGGAGGATATTCCCTGACACCATTCCAACAGTAGAAATGAACCATACTTTTGATCTGTACCTGCACCCAGGATCTTCGGAACACAAATTGTTTTCGTTTCGGATATTGTTTCCAGTCCTGCTGCCTCAGCAAGAAAGAATGGAAGATTTTCCCTGCTGTTCGCCTTCATAAAGACATTGATTTCCCTTATCGTGAGACGATAGGCCCGGTTGATGTCTCCTCCGGATACAGGCTGTACAGAGCATATTTCAGCTCCAAACAAATCCAGTACAGCTTCCCGTACAGAAAGATACTGCTTCATTTCAAGAATAAGAGACTCAGCGCAATCAGCAGCTGGCCAAGGTAATAAAGACTCAAATTTGCAATTCCGGTATTCTTTTGCACTCTTCATGGCTTAACCTTGCTTTCAGGTATAATGCACCTTGTCCCAGTTGAGTTCATCCAGCGTGTGTTCCGGAATCCTCTTCTCAGGCATACCCAGAGCAAGGATACCAACAATCCTCATATTCCTGTCAATACTGAGGATATCACGTACAGCTTCCTCAGCATCTTTTCCTTCCGCAGATGAGCGGAGATGGATCTGGCACCAGCAGCTACCGATTCTCTGCTCCTCTGCCATAAGCATCATAAAAGAGAGTGCGATGGAGCTGTCCTCAATCCATGTATCTGCTTTTTCGCTGTCACCGAACACTGCAATCGCCACGTTGCAGTGTGCAAGCATCGCTGCGCCCATTGCTTTTGCCTGTGAAAGCTTCGTCAGAGTATCCTTATTACGGATTACATAGAATTCACATGGTTTTATGTTCCTGCTGGATGGGGCGAGAAGTCCTGCCTGAAGGATCATATTCAGCTTCTCTTCCGGAATTGGTTCTTCCGTATATTGTCTGATACTGCGCCTGCTCAACATTGTTTCCAACAATTCCGTACTTCATCTCTCCTGTTCATCAATTTGCATGTTATGTTCTAACAGTGCTTCGGAAGCCATTCAATCACCTTAAAAAGTATACCCTGGTGCTGAAGTCTATATATAGTTCCTTGCGGCACGGCAGTTATGGACACCGGTACGCCTCCGCTCCTCTGATCTTCTAGGATGATTATATCAGAACCGTATTGAGATGAAAAGCGCGAACTACTCAGGGGCAACACAGTATTCTATTTCTTTCCGTCTCCTCATTCTGTCAGATTGTCATAATCGGGCAAATATGCTACAATAAAAATCGATATTTCTTCAGAACGCTTGTGTTATCATGAATCTGACCATTCTGGCAGATAACGTGACCGGAACTGACGCATATTACTTTTTTAATTCTGTCCAGTTAAGTCGGTTCAGGAGATCCTGATCGGGCGCACTTCCGGAAACTCCATAAACATCGCCATATCTGTTTTCATAAACATGATCCGCTGTCACGTCTACCTCAACGCTTCTGCCCGATGTTGTCTGATATGTATCGACTCCCCGAACAGCTTCTGAATAATTCTGACTGATTCTGGTATCTGACGCCATTTTTCTGTTCCACGAGTCCATAATCCCGGCAGATATCTCCGC
>Ga0326513_10003308_pt1 | contig 11730 bp, 9 predicted proteins | sample 2_2465_0518_D_FD_203654 | JGI IMG/M metagenome (GOLD analysis project Ga0326513, IMG submission 203654) | Bovine rumen microbial communities from UC Davis, California, United States - 2_2465_0518 | ecosystem: Host-associated > Mammals > Digestive system > Stomach > Rumen | place: USA: California... | reverse complement strand
GTTGGGTGATGGATGTTGGCACGTTGGCGATGCCTGTTGTTTCAGTGTCCTCAATAATGGTAAAATTTTTCCATATTGGAGATTTGGAATAGGCATCTTTGCTACCGGCCGGAACGTGAAGTTCACCAAAGACCTCAAATGTGCCGTTATACAAGGCTATTGGGGTTGGCGATTTGACTGTAACCGACTTTAGACCATTGCAACCCAGGAATGATTGCGGGCTTATGAATGTAATAGTACTGGGTAAAACGATAGATGTTAGTGACTCACATGATGCGAAAGCTTGTTCGGATATTGTGGTCACACCTTCAGGAATTGTGATTGAAGTAAGTGATTGGCAATCCCCAAAGGTTGCAGTCTCTATCTTTTTCACAGAAGTCGGGATATTAATGGAAGTGAGATTCGTACAATACCCAAATGCATTTTTCCCGATGAAGGATACTGTGTTGGGTATCTTTATGGATTTTACTTCTGAACAATTGTAAAATGCATCGGGGGAAATAGCTGTTACCTTATAAGTCTTGTTGTTGTATGTAACTTCTGAAGGTATATCAATTGATGATGCAGTATATTTTGGCTTTGGATTCAGAGGAGATTCTGATCCTATAGGTGTGTATTCTCCCAGATATGTAACCGTCGCCTTAAGGTTTTCAGAGTCTAATTCGTAGCAGATACCATCTATCGTAGTTTTTGTTGTAGCAGCTACTGACACAATAAGAGATAATACAACTATAAATATGCGGGTGTTGAATATGTTCATATTATTTTATTATTACTTTCTTTCCGTTGATAATGTTTATACCCTTGCGAGGTGCAGAGAGTTGTTTGCCAAAGAGGTCGAAGATTGGTGATGGATGTGAGGTGTTGGATGTTGGCACGTTGGTGATTCCTGTAGTATTTTGAGGAATTATAACATCATCAATTATTGTGGCATTTTTCAAGAATTCATTATTAGAATTCCTATAAACATCCTTGTATCCGACAGGTACATGTATGATTACTCCTTTGAAAAGCTCGTTTAAGGATTTCTTTTGCCAGTCGCTCATGTCTGTATTGGCTACTGGAGGAGTTGTGGAATTGAAATACATGGATTTGAGATTATTACAAGAACAAAATGAATCCCAGTAGATTGATTCAACAGATGCAGGGATCGTAATTGATTGCAACTCCACACATGATTGGAAGGTCCATGTTTGTATGGTCTTCAATGATTCGGTGAGGGTTATTGATTTCATATCAATACATCCGGCAAATATATATTCCCCTAAATATATTACGGAGTTGGGAATAGTCAACGTGGTTAATCCGCTTTGACCAAAGGCGCTGTTGCCAATACTTGTCACGGAATTCGGGATGTCAATGGAGGTAAGACCGGCCATACCGAAGAAAGCTTCATTACCAATTCTTGTAACTGTATTTGGGATGACAGTGGTTTGGCATCCTTGAATCAGTTCGTTGGTTTCGGTATCAATTATGGCATTGCAGTTGTTTCTGCTGTCAAATACTTTGTTGTCTTTGTCAACAATTATGGTTTTAAGATTAACGCTAGCGGATAGTGTACGTTCTTCTATGAGTGTTACAGATTTTGGTATTGTTATAGATTGTAGCTTTTTGCATTCTGCAAAAGCTTCCCAACCGATGCTTGTTATTGAGTTTGGGAGAGTTACAGACAAGAGTTCAATATTCCTACTGAAAGCAGATCTTTGAATGAATGTAACATTATAGGTTGTTCCTTCATATTTTACGGTTGATGGAATTGTTATATTTCCAACATAGGTTTTTCTCCCGTTGCCATCGGTGTTAGGGATGTCGCCATCAGTAACAGCGGCTTCTTTTGTGTTATCGTAAAGATTGTAATAGATGCCGTCGATATACACGTTGGCATGAGATGCAGGTGTGTCGAAGACTGATGCATTCGTCGTACCGTCGCTGGTATGGTTGTCGGCAAAAATAGCTACTGGAACAATCTGTAACAGTAGAATCATTAGTAATAGTAGTTGATTTTTTTTCATTTTCTTGTAATCTTTTAAGTTATTGTTATTGGTTTTATATATTTATTCCCTTAATAAAAGTTGGGTTTTGTAATATATACCGTTTATTCTTTTGCAAATGTATGAAATCTTTTGCATTATACAAAATAAAATGGTGATTAATTAACAATTAATAATCTTTATGCATAAAAAAAGACTGTCTCACAGTGTGAGACAGTCTATAAGATTCATTAATTAATGTATTACTGTTATTTGATTTCGATACACTGGCATTCCTTTGCCTTTTCCTCTGGCGTCATCTTCGGGATGTCGATATATAGAACGCCATCAGTCATTTGGGCGGTGATGTTCTGTTTCTCGACATTGTCAGGTAGAGCTAGACGCTGTTCATACTTGCTGTAGCTGAACTCACGGCGAATGTACTTTTTCTCCTTGTTCTCGTCCTTGTTCTCGTTTTTCTTCTCCATAGCGATAACGATGTCGCCATCGGAGATAGAAACGTTGAAGTCTTCCTTGGTCATTCCAGGAGCTGCGATCTCAACCTTGTAGCCCTTGTCGTCCTCAGAGACGTTGATGGCTGGTGATGTGCTGTGGAATTGTGGGGTTATCCAACTATCGTTGAAGAAGTCGTTGAACAAAGAAGGGAAGAATCCCTGATTACTTGTTTTAGCATAAATTGGTAACATAATTAAATCCTCCATTTAGATGTTAATAAATTAAGTTCTAAAAAGGTTGTGGATCTGCCTCATGTCAACTGGGTGTAGGTCTTTATGCCTTTCACCCACCAAAATGCAAACAAAATGCCAGTGGCAATGTGACTGACAATGAGTGTCAGCGGATTTAAACTATCGTAACTTCCGTTAAACAAAGTGGGGCGAAAATTAAACTATTTCAACTTTGTTAAACTTTGAAGACGGTATTTTACGGTGACAGATTGTCAGTCAGGAGTGACATTATTTCTTCCAGACGTTTACGATCTCGCCTATATACATCACGTGAACGCCCTGTTTCTTCTCATCGTACCACTGGCGCTGTTCAAGAGGCATAAGTTCCTTCTTGAACTGCTCAGCGTAGATCTTCTTACATTCAATGGCGAGGTTAGCCTCCTTGTAGATAGGGTTTCCGAGCTTTGTGAACTCAGGAGTAAGGCCTGAACCCTTAACCTTGTCCTCGTCACGTCCGGATACAGAACCGAGATACTGGAGTTTGTCGCGGAATTGCTCAGGGAAGGCGGTTACGGTGAAGTATTCGTTATCTTCAAGGAACTTGTATGTATAGCGGTCGGTTGAGACATAAACGGTAACAACAGGCTTTCCCCATAGTTCGCCAAGAGCGCCCCACGCAATGGTCATCATGTTCATGCTTGTGTCCTTGCCGGCAGAAAGGAGCATCCAGTCGTCAGCGAACATCTTGACTGCGTTTACGTCAATATCCTGTGGCTTTATCTCTTGCCACTGGTCGGAGGTAGTTGTCTTTGCTTCTGGCTCATTAGCCTTGTTGCCGCATGCTGTGAGAAGCAGGGCAGCGAAAATGCTGAGTGTTAATGCTTTGATTTTCATAATAAACGATTGTATTTGTTATTATAAAGAGATTATTGATAACATTAGAGGAGGGGGGAGACGACCGAACTCGGTCGACTCCTTTCTATAATCACTTTGCCCATGCCTTGCCTTCTGCTGTTCGGCGCCATGTGAAATATGTGTCGAGCACCTTGAGGGCTTCCTCGCTTGGCACTTTGGTGGCAGATGGGTTAGGGTAGGTGAGGTGCATTGTCTGAGGTGTGTCGTTGCTGAAGGCTGGCCATTTAGGGAGCCCTTCACCGTTAGGATCACCATATTTCGCGAAGTTAATCCAATACTTGCCCATAAGTTCAGAGAGAGGGCGGTCAACATCCGGACGCTCAAACTTATCCATGTGCTGGAATACGAAGTTCACGTCCTGACCATGATAAGAGCCCTTTCCGAAGTCGGGAGAGCCTTTAGTATGGTCGGGATGCTGGTCGAAGTAATATAGGAACACCTTTGATTTGCCAGTTTTTGTCTGGAGACGTGCCCAGTTCCATGTCTGCCAGCCGAAAGCAGCATCGCGCATGAGGTCGCGTGACTGCTTGCCGCCATCTTCTTCGGTGAAAGGATAAGCCTTGATAAGAGCATCGGCAAACTTTCCGTAACGAGTCTTTGTGCTGCTTTCGTAACCTTCCTTTGTGGAAGTGTTGCCGAAAGAGAAACTTGCGCCCTCATCGGAGTTATAGCCAATGAGAACAGGTACGTCATTATATTTGCCATTGGCATAGAGAACTGACTGATCATCAGGGATGACACAGCCGTCAACGACAGGCCAGCTGCAGGTGCCGAGACCTTGTGCGGAGAACTTGCTAGCATCCATTGCGCGAAGCTCAGCGAGAGACTTGGCACCGAGTTTCCGCATGACCTGAGTACCATCTTTCTCGGCATCGGCGAGAGTCTTCATGTTCTCGCCAGGGTAGGTGGTAGGGCGAGTAGGACCGAAAGAGCCGCCGCTCTGGGAGATAGCGCCTTGGAAGAGTCCCTTTGCCAAAGGAGAGGCGCAAAGCATGCTTACGGAGATACCTCCGGCAGATTCTCCAAAGATAGTGACCTTGTTCGGATCGCCACCAAAGCGTGCAATGTTATTCTTTATCCATTGAAGTGCAACAATCTGATCCATAAGACCATAGTTGCCTGAGATATGCTTGTCGTTCTCGGCTGTAAGCTCAGGGAGGGTGAGGAATCCGAGCTGTCCTACGCGGTAGTTTACGCTGGCAAGAATGATACCTCCCTTACGGGCAAGCTCCTCGCAGTCGTAGTTAGGATCAGCCGTTGAACCAAACACGAAACCACCGCCATAGATCCATACGAGAACAGGCAGCTTCTCGTCAGTCTTCTTTGCTGGGCTCCACACGTTGAGATACAGGCAATCCTCGCTGTATTCGGCAGAAGGAGCGCCTTGAATAGGTCCTGGAGCGTATTTCTTTGTCTCAAGAGTCTTTGTCCAATGCTTCACCGGCTGTGGAGCCTTCCATCTAAGTTCGCCAACAGGAGGAGCTGCGAATGGAATACCTTTGTAGATCATCAGACCGTTAGCCTCATAGCCCTCGATAGGACCTGCCTCGGTCGTTACATTAGGAGTTAGAGTCTCTTGTGCGGATGCTCCCAAGCAAAGGAATCCGCAGAGCAGTAAAGTTGCAATTCTTTTCATGATTTTTTGTTTTCGTTATTGAAATTTATCTTCACGCCATATTTTTCAACCACATATTGCATGTTAGAGCCTCTTTCTGGCTGTAGGCTTCCGTCAAGAATGTCCTTGCAGATAGTCACGATGTCCTTCACACGCTGAGAAGTCTCAAGGTTGTTTCCCCAGTAATGCCCTGGATAGAAATACTTAATGTCGTATTTCTCCATGATAGGAATGATACTTTCACATCCCTTGATCTCGGTACTTAGATTGGTGAATACAAGCAGATTGCCAGAGCCAAAGGCATCACCGCTAAAGCCATAGTGCTTGTCGCGGTCAATGAATGTCACCGAGCCATAAGTATGCCCAGGGGTAAAGACAACCTCAATCTTTCTGTTTCCAAGATCGAAGATCTGACCGTTCTTAAGATACTGACGCTTGCACCTTGCATTGGCAGATATAAGAGATTTGTCACTCTCTGCAAGCCATATTGTCTCCCATTCGTTTATAGCCATACCTGCATGATCGCCATGTCCATGAGTGAGGACAAGGGTGACAGGCTTCTTCACAATATCCTCTGCAATCTTTCTCAATCCTGGAATCTGCGTTCCTGCATCAATAAGAATTGCGGCTGTATCACCTTCAACAAGGTAGATAGACTCATTATAGACGAGATGCCCATTACCATGCCATGTGTGCTTGTCGAGCTGACGAATCTCTACGTTGTTATTCTTGAAGATTGTCTTCTCCTTAACTGGGCACAAGCGAAGATGCCAAGCAGAAGTGACATTGCTAAAAGTGATAATCTCTTCATTGTTCTAAATTATTTAACTACGACCTTTTTCCCTTTGATGATAACCAATCCCTTTCGTGGTGTTGAGATACGTTGTCCAGAGAGGGTGAAGATTGGGGATGGCTGAGAGTCGAGAGTGGCTTGCAAATTCTCAATACCTGTTGGTTCTCCCTCTATAATGTTGAAATTCTGCCAAATAGCAGCTTTCTCGTAAGCCTCTTTACTGCCCTTTGGAACGTAGAGATTGCCAAACACGGGGAAGGAGTTTTTATAGAGAGCAATAGGCATTGGGGATTTGACTATGACAGATTTGATACTCGTAACTCCGAAGAAAGCCTCCGGACTAATAAATTTTAATGTGCTTGGGAGAGTGATTGATTCAATAGAGTAGACATCAATTGAATTTTGTGCGATTGTTGTCACCCCTTCTGGGATTGTGATTGATTTGAGGGATTCACAACCGCCGAAGGTGCCATGTTCAATTCTCTTTATACTGTTGGGCAATGTAACAAATGCGAGTTTTTTGCATCCTGAGAATGCGTTTGAACCTATGTGCTTTATTGTGTTGGGGAGAGTTATCGATGTTAGATTTGAACATACGGCAAAGGCTCCGATTTCAATAGCCGTTACTTTATATGTCTTGTTATCGTATGTTATTTCTGCAGGAACGACAAACGAAGTTTCTTTATAGTTCTCCTCACTATCGTTGTTGAAATCATTCAAGGAAACGACTGTAGCCTCAAGGGTTTTATTGTTCAATTCATAGCACAAGCCATTAATTGCTGTCTTGGCGTAAGAGACGGTTGATGCGATTAGTGATAGTGCAACCATCAGTATGTTAACTTTTGTCTTCATTCTTGTGAATTTATTTTAAGTTGATTTTTTTTCCGTTAATTATGTTTATTCCTTTGCGAGGTGCTGAGAGGCGTTTGCCAGAGAGTGTGTATATGTTCTTGCTCTGTGTGGAGTGATTAGAAGTGAGAGTAGAAATGCCAGTTACACTTTCTGGAATCACAACATCATCAATAATCGTGAAGTCTTTCCAAGTGTCACTACTCTGATAGACATCTTTATATCCCACTGGTACATGGATTGTGGCAAATTGCCATCCCCAGAACTTCTGATTAAAGGCATTATTGTTGATGCTGGGAGGGATTGGAGATTCGATATAGATGTTTATTTTGTTGTTGTTGGCATGAAATACAAAGTTGTCTATTGATTCTACGGAGGCAGGAATGGTGATAGATGTTATATTACATCGTTCAAAGCTTTCAGAAGGGAGATTCTCCAATGATTCTGAGAGTGTTACGCTTGTAAGGTTTTTACACGAAAAAAAAGCTGCATCTCCTAAATAAATTACAGAGTTGGGAAGTACAAGGCTCTTTAATCCCGTATTTCTAAAAGCATAATCACCAATATTTGTTACAGAATTTGGTATGTCTATTGATGTTAATGTGCTAATAAATGCAAAAGCATAGTTGCCGATTCTGGTGACCGTATTAGGAATGATGGTTGTTTGGCATCCTTGAATAAGTTCATTGGTCGCTGTGTGTATTATGGCATTACAGTTGTTTCTGCTGTCATAAAACTTGTTGTCCTTATCGACAATGATAGATGTAATAGCATCACATTCGTTCAAGATCGCCCCTTCAATATCAGTTACCGACTTTGGAATGGTGAGAGACTGAAGTTTTTCGCATTGATCAAAAGCACCCGAGCCAATATGCAATATTGAGTTCGGGATATTTACAGCCTTGAGTTCATAATTACCAAGAAATGCTATTGTGCCGATTGACGTAACATCGTATGTTATACCTTTGTACGAAACGGTTGTAGGGATTGTTATTGTGCCTTTGTATGTCTTGTTCTCTAACATCGGCCCGTCATAATCCCAGTCGTATGTGACCTCTGCCTGCTTCTTGCTTGCGTCAAGATTGTAGAAGATACCATTGATGCATGTTGGTTTAACACCATCGGCTGATACAGTCTGTACCAGTATCAGCAGTAGAATAATCAAATAATTCCTTTTCATTTTGGTTGTAATCTTTAAGGGTGAATGTTTATAATATAATTTTGCGTTATTAGTTTGATATTTTCACATTGTTTTTTGTCGTGAGATTTGTTTGTGCAAAGGTACTAAATCTTTTGCATAACACCAAGCGAAATCCGCAAAAATATAAAAACGGAAAAGAAAAACTTTCATCCCGTTTTATATTGCTTTTTGATGGGCTTTAGTTTCGCTCTTCCTCCTAAGCATCTCCATCGCTTCTCCATCGCATGTCCATCGTTTCTCCATCGAAACGATGGACAATCGATGGATTATCGATGGATTATCGATGGACTATCAGCGAAGAATGAACGTACTTGCGACCTTAGTGTTATGTTCATAAAAAGGAAAAAACTTTGCGTTTCCTTGGAAATATGAAAGAGTTTTGTTACTTTTGCCACAATTTTGAAGAAATAACTAAAAAAACAGTAAATTATAATGAAACGATTGCATTTCTTTTTGCCTGTTATGGCAATCGCATTTGCGCTTTGTTGCACAAGTTGCAGTAAAGATGATGATGAAGACGATGAAATAATACCTGTAAATATTGATGGCTGGGAGAGTGCACGCTATTCATCTTGCAAAATTGATGGTCTTGAGTATATTGAGGTTCCAGCAGAAGGTGGTACTTTTGGCTTTCGTTGTAGTGAGGATGTTGCTGTGAAACTTACGGATCATGCGTTTTGCAATTACAAATATGATAATAGAAATCAGACGATTTATGATAAAACAAGAGATTCAACTCTTTATAAGAATGAATGGTGTGAAACGAAAGTTAAAGGTGACTCGCTGATTCTGGTCTTTAAACCTAATGATTCTGATTTCAGACGCAAGGCAAACATTGGCGTTAGATATGGAAATGAGGATGCTTGTTTCCGCTTTGTTCAGAAAACAAAGATTGGTTTAAATTCTGATCTCGTTGGGGATTGGGTTTCAATTTCTGAGTATTCTAAGGCTATGTTTGGAAGGTTCCGATATACTTTTAATGATGATGGGACTTGTTGGATGAGATGGGAGTCTTTTCGTGATCCCGCAATTGGTAATAGTTCATTTATGAAAGCATATAATTGGAATAAGGAAAGGGCTTGGGCATCTTTTGAGGTGTCTAAAGATTACGATTTCGATTGTACTTATGCCTTGAATGGTGATAGATTGACATTGAAAACGGTTAATGGTGGTGTGGAGATTCCTTTAGTTAGATTGGCTTCTTCAAAGGAATCGGTTGCTCCAAAATATGAATTGGTTATTGCTCCTACAAAATCTGCTTCATCAACGTTTGTTTTGCCAGGCGAGAAATATAGTTTGAATTGTAAAATACAGTCTGCGGGAAATTATTTTGAGATGGATAGTATAAGACTTCAGAGAACTATATGTTATGTCTCTGGAGCTTATGTTTGTGATACTATAGACCTTTCTGAATATGCAAGTAAGGATTATGTTTTCTCTATGGAATTTGAAATGCCTGCAAATGTTGTAAGGGTTGAGTATGAATTGGAATCTTATGTAAAGTTTCTTTATGATGAAATGAAGGGGGGGGAGTATAGTAGTGTTGGGATTTGGGTTAGAAACAAGAAAGTATATCTTGAAGAAAATAAAAAGTAGATAAAGTGAACACGATACAGCTCCAATTCATGCTTTTGTTGAATTGGAGCTGTTGCTTTAATTTTCAATTTTCAATTAGCTTTGCCTTCCTCCCAGTCTTGCCATTCCTTTAGGGCTGCTTGCCAGTCGGTAGCACCATTCTCTATGGCTTCCTGTTGTTTAGCGGCTTCATCACGTGCCTTGTCACGAGCACGCTTAGCCTTCATATCTGCTATTGTGGCATCGTCGAGAATAACGATTGCACCACGCTTTATTGCCTCATGTAGTTCTACATCACTGAAAGCCTTTCCTTGCTCGTTGAAGTCGGATATGTTGAACTCGAAGTTTACACGCAACTGATGGCGTATCTCCTTCTGTTGAAAACGAGTGCCAGCGTTCTTCTTGCGGAGAAGCATGGCGATAATATCTATTTCATGTTGTGAAAATTTGGTTCTACCCATATTAATGTGTTTTGTTTAGGGTTTGGAGGTTAGGGTTGTATGCTAGGCACTAATCTCTAAACTTTTTATTTGCAAAGATACAAATTTTTGACGAAAAGACCGATGAAATGGCAGAAAAACTTACTTTATGTTCTAAATTTTCGTAATAAAGTATAGATTTGTGTTGTTTTCGGATATTTTTTATTATCTTTGCACTAAGAAAACATGTCAAAGGTCAAAAATCAAAGGCTCTCAGACCTTAGTCTTTTGACCTTAGTTCTAAAATAATTAAGACCTGTTGGTTTCATGAAGAAATTATATTTAACATTGTTGCTCCTTTTAGGAGTTTCTCTGACTAAGGCAGAAGATGGCCATTCGTTGTGGCTCAGGATGTCAAAGAATGGTGCTCCTGCAAATGTCAGAACACAAGGAGTAAAGAAATCTGTAGTGGTTGCTACCGCAACGAATGAGTTGAAGCAATACTGGAAGGGAGAACAAGTAATTCTCTCTTTAACAGGTAAATCAACGGATGATGCGTATTCTATCAATAATGATAATGGCATCATTACAGTAACATCAGCTACAGAGAACGGACTCCTGTATGGCGCATATACTTTGTTGAGGTTGCAGCAGACAGGAGAGACGGTGAAGCCTATGAATGATTCGCCTACTTCAAATCTCCGTATCCTGAACCATTGGGATAACCCAAACGGTACTGTAGAGCGTGGATTCTCAGGCAAAAGTATCTTTTGGAAAGAAGATGGTGTGGCTGACCTTGGTGTTGTCAAGGAGTATGGTCGTGCGTGTGCTTCAGTTGGTATCAATGCTACTGTGCTGAACAATGTGAATGCCAAGCCGCTTATGCTTGACAGCAAGAAACTCGCTGAGACAAAACGTATTGCGGATGCTCTGCGTCCTTATGGCATTAGGGTTTTCCTGTCAATCAACTTTGCCACACCGAAAGTTATCGGTGGCTTGGATACCGCAGATCCTCTTGACAAGAAAGTTGTTGAGTGGTGGAATAAGAAATGTGTTGAGATATACAAGGCGATTCCTGATTTCGGCGGTTTCCTCGTTAAGGCTAATTCTGAGGGAGAACCTGGTCCTATGGACTATGGCAGAAATCACGCCGATGGTGCAAATATGCTTGCAGATGCCCTAAATAAGGGTTTTAGCTCAACAAAACATTCATCAAATACTCCTAAGCCAATAGTGATGTGGCGTGCATTCGTATATTCTCCAAAGGGTACGGATCGTGCTTCACAGGCATATGATGAGTTTATGCCACTTGATGGTCAGTTCCGTGAGAACGTAATCATACAGGTAAAGAACGGTCCTATCGACTTCCAGCCACGTGAGCCGGTATCTCCATTGTTCTTCTCATTGGAGAAGACTCCTGTGATGCCAGAGTTCCAGATTACACAGGAATATACGGGTGAGAGCATCCACACTTGTTTCCTTGCAAGTATGTGGAAGGAGTTCTTCGACACGGTAAAGGGCTATGCTCGTGTGAAGAAATATGATGCTGTGGCAGGTGTTGCCAATGTGGGTGATATGAGAAACTGGTGCGGAAGCGATATGACACAGGTGAACTGGTATGCCTTTGGCAGAATGGCATGGAATGATGCTATTACTCCGCAGCAGATAGCTGATGAGTGGCTGAAGATGACATACACAACGGATAAG
>Ga0326513_10003307_pt1 | contig 11732 bp, 12 predicted proteins | sample 2_2465_0518_D_FD_203654 | JGI IMG/M metagenome (GOLD analysis project Ga0326513, IMG submission 203654) | Bovine rumen microbial communities from UC Davis, California, United States - 2_2465_0518 | ecosystem: Host-associated > Mammals > Digestive system > Stomach > Rumen | place: USA... | reverse complement strand
CAAGACCCTAGAGGACTCCAACAGGCACTACGGCACGTACGCTGGGACGATGGACTACTACGCGGAAACCATCTCCACGCTCGGCGACAAGTCCAAACTGTCAAAGGACGAGTCGTACAAGCTGGAAGCGGCCCTCAATGCGGTGAACGACGCATGCGGCTCCAACTACGGTCTTGACGAGTACGGCAACATCATCGACACCGAGACTGGTAAGGTTCAGAAGAACACCGACGAGATTCTTGCCAACATCGAGGCGCGCAAGCAGCAGGCGCTCATCGACTACTACGCCGACGACTACACGCAGGCGGTCGGAGAGCACGCTGACGCGCAGGAGAAGCTGAACGAGGCCGAGAGGAAGTACAACGACCTCGTGAGCGACAGTGGCCGCAGGGCTTACTTCCAGAACGCCAAGAAGGTCTACGGCAGCAACTACGACGAGGAAAAGGTTCTCGCCGCCTACAACAAGGAGCTATCCGACGCCCAGACGGCAATGCACAACTACCAGATCGAGGTCAACCAGACTGGTGAGGTCGTGGACAAGCTTGACGACAAGATTGCCAAGGCCCACAAGGAGCTGGACAAGGCCAACAAGGTCATGGATGAGGCCGCAGCGGCGCAGGAGGAGTTCGAGCGTCGCAGCAGTGCCGTGTCTGGTGACGTGACGGGCAACATGAAGCGCCTGTCAAAGGCCGTCAGCGACTTCGGCGGCTCTGACGTGGACTTCAACAAGATTGCCGATGGTCTCGCAGCCATCCACGTCTCTGCCGACGAGATGAACGACGTCGACATGAGCGCTCTCGTCGCATCGTTCTCCGACATGGACGGCTCTATGGAGCAGATTATCGCCACGCTTGAGGCTGGCGGCGTCCAGATGAACACGTGGAACGCGGCCCTCGAACAGGCGCCGGGTGCCGCAGAGAACATGAGCTCGCTCACGGCAGCGGCCTTCCAGTCCATGTACCAGATTGCTGGTCAGGACATCAATGCGACCATGACCCTCATCGCTGGTCTTGACATGGTTCAGGTCGGTGACAAGACCTTCTACATCGGCGACAACGGCTCCATCATCGACTCTCAGGGCAGGATTTACGACATCGAGGCAGACCTTGCGTCAATCCCCGACGAGGTAATCACGCAGTACTACGTGGACGACGCCGAGGCGGCGCAGAAGACGCTCGATGCCAAAGCCAAACTGGAAGACGTCAACAAGCAGGCGCCTAAGCCGAAGATCGAAGTTGACGACAAGGCGACGCCGAAGACGGAATCGCTTCAAAAGAAGCTCGGTGTCCTCGGCAGCTCGAAGGCCAACCCGACAGCCAACCTGAGAGACAACGCCTCCGATGGCGTCAACGCGCTCAGGACGAGGCTCCGCAACATCGATGGCATGTCCTCAACCGTCTACATCACAACCGTGGAGCGAACCGTCAAGCAGGCCACGGGCGGTCTCAACAACCGTCCCGTCATTCCGCGTCACGCCTCCGGCTACATCGCCACCGGCCCGACGCTCACCAACCAAGGGTGGATAGGCGAGGACGGCATCGAGGCGGTCGCGAATTGGGCGACGGGCGGCGCTGTGGTGCCGCTTACCAACAAGAAGTACATGCTGCCCATCGCGGACGCAATCGCCGATGGCATGGTCTCGCGTGGCGCTGGCTCGAACCCGATAGACTACGCGCTCCTCGGTCAGGCAGTCGCAGCGGCTATGGCTGGCATGGCCGTCACCATCGATGGCCGCGCGCTCGTCGGCGAGGTCGCGAAGCAGGTGGAGCGCACGTCTAGGTTCTACGCAGGATAAGGAGCACACATGCCAATTGATAGTGGCACCTACCTCATCCTCAACGCCAACTCAAAGCTCGCCCTCGATGTTGCGGGGGCGAGCGACGCTTGGGGCGCAAATATAGCATTGTGGAACGTCCTCAAGAACGATGCCCAGATATGGGCCGTCACCGACCACGGTGACGCTGGCTACCAGATTATCTGCTCGCTCACGGGCAAGTCGATGGACGTGGCGAACGGCCACGTCGAAAACTTTGCCAACGTCCGACAGTGGGACGACAACAACGCCAACGCGCAGCGGTGGGACTTCGAGGCCACGGGCGCAACGGCCACCTACGGCGGTGAGACCTACGACACGTACAAGATTGCCGTGCACGGCACCGAGTTCTTCGTTGACGCCACCGAGAACGGGTCGAGACCCGGCGTGAACGTGCTGCTGTACAGCAGGACGACCACGCAGTGGCAGCAGTGGTTCTTCGTCCCCGTGAGCTGCTTCACCGAGCATGGCACCTACGCCATCCGCTCTGCTCTTGACCAGAGCCTATGCGTGGACATCGCGAGCGCGTCGAACGGGTCGGGCGCCAACGCTCTCGTCTGGCCCTACTCGGGCGCCAACAACGAGGTCTTCACTGCGGTCGTCAACGAGGACTCGCTTACCGTGAAGCTCATCGCGGCGCACTCGGGCAAGGCGCTGGACGTAGACCGGGGCGCCGTCGAGAACGGCAGGAATGTCCTGCAATGGCCCATCGAGCAGGACAACGCCAATCAGGAGTGGCTTCCGGTTCAGAGCGGCACCATCGACGTCAACGGCGTGACGGTGCCGACGTATGGCATGAGGAACCAATCCTCGGTCGGCACGATTCGCGTCATGGACATCTACGGAGGCTCCAATACCCCCGGCTCCAACCTAGTTGTCTGGGAGTGGAACAACACGCCAAATCAACGCTTCTGGTTCGACAAGACCGAGATGCTTGGCGCGGGACTCTCGACGCCGACCTCCGCGCAGCCGCAGCAGGTTCAGGCGGACGGCGAGAAGACGTTCAGGCTCTCCTTCACGTGCGACGAGGACTTCTATCAGGCCCGCTATCGCATCAGGACGTACTCGGGCAAGGACAGGGACACGTACGAGCAGACCGACTGGATGAACGTCAAGGACGACTCCAAGACCAACGACGGCTGGGGCCCCGCGTGGACGTACAGCTTCACGCGCGACGAGCTCCTGAACGACGGCGTGCTCACGCTCCCGAAGGACTTCACGCTTGACGTCGACGGTGCGACCGAGGGTAAGGCGTATGCCGAGGTCGGCTTGCAGGTCAGGGCTTTCAGCAGCGACTACGGAGAGTACGGGGCGTATGCCCACGGCCAAACGGCGAGCACGACCGTCCGAATCGCAAAGAGCCCCACGGTCACGCTTGACGACCTGTTCATCCGCACCGTCGCAACGCAGACGGGCGAGGGCATCGGCATCGAGGCGAGGCTGCTGCATGACGTACCGCTCTCCAAGAGCTTCCAGATTTCAGGGCGTCTGGTCGATGCCGAGGGCAGGTACATCTCCGAGATCGTGACCGTCGTGGGCTACAACGCGCACAGCATGTCGCTCGTGTGGTCAACAGACGTTCTCAGGCGCCTTCCCGCAGACGGCGAGCAGGTGTACGTGTCGTTCGGCTGGAGGACGTCTGACGGCGGCTACACGGCGGACTGGCTGGAAGGCACCGTTGACTACAACATCTCGCAGAGCGTCGTTATCGAGAACTCCTACGTGCGTCACGACAGCGACTACACGTGGACTGACTACCTCACGATGAACGCGCACGAGAACGACTGGTGCTGGCTCGCAATCGAGCGCGGCAGCGGCGTGGAGATGTTCGAGTGCCCGACAATCCTCAGCGACTCGGGCCACAAGACCTTCAAGGTGCTGCCACCGCTCAACAAGCCCTACCGACTCATTCTGCTTGCCCGAGACGGCAACTCGAAGTTCGCGCTCAAGACGGTCACCATGCCCGCCTTCGAGGCCCACGTCTACACGTGGGGCTGGAGCGAGCGGTTCGATGAGACCGCCAACCTGCACCTCAACAGGGACAGCAGGCCAAAGCAGGAGCGCGGCTACGAGACCGACCACGTTGTTCACATCACGACGGGCAGGGCGCATCCCACCGCATGGGCGCACCGAACCGTTTCCATCGACCTCTCGGTTGAAGGCGTCACCTACTTCGGCGACAAGGTTGCCTACTCGCAGGACGAGGACTTCGACAAGCTCTCGTACACCATCGGTCAGGGCAACCATCCCATCTACCGCACGCCGCGCGGCGACTGGTACCGGGTCATTGTCAAGAGTGTTGACATTCCGTATCAGGACGAGTGGGGCAGCGAGGTCAAGGTCTCTCAGGAGGCGGTGACGGTATGACGATGTGGGCGAATACCGAGCACACGTGGGATGTGAGCGTTGCCGTCGTTGACCAGAACAGCCTAGAGAATGTACGCGGGCAGCTCCGTGACCTAGACCTCAAACAGTGCTCGGTCACCGAGGGCTACGACACGGACTCCCGCGTGCAGGCCCGCATCGGCACGCACGTCAGGGAGTTTGAGGCTGACGGCTACGTTGACAAGTCACGACTCAGAATCACGCTCTCGGTCCCCGAGTGGGGCTGGTCTCGCGAACTCGTGACGGGCTACGTCACAGACTCCGAGCTCACGCTTTCGCAGGGGTTCGTTGACCGCCAGTACACCACCGACTCGGTGATGTGGGCTCTCGGCAAGGACTTGCTCCCGTGCAACGTCGTGTGCGCCAAGGGGCAGACCGTCATGGAGGTCACCAGATGGTGGCTCAACACGGCCCGCATGCCCTTCATCGAGTACGGCCCGAACGACCGCAGGTACGGCGAAACAAAATCCTACGAGATTGGCGAGTCGATACTGTCCACGCTGTTCGACATGAACGACGGCCTGAACCGCTTCGACATGGACGGACACGGCAGGATGGTGATTCACGCAAAGCCAGACCCGAGGGCGGCGTCGCCCATCATGACGCTTGACGCGTCCGACCCGAGGACGCTCATCTGCTCGGAGCTGGTGCGCACGTCCGATGAGTGGGACATCGTGAGTCGCGTGATCGTCACGGCGTCCGAGTCGAGCAACGGCGAGAGCCACACCATCGCGGGGTACGCCGACTCGAACCCAGACTGGCCCTCGGCACCCCAGATAAGGGGCTACAACATCGGCAAGAAGGAGGGTTACGACGGCCCGAGCGAGCATCCGAACGCACAGGAGCTCACCAACATAGCCAGACAGAAGCTGTGGGACGAGCAGCCCACGTCAATCACGTGGGACTTCACGGTGCTGTTCTGCGACCTTCACATCGGCGACATCGTGACGCTCGTGCCGTTCTCCTACGAGCGCAAGTGCCTCATCACGTCGGTTCAGACAGACCTCGGGGACATGACCCAGAAGATAACCGCGAAGGAGATTTGGTAATGGACCTCACGGGATTCGCCAAGGTTCTCGGCGGCGCAAAGCGTCTTGAGGGCTCTGGCGCCAACAGACCCACGAATGTGAGCCGTATCATCGGCACGGCTGTGTCGGACTCCGAGGACGGCAAGGTTCTCGTAGGGCTTGACGCGCAGGTGTTCTCAGGTGACGGGTCGCAGTACGTGGAGCTGGACACCTCGGACAACGTTCGCGAAGGCGACGCGCTGTACGTCGACTTGGTGGGCGCGGACGGAAAGGCAAAGAGCATGATGATTTCCGGCGCCCTCGGCTCGGGCGACCGTCAGCAGGGCGAGATCGAGGAAGCCGCCACAACCGCCACGAGATACGTCACCGACGTCACCGACGACGGCATCTGGGTCACGCCAGAGGATGCCAAGCCAGAGGAGGGCGCTGCAGTGTCGAGCACGAGCGGATGGCACATCTCAGACGCCATCGAGCTATTCCGCGCAGGCGTCTCCATGTTCAAGGTGTGGGTGGAATCGAACGTCGCAAAGGTGCGCATCGGCCAAGAGGACTCCGGCCACCTCGTCCTGAACCCCAACGGCATCAGCATCAGGGATGCCATCTACGAGATTGCCAGTATCACGCGCAGGACTGGCGGCGTGAGCTTCGGCATGGGTACGGAGACGCCAACGGGCCAGAGTGCGAACGTCTACGAGTACGTCGGAAGCGACGGCACGCACGTCGGCATCGAGTCTCAGTACGCGCAGTCGGGCCAAGGCACCATGCGTCCATCCGTGGAGGTGCGTTCAGCAAGCGGCACCGCGCAGGTCTTCATGGGCGGCAAGTCCCTCACGGTCAATGACACGTACAACGGCGCGAGCATCAGCGGCGTCTACGACGTGCCGCTCGGGCACTTCGGGCGCCTCTCGCGCTGCCGCATCGACATCGCCTACGGAACATTAAGCGTGCCAGCAAACAGCTCGGCAAGCATCACGCTCGACTGGCAAAGTGGCGGCTTTGACGATGGCAACTACATCGCAACCGTCACTCCTATGGCCATGCCAAACGGCTTCAACAACGTGGGATGGTGTATCACGAACCGCACCGCCACTCAGGTGACCGTCACCGCGTGGAACAGCAACTCGTATGCGGTGAGCCAGCTCATCGGTTGCATCGGCGTTGACAGCCGCTACGGCACCCTGACGTAAGGAGCCCGCATGTACCAAGACCCCATGTGGCAGGACTACCTGTACATCGCGTTGATGGTGCTCTTTCTGGCACTTGCCGTGACGGTTACCTTCGCAACACTGTAAGGAGGGCAACTTGATTCGATTGAAGGCAGACGGGCGTGCGGCGCGCGTCAAGGTCACCGAACCCATCACCACGGGGTCGGTCGGCATGCCCGTAGTGCTAGACCTTTCAGACGACTTTGACGGCCTTGCCGTGATCGCATGCTTCGAGGCGGGCGAGGCCGCTGCTGACATGGCGTACTTCGGCGACCCGCTCGTTGTCCCGTCGCAGTGTCTCGGCGTCGTCGGCGTCAACCTGCACGTCGGCGTCTACGGCAGGGACGGCGAGGGCAACATCGTCATTCCCACCGTCTGGGCCGACTGCGGCCCCGTCCGTGAGGGCGTCCTACCATCGGGCGTCGACCCCGCGCAACCCGAGCCCGACTGGACGGCGCAGGTTCAGGCGGCTGCTCAGGAGGCCAAGGACACCGCAGAGAGGCTTGCCGAGGAAGTTGGCGAGTGGTCTGAGGCCGAGGATGGGCGCGTAGCGGCTGAGGAAGCCCGCGTGACCGCTGAGACCGCTAGGGCCACGGCTGAGTCGGCACGTGCCGCTGCTGAGTCGGGTCGCGCGACGGCGGAGACTGCCCGTGCGGCGGCGGAGACCGCAAGGGTCGATGCGGAGACTGCCCGTGCGACAGCCGAGACGGCCCGTGCTGACGCTGAGACGGGGCGCGTGACGGCGGAGGATGCGAGGGTCACCGCTGAGTCTGCGAGGGCCACGGCGGAGACCGCTAGGGCGAATGCAGAGACTGATCGCGACATCGCCGAGGCGGACAGGATTCGCGCCGAGGTTGAGCGCATCCAGAACGAGACCCAGAGGAAGGCCAACGAGACCGCGAGGGTCACGGCTGAGAGCTCACGCGCAACCGCCGAGTCAGCGCGAGTCTCCGAGTGGGCTTCGCTCAAGACGGATGCTGTCAGCGCGACCACTGCTGCAAACAGCGCGGCCAGCTCCGCCAACACAGCAGCGTCCGACATCCGCGCAGCAGCCGAGCGTGGTGACTTCGACGGCATCAGCCCGAGTGCCAGCGTGCAACAGGTTCAGGGCGGCGCGGTGGTCACCGTCACCGACAGGGACGGCACCACGACGGCCACGCTCAACGACGGCACCAGCTCGTACGCGTCGGTGACCAAGAGCGGGGACACCGCCACCATCACCATCACCGACGCGAGGGGTACCACCACGGCTTCGGTGAGCGACGGCGAAACCGGCGACTCTGGTGTGCATGTCGGAAGCACGGCACCCACCGACCCCAACAAGAACGTCTGGATTGACCCCAATGGTGGTCCTGACTACGACGTGGAGGAATGGGAATTCGTGCTTGAGGACGACAGCACTGTGACGAAGATGGTGGTGATTCAGCATGAGTCTTGATGATGTGAAGCAAATCGAGATTCCCGAGGGCACCGTCAAGAAGATTATCCGAGACGGGGAAGTCATTTGGGAGGCACGATGAGCGTACTTAGGGTCAAGAACGGCGACCAGTGGGATATTGTGCCAGCCATCAAGGGTGACACCGGCGACCCCGCAGAACCCGGCTCCATAACCGACGCAATGCTTGTACCTGACGGCATCAAGGCTCAGGTCGGGCAGCTCTGGGGGAACCAGCTCAAGGGCGAGCTGAGCGGAGACCTGCTGACCGCATCGGACGCATACGCCGCACCGCCCATGGCGCTCACAGTGGACGGACGCAGCACGCAGGACGGTACGCCTACGCCTGACGCGCCCGTGCCCATCGTCAGCGTTGACAGCGTGGAGCTGCACGCGAGCGCGGACGGCACGACCGACTACGGCAGCTGGCCCGTGACGCTCGACCTCGACGGCCACGTGCTCCGTTCCCTGCCGAACGGCACCAAGGACACGCTGGCGCTTACCTACCTTCGACCGAGCACGCGCGAGGGGTGGGCGTGGTACTCGCGGGAGCTGGTGCAGCGCGTGGGCAGCATAGACTTGGGTGACCAAACATGGACAACATCAGGCACAGGCACCGCGCAAAAGTATGCAGCAATAATTAGCCCACCTATGCCCTACGGTTGGCTTGCTGCTGCTGCTTACATGTGTAGTGCATACACCACCGTACCGTCACGCGCCAGCTCAACTTCGATGCCTGATGATTCGGTAGGTAACCGCGCGACGCGAGGGGACGTTGTATATGTACGTGACACTAGGTTTGTAGATGAGCCAGACCCAACGGCACTCAAGGCCGCTTTGAGTGGCGTCAGGTTTGACTATGCACTTAACGCCTCATACATACAGACACATACCCTAGACCCCATCGAGCTGCCCGTCCTTCCCGCACCGACGTGCACCGTATGGGCCGACCCGACCACAGGGCTGGCGATGGGGTACGTGCGTGATACCAACCTCGCTTTTGCGCAGCTTGAGGCGGCGCTGGCAGACCTTGCAACGAGCTAAGGAGGCAGGGATGCTGACACTTATCGGCATGGCAAAGCTTCTGGCCGCAACAGGCTGTGCCATCTTCATTGTTAACTGCATTGACTATTGGCTCATCCACCATTAAGGAGCAACCATGATTGACTACATCGCAGCACTGCAAGCAATCATCGCCACGGGCGAGTATGCCCTTGGCACGCTTGAGGACAGAATCGACCGCCTGTGGCTTGAGGGCAAGCTGACCACCGAGCAGCGCGACGAGCTGCGTCAGGCCGCTGCCGAGGGTGCCAAGGAGGACTACCAGATTGACGTGCTGGCCAAGCTGGCCGACCACGACAAGCGCATCTGGGAGCTTGAGCACCCTGTAGACCAGTACGTCATCTGGACGAACGGCTACCAGACCAAGCAGCACGAAATCGTCCGCTACGACGTGACTGGTGACGGGGAACTAGACCTTTGCCGCTACGACGGCGGACGCTCCTACACGGGCCTGAGCATCGGCAAAATCGAGGGCTGGCACCTGCTTGACCGTGATTTAAACAACGTTGCGAACATCACGCGCGACGCTGATGGCGGCTACATCATCACGCCCATCGAGCCTGAGACGGAGACGGAGTAGTGGACGCTTTCGTGGGATGGCTCGCGCCGATTGTCGCAACGCTGGTGACTCTGGCTGGTCAGCTCTGGCTCAACGGCAAGTTCAAGAGGGCCGACGAGAAGCGCGACCAAGCCCGTGCCGAGACCGAGGCAAAGCGAGCGGCAGAGGCCGCGTGGCGCGACAGCGTTGACAAGCGCATGGATGAGCACGACGACAAGATTATGTCCATGCTCAAGTCACAGGTCACGCAGATGCGCAGCGACCTTCTGCATCGCGCTCACAGGTATATTGACGACCTCGGGTGCGCGAGCATTGAGGAAAAGGACGCGTTCTGGGCCGAGTACGTGGAGTATTGCGAGCTGTGCGAGCAGTACGGCATCGAGAACAGTTTTGTCGATGAGCTGGTTCAGCGGGTCATGTCACTTCCCGAGCGCGAGCTTTAGTCACCAGCACATATCCAGTGTCAGTCGGGACGCCGTTCGGCGTCCCTTTTTATTAAGGAGCAACCATGAACATCAACTGGCGCGTGCGCATTCGCAACAAGGCCTTCTGGCTGGCCATCATCCCCGCGATGATCGTGCTCATTCAGGCCATCGGCGCACCGTTCGGCTTCCGCTGGGACTTCGGCGTGCTCACCGACCAGCTCAAGAACATCGTTGAGGCGGCGTTCTGCGTGCTGGCGATTCTGGGCATCGTGAACGACCCGACCACCGAGGGCTTCGAGGACTCCAAGCTTGCCATGACCTACGAGGTGCCCAAGCATAGGGGGCTGTAATGGGTACTCGTGAGCGCATAGTCGAGTGCGCCAAGGAGTATCTAGGGGTTCCGTATAAGAGCATCTATGGCGGCACTGGACCCGAGGACGGAGGCTTCACCTGCAGCGGGCTCACGTGGCGTGCCTACCATGACGCTGGCGTTGAGATTCCCGTCTGTCAGGGCATCCATTCCTACTATACGGGCAGCTACAACGGCTGGGACACGCAAGCAGGATGGGTTTTGAACAACGGCCACTTCACCGAGGACGAGGAAGACTTGGAGATTGGCGACCTCGTTTTTTATTCGCCTGTTTGGGACATGGAGCAGACTGGGCACGTGGCAATCTATGTCGGCGACGGCATGGTGATTCACGCAAACGGCGCGCCTGTGAGCATCGACCCGATCAGCGCTGGCGGCAACTTCGTCGGTGGTGGATGGCCGTTGGTCGAGCTGCCAGATGATGAGAGCCTTGCCATGCTCAAGGTGCGCGGCACGGTGCGCTTCAAGTACGGCATGTTCGTGCGTGACTACCCGTCCACAACCGATGGCAACAAGGTTGGCGATGGCATCTCGTATGAGGCAGGGGAGACCTGCAACATCGACGGCATCGTGTTCAACGATGGCAGGGTCTGGGGCCATTACATCGGCGCTTCCAGCAAGGCCGACCGCTATGTGGCACTGACTGATAAGGCACTGGCGTTCGTGGAGGTGGTCGAGTGAGGAACATCTACCATCGCTACGACCTGCCCAGAGACGAGCGCGACGACCGCCAGATGTGCGGGCGGCTCGCACTGCTGCTGGGAGCGACGGCTGCGACAATCGCCCTCTGGGCCGTCGTTATGCTCATCGCCAAGCTGCTCGCAACGGCGCTGGTGGTGGTGCAGTGATACTGGAGATACGGCGCACCTGCCCCAAGTGCGGCCAGTGCATGCGCATCGTGGATGGCTCGCAACGAACCACCAAGACGGCCATCTACTACGAGATGGAATGCCCCAACTGCCTGTTGAGGTTCAGCGGGCAGAAGCCACGGCGCAGTAGGTGCGAGTAGGGTGCGAGTAAGGTTAGAGTAAGGTGCGAGTAGACGCGGCCCCGTCCCCCTTCGTGGGGGCGGGGCTTTTTTTGCGTTTCTGCATAGTCCCTGCCGCGTCCCAAATGGGACGGCACGTGGCGCTCGTAGTGCATGAAATGCGCGAAAAGCCGCTATGACATGCACGAAAGGCGCGAAAGTATCCACGCGCAGATAAAATGCAGATTTGCACGGAATCCATGATTTTGCTTCTACCAGCGGATTCGTGCGCGCATAGGCCCAAATCGTCCCTATTGCGCCCACGTCCAGCCCGCGTCATAGGGGTTTGCGGCGTAGGCGTCCGCCACCACGCGCGCGAGCATGTCGGCATCGGGGCGGTCGTAGTAGATGCTTGACACGTCCCTCCCCGCGTGGCCCATGAGCACTTCGATGTAGTACGGCTGCATCTTCATCGTCCAGCGC
>Ga0326513_10003303_pt1 | contig 11741 bp, 16 predicted proteins | sample 2_2465_0518_D_FD_203654 | JGI IMG/M metagenome (GOLD analysis project Ga0326513, IMG submission 203654) | Bovine rumen microbial communities from UC Davis, California, United States - 2_2465_0518 | ecosystem: Host-associated > Mammals > Digestive system > Stomach > Rumen | place: USA... | reverse complement strand
TGCGTTTAATTAGAAGCAGTTCACTCTGCTATGCTTTCCGTTTTAGAGACTTGTCATGTCTTCCGATGCGTTTTTGATAAGGCAGTTTCACTACTGCCAATATATGTAAAGCTTATTGCTTACTCTTCCTCGCCATCATGGTGTTCCACGATGAACGTACTGTTAGCGGCGGCGGCATCAGCTAGCCCCTCGCCAATGATGTACGCGACCACAGCCGCTCCTTGCATGATGAGGCCAGACACGACCTCGGCTTTCTCAGCATCGCCGCCGAATGCCACGATGCACCCGGAGACGAACAGTGCGATAGCCGCCCAGAACTTGCGGCTCGTCAGTTTTCTTTTCCAATCGATTCCCATGTCAGCCCTTCTCCTTGTACAAAGTCTTGATGTCATTCTTGATGACTGCGATGTCCGTGCTGATCTCCGCAAACCTCTTGGCGTAGCCATTATGCTCATCCAAGCGCCGTTCGACCCCGGACAGCCTGTCATCAAGTCTGGCATCCCTCACAGCATCGTCCACTTTCCTCTTCTCGTTTTGACTGCGTGAGATAAGCCATTGCCCGACTACTGCACACAAGCCAGTAATCAGAGCAATCAATACACCTTCGCTCACTCTCTCACCGCCTCTCAAGAAGCTTTCGCCAAGTAGCCTCTCCAACGATTCCGTCACGCTCAAGGTCATTGCGAACTTGATAGTTGCGGACAGCCGCGAGAGTCGCTACTCCGAACTCTCCATCGACCCCGCAAGAGCCGAGGGAGTATTTCTGATAGCGAAGGATTCCTTGGAGTGCCGCGACAGCGTTGCCGCCCATGCCATTGGTGAGTACGGGAAGTTCCACCGTCACAGTGCCGAGCCTCGGAGCATCCGGGTCTTTCGGCTCATCGGCTTCCTCGCTCTTCTCAGTCGAGGCAGCTTCCCAATCGGGTCTGCCATATCCGGCAATGTTGGGCGCTCCGATGGAGTATGCGCGTTTCGCCACAGAGTCGGAACTGTTTCCCTCGATGGTGTAAACCACGCCACCAGACACGCTCTCAACGATGCCCTGATGGTTGATTGCCCCGTTGACGAAGAAGAAAATCACATCCCCGGCTTCTGGATATTGGGAGAACGCACCGTGTTCCTTGAAGAACTGCGCGGATCTCCAACAAGCCGCAGAGCCATCGCCAATAGGCTGATAGGTCATTGCGGCGGCAGTCTCAAGTCCAAAACAGTGGATGAACGCCGCATCCGTCCACAGGTCACACCAAGGTTGATTCTGGGCATCCCAGCCGTACAACTGGACAAGCCGCTTGTCCTCTGCGTACTTGTTGTAGTTGTTCGCGCCCTCTTGGTAGCCAACTTGCTCTCTCACCCATGAGAGGAGCTTTTCAATCGCTTCTTGTTTTGTCATAGCTCCACCTCACTTAACTAAACGAAAGCCAACACAGGCAGTTCACATCCTCCTCGGCAATGCCCCACTGCCCCGGAAACTGAGTTGCCCCTCCCTTAAAGGAGTAAAACTCGCCGTCAATAGGCGCTGTCACGCCGTCAAGGTAGATGTGCGTATCACGGGAAGTCGGGAGCATCATGCAGTGCCAAGTCTTCTCTGTTGCACCCGCCTTTTTTGCGGTTTCGTAGGCGGCTTGGTTCGCTATACGATGAGTCTCCGTATCGGCAATTCTGGCGAGGTCTTCCCCTGTGCCGCCATTTGCGAAGTAGTCCTCGACTCTCTCTCTCCAAGTCTTTCCAGCCACCTCTGCATCCACGACTTTCATCACTTCGTCCACAGACGGAGCGTAGTCGGACGAAAGATTTTCGTTCGTTACGGAATTGCCCATCGCATATGCGAGGAGAAAGAGATCGAGAAGCTCGTCTATGATGTCCTCTTCCTCTCGCTTATCACGTTTTTGGAGAGTATTCTTGCCGAATCTCTCACGAATTTCTGTATCAAAGCGGTTCAGTTCATCGAACGGCAAAATGCTTGCCATTACACAGCACCGCCCGTTTCATCTTCGCCGTTGTCTTTGTCGGACTCTACGATCTCCGCTTCACCCTGGCCGCCGTCAGTCTGCTCGGCTTCAACAACTTTCTCCGGGTTACCCCAGATCATCTCAAGCCACTTCTCGGACATCTTCATGTCCTTCACAGGATCGTTGGAGATACCAGACTTTGCCGCCGCCAGTTCCGGGTGGAGGCCAGCCGCCATGAGTGTCTGGAACGCTTGAGCCTTGGACTGAACATTCGCAGTCTCGTTGCGTACAAAGTTGATTTCAAAGTCGTTGAGGTCAATGTCGAGAAGCCCCTTGCGTCTCAGGATCTCAACGATGATACGGTCGAACTGCCTGTTGGACTTCTTGAACAAGTCCTCAGTGTTCCTCGCGGCGGCATCGGCCTGATACCAGCCGAAGTTGGCAAGAACAGCCGCGCCAGTGGTGTCGTAGGTGGAAGAGCCGCTGGTGTTCCGGCTCGGCATAGCGCAGATGCGAAGGATCTCATCGTAGAGGTTGTCGGTCAGAGTCTTCGTCTGCGTCTGGTCAAGCTGTTCAGACAGCACCTTGAAGTCGGCCTTGTTCTCACCGATAGACCGCAGAGCAATCATGCCAGCCTTGCGGATGTCGGTGATCGTTGTGTTCTCAGGGAACTCACAGTTCACAGCAATTGCAAGACTTTGGATGAACTGCTCTACGCCGTCACAAGCGTTGGAAGTCAGATTACTGATCTCATCAATCAGCGGAATCGCCAGTTCAAAGGCCGAAGTATTGATACTGTTGTAGCGGTACTCAATGATTGGGATGTACCCAAGAACATTCGGTTCGGAGTAGTCCAGCGTGGTAGCCGTGACCATGTAGTCATGGTTCTTCTCTGTGGTAATCATCTTGCCCACGACCGTGCCAGTCAGGTGGTACACCATGTTCTCCGTGAAGACATCGAGCTTGGCAACGCCGTCCACGGTAACAAGGTTCACAGCCATCACAGGCTTGTTGCCGGGGCGAAGGGAGTACACCACGAACGCAGAGCGCGGGTCGAGCGCATATGCGCGGAACGGAACTTCGTTGTCATCACTCGGCTCGACAAAAAGCGGTGCTTTGCCAACCCTGTGAAACCAGTCGGAAACCTCGTTGTCTGCATCCTGTTTGCCTGATCGGTACAGATACTCGTTCAGCTTCTTGACCTTCGTCTGTACGCCCTTGCGGCGGGAGACATAACTGCAAGGCTGTGTCAGGAAATACCCGTTCTTGAAGTCAACGATCTCAGCCGCAGTGTTCACTTGAACGATGTTCAGAATGTCATCCCGGACTTCCTTCTTGCGGTTGAGGATGGGCTGAACGCCGCGCGTATACCAGTAGAGGAACTCTTCCTCCAACATATTTCTAACGTGGTAGACCAGCGCCTCGTTCACCTCGGCGATCAGGTTCTCCTCGTTGATGTCATCGTAGGAGGCGTAGATGTCCAGCCGCCCAAACATATCGTTTCGGATGACCGGGGATTTATTTGTCGATTCGTCCAAACTCTTCACCTCAAAAATAGAAAAAGGACTAAGCTGTTGCGTAATTTGCAACAACTCAGCCCCGATTGGCTCTGCCTATTGCCAAAGTGCAATAGGCGCTATATCTAAAGTGCAACTTTACATTTACGGCTCTTTATACACAAGCCGCTTGCCTTGCTCCAAAACGACCCACTTGCCGCGCTCTCGCTTTACAATGGCCTCTTTGCCAACTGCGACAATGCGCTCAACAGCCTCAAGAACTTCTTTCGGCATCAAATCACAGCCCTCATATCTTTAGTCTCTCCACTCAGGAGGATGCGCGGGGTATCAATACACGGAGGCTTGAACCCGCCAGTATCGCCATAGCCGCCATACTGAAGTTTTGCCGCGCTGTTAACGAACAGCTTTGAGCAATAAGTGATGCTGTTATTGGCGGCAGACGGACGAGCAAACCCCGTCTTGAAGGAAGCCGGAAGGTGGGTATGTCCGCAGATGTACGCATCAGCATCAACTATCTGCGCGTAATCCGCAAGTCTCTGGATCTTGCCGCCCTCTTTGCGACCGCCGCCAGAGCCGTGCGTCAGGTAAATCGTGTACAAAATCGGGCGATGCCGCCTTGCGTGATCTTTATCGCTCCCAAATCTCAGGAAGAGCAGAGCAGTGTCAGGAGAATAGCGTTCCTCAATGTCCAGTTGTCGCGCAAGAAGCCGGGTCATATCTACGCCATTCGTCCGATAATGCCTCGCCTCATGGTTGCCGCCAACGATTGCAAGTACCTTGTGCGCGATAGGCTGGATGAGTTCCATCATCGCCGTCAGTTCTTCCATTGGCGAGAGGTTTACATAAGCGTCGCCAAGGCTCGACTTCAAAGCGCAGTCGAGGAGATCCCCAGCCAACACGCAGTACGCATTGTCGTGCGAGTTGACATAATCAATGTCCTTGCGTATAGCATCGTGATCCGAATGCGGGTCAGCGTAGTGGTAGTCGGCAAGGACAAGAAGCTCTATGGACTTGTAATCGGCAGATAAGTCTGCTCTGATTGCTTTCATTCGTTATCCATCCGCAACTGCCCCACCCCTACATATGTCGCGGTGTCATCCCTCGGACGCTGTGTCCGACATATTGGCAGACAATGATGGTTACGATCCACCGCCCCAAGGTTCAAAGCCTTGTGTGCTTCCATTACACCAATCGTCTAAGTATGCCCGGTTTAGGTAGCCACTCCATGCCGGGACTTTTGTACAACTTTTAGGCACTCACGGGCGAAAGGAAGAAAGACCCGTGGTAGTTTCTTTAGGCGAGATCCTGACGGCGTTATCGCGTTAGCCGCTCCCTCACCACGGTCGGTGTCCGGCTTTCCCGGCGAAATCCCCCGCAAATGAATAGCTCTTCATACTTCTTTATACCACAAATTGCTATATCTTCAATTGGTTAGGGTGCAGTAATCAGAATGGGCGCTTCATGATTGTTGCGATGTTTGCGCGGTCGGACAACTGCCAGTCTACGAACAAACTGAGAACATCTGGAAAGTCATCGTGCTTATTCTTGCCCATCATCGAGTAGGAACAAAGCTGATTCATGGCATCCCTGTACTCTCTGTCGAGCGGATACAAACTCTCGTCTTTGAACAACACATGAGACTTGACCATGCCGGAGTTGGCGATAATGCGCGTTTCCTTATTGCTCTGTGTCCACTTAGTGGTAATGCTCGTCATGCCTCCCAGTTCCTTCACGCGCTTCTGGACATTCTGGGCAAAGATCGTACCGCCACGGTTGGACTCTATGCGGCACATCCTGACTTTCCTGTCAACAAGCACTTGCGCTACCCGCTCTTCCAGAGTTTCGACCTTGCCGTTGTCGAAGATAACCTTGTCCATGTAGAAGTCGTTTCCGTACTGATACATGATAGGCATAGTGCAAAAGTCAGAGCCTTGCTCCTTGGTATCGCAGATGGCGAGGATAGCATCCGGCTCTTTCTCAGGAAGCTCAAAGAACCGCCGCAGTTCAGACCCTTCGTACAACAAACCTTCTCTTTCGATAGGTTGGTTCATATACAACGCTTTCCAACTTGGGTCATCCATGATGTCGCGCTGTTTGTGCAGAGCCTCCGTAGTGTAGCCGAGGCCGTAAGGGTAATCGAAGTTGGACTCGTCATTCTCGTCAAGAGCCGGAAAGCGAATGAACCGCGCAGAAGGATCTCCTTCATAGTCACGCTCCAGCCGTCCAAGGACATCATGTACGCTCCACCTTGTGGCAATGTGCAGTTCCTTGCATCGTGTACCGACTTTACGTTGCCGGAGATCTGTGTAGTACATCTGCCACAGCTTGTCCAGACGGTCAATGCTCATAGCCGTCTCGATGCCGTCCACAAGGTCATCGCAGTACAAGATGTTCATTGCGCGGACTTTGCCAGCGTTACCAGAGCCGATGGACGAAAACTCCAGAGTCTTGAAGCGCATATCGTCCGACTTTTCGTAGCCAATGCCGACCATCATGTCCTTCGCGTTGGTGTTGATTACGCCGAGGCCGGGGAAGACATCTTGCCACTTGTACTCGCCCATCGGGTCAAGGATGCGGAGCATTTCCCCATACATACCGCCGAGGAACGAGTTGTTGTGAGAGCCGATGAGGTTTGGAAGGAAAGGGTTGCGTCCTACCGTCCACGCGAGGAAGAACTCAGCAAGCGTGGTCTTGCCAACGCCCGGAGGTTCTGAAATACCAAGAAGCTCAATCTTCCCGTCCTCAAGGTCTTGCAAAGACTCAGCGCAGGGAAGCAACTGCTTGCGTCTGGGAAGGTAGAATTGCTTCTCAGGCGCTCTGTCCTTTTCTATGTATATGCAGAAGCTGTCAAAGAAGTGCGGAGCGTCAAACAGATGGCTCTTGTAGTAGAGGTCAATCATGTTGTCTGCATCCACGCCGTCTCTGACCATCTTGTTCGCCGCAATCCGCAGTTGCTTGTTCAGTTCATGTGCGCGTGTGAAGTTATCGTCATCGTAGACGGTAGTGCCTCTATCACGCCTCCCGCGCCCCTCGACATGAACCGCGCCGTCCATCTCCAGTTCCCGGCAGAGGTCAAAAGCATCAGCGAGGGCATATGGATCATCCCTCGCTATCAGCTTCTGTATCAGATTCACATAATCCGTCCTCGTCATCCTCCTCTCCATTTAGAATCTCAGCCACCACATCCTTGTTCACCGCGAGGAAGTCGAGCAAATCATCGTCTTGCATCGCCCCTATCATGCAAGCGCGGTCATCTCGGCTCACTTCCCAGTAGCAAGTGTAAGTCTGGCCTTTATCGTCCCGCATCTCCATTGCGATGGAGGTCGGGTCTACATCAAACAACTGTTGGATCGTATCCTCAATCCACTGCGCGTAAGGCTTATCCGTGTAGTCAGCCGTTAGATACCGCCTCCGATCACTTTACTGATTTCATTGCATCTACGATATAATCGACTGCGCTTTTGATTGCATCAATGGTAATCTCTGCGTTTTCATATGTCGCATATCGAGCGATCTGCATCTCAATGAGAGTGTTCTTTGTCGGGATGAGAATGACTGCAATTGCTACAACGACCGCCGTAATAAAGCACCTCTTAAAAATGCGCTTTGCGGCCTTGTGGTCTTCATCGTCAGCACCATATTCTAAGGTGGTAAACGTAAAAACACCGCTGATAACACAAGCTACCACAGCCAAAATGAACAGCACGATCAGAATAACGGCCAGCGTGTCTACCACGTTCACCCAGTAGAACCACATGGGATTGATAATATAGTTCATATTTCCTCCTTAAAGATCGCCAGTGAACGACAGAAACAGGATCATCAGAAACGCCCCAGCAAACAGGCCAAGGAAGAACGCCGCAAAGACATCAGTCATGGTCTGCCTCCTTTCGTAGCCAGTCGAGCCACGCTCCCCTTTGCTCTGGAACTGGATATTCTTGCTTTTGGGTTACGCCGCCGCAATAGTTGGCAACATCCCATTGCACATCGCCAAGAAATTTGTCCAGCTCCTCGTCCGCCATAGCCCTGATGCGGTCGGCGTTTGTGATGGGCTTGCGCTCTCCATTCTCGCACCCATGCCATCCGATATAGGCGTTGTTCCACCCGGCCACCAGAACGCTTCTTCTTTCTTTGCTATTACAGGTCTTCCGCATCTTGAGCAGAATGCGTGATAGTATTCTTGTTTCAACTGTTCAGTTTTTCTGAACTGTTCCTCCTTCGGCGGCTCTGGTAGCGGCATCCAATGGGTGACTTCGATAGCGGCATCCATCAAATCTGGTTCCCATTTACCGTATTCCGCAAGATAATCTTGCGTATCCGCACTCCACCAATACCACTTTCCTCTGTAGTACACACCCGTTGCCGTCTGTGGCTTATCCTTAATGTGCTGATAATAGAAAACAGGGCTATGATTGACCCATACAACATTTACCGCTTCATTGTCTTCCGGCAACCGCTCCGTCACGGGAATCCAACGGTGTTCATCGCGTTCAACTTCAAACGCTGTTTTCCATGAGTCGGCATTAACTTCGCCTCTTTCAGCAAGAAGCTTCTCAATGGCATCGGCGGCTTCTCGCATAACTTTTGCGCACCGTATGTCAATCGGCATTTCTCTAAGCCGCTTGACAAGTTTGTCATACATCGTTTGCCCTCCTGTTCCAGCGGTCGATTGCTTTTCTTCTCCCGTCAATGTTTGTTAGAAACTGTTCATCATCCGTCAGATAGTATTCAGATTCGTTTGAAATCTCTATGCCACAGTTTCCACATTTGATTTTCCAGTAACCACGGAAAGTATCTGCTCCGATTGCATCGCGGAAAACTCTTGCCCCAGCAAAGATGTATTCAGCCATCATCGTCCCTCCTTAATAGGCCACGGGAAGCCGAAGTCCGTGCGCTTGATCTTGCATCTCGGCTCTCCATCCTTCCACCAGACGATGCCCTCAATGTCGTGTGTGCGAAGGTACTCTCTGATGCCATCAAAGTCCCTTGGGCAATCATTAATCTTTATCCTACCGTGCCGCTCAAGGAAGTCGGCATCGAGTCCGTAAGGGTTGCTCTGGAAGTGAACCCCTACTGCCTCATACGTTCCGTCTTCCGTTGCCCACGGGGTATTCACCCAAGCCTCGACAAACCACTTATCGCCTTTGGACTTTGCGTCCACCATCACCCAATGAGGCCAATGCCCGGTTATTGGGTCGGCGTGTGTGATGCATGGAATCGCCCCGGGTGGGATCTTACGCCCCGGCTTCGCATCGAACCTCTTCCAGAGCCGCCCGTCGATAATCGCACAGCAAGCTCCGTCTACCTTCTCCGTAGCTTCGCCCTCTCCGTCCAGCACCCATTCGAGGCCGGAGCGAACTATAGGCTTTACCGCGATGACCCCTCCGTCATCCCCATACTCTCTCTCAAACAAGGTCGGGATCTTCTTCATCCCCACGCCTCCTTTCTTGTCTCATGCATTATCTCATAGCCCATTGCTTCCTTCACTACCGAACCCTTTACAAAGTTTTTCTCTTCTTGTTCACATTCCGTTCATAAACGGCAAAAGTCTCCGAGCCTTTTGCCACCCTTTTGCCACCCTTTTGCCACTACTTTTGCCGTTTTATTATTCTTATTTTTCTTTCTTTTTCTTTATTTTCTTATCTTTTATATATCTAATAGTTCATAAAACAATAAGTGGCAAAAGTATGGTGGTTTAAAAACTTTCTACAGAAAAATACGTTTTTGGAAAGTTTATAGGAAAACCTTTTGCCATTGCCACCCCAAAAACCCGCAAACCGTTGGTACGACTGGGTTTGAGGTGGCAAAAGTATCGGCAAAAGTCTTTTGCCACATTTGCCCCTTCGCAGTGAGCCGCTGTGAGGGGGCTTTTTTCTGTTTTCGGGTGCTGATGGGGGTAACCCCGCCCCCAATGCCATGCCTTAAATACCCCTCGGGTATGGTTAGTTTACATCTAGTATACCCTTGCAAGCGTGAAATGTCGCTTAATAGTTATTATCAGACATTTTTAACGGTAAAGTCAAGCAATATTTTGACACTATCCGCATTAATGTAAAAGAAATCTAATTACAGACTGTATACCACGCTATTTTGTAACCAGATTGTAGCAAGTTAGCACTGCCGGGGCGAGAGTGCTAATATCAATTGTTGAAAACTTTGTGGAAAAGTGTCAAGTGAATTTACTTTACAGGGTACACGCCCGGGTTAGTGTATAACTCCTCGTCCTCATTACCACTACATCTAATCCAACAGATTAGATGTATTTACGAATCAGTAACAACCATGTTCCCTAACAAATAGCCAAAAGCATATGGAATCCGCACAACGCCAAATAACGCCCCTACAACGCAAGATATGTCAAACCATATAAAGACATGGGTAAACGCCTAAAACGCCGTAGGCGGCAAATATGGGGCGAATAAGAGGAATGTACATTAGAACATGGAATGCCGGACGCAGAGACAAGGCAAGCCACGCAAACGGAAGACCCTGGCAATGTGTACAAAATGAAAGCGGTTGGTTTGTGCAAAACGTAGAATAAGGGTAAAACCCATGAAAATAACGAAAAAGCTGTTGACAAGGGTAAAACCCTATGCTATTATGGCATCGTCAAGAGGGGTTAAACCCGAGCCGAGCCGAGAGGCTGCGGTGGCGGAAAAGCCCCTAGACAAGCCCCTAGCATAGCGAAGCCCCTTGAACCTTGACAACTGAACATGGCGTAGCGCAGCGATCCCTTTTAGCAATGCTCGGTCAGGAGCGTAAAGACAGTATGTACCCTTGTAACGTGCCTATGTGCCGTGTGCTTAACCGCACGGCTACGGCGGCAACCGACAATTGTCGGTGGGTGGACGGTGTAAAGGGGTGTATACATACATAGTGATAATCCGCACACCCACCGAACCTCTAGCATTTGGTTTATACTGCGCTGATATAAATTAAGATGTGATAATTCTCCTTTCCACTTTTCAAGGCAAGCCACAAGCCGCCTAAAAAAAGGCTTGTGCGCTTGTTAATGTGCCGTGAACAACATGACATATTAACAAGCGCAAGACGCTTGAACACATCAAATTGAAAAGGGGAAAGTAAAATGATTATCGTTAAGAACACTACCAAGAAAGCGCAGAACCTGGTTGACAGTTACAACTACTACACAAGCCGGAATGGATGCATTGACATCCATGAAGCCTACGGAAGTCCGTCAATCTACAAGGTAAGGGCATGGTATTCAATCAAGGATATGTGCGAACGGATGCACGGCTACGGCTTGTCCGTCCTTGGTCACAACTGCATGAAGTACAGCGCAGCTTTCAAAGCCGTTGAGGACGGAATCGAAAAGCTGTTTTACTTCACCGCCGATTATGACTACTGCGTAGAGCTTAAAGCCTAAACAATGGCAATTGCCTATAAAGCTTGTGTTTTATAGGCAATAACGATTGTTTAAGCAATCGAAAACTTGAAAAGAAAAGAGGATTTGAAACAATGAAATACTGTGAACTGACGGAATCCGAAAAGAAGGAACTGCGAGATACTCTGTTAGATCAATCATTCTGCCATGACGGCTATACGGACTACGACTATCTTTCTGTCGAACAGCAGAAAATAGTTGACAACTGCGAGTTTTCCGAGGATATCCCGGAAGACATCATGGAAGCTGCATTCGGAATCTATGACTTTGTAGAAGGAGACTTTTTCTGCAATGTCGAAGACCAGTTCTGTGACAGGCTTGGCAATCCCAAGACCATGTAGCTTTCTGCGCTGATTTAGTGCCAGCCTATGCCCATATCTACAGATGTGGGCATATACGGACATTAAGTCCAAATCTAACTTGAAAAGAGGAATTATCAATGGTTATCGATACTAGGAAAGACTGGGATCGTATCTCCCCAAATCTCCGGCTTCTGCTCGGCTCTCTCAATTCTGCATTTCCTGACAATGGGACGGATGAGGAATGGAAAGCCTTTGAAGAAAAGCCCATTATTGTGGGTTTTGGGGATCGCGTTCTGGTTCTGCCCAACTGCGCCCAGGCGTACAACGCTCTTGAAGAGTTCTTGAATTACGCCATTGAAGAATTTGAAGCTTGAAAACATCAGCCAAAGCGCACAAGGTTTCTGCTTTGTGCGCTTTCACGGATGCTTTCTGCATCAAAAATTTTGAAAGGTGGATTATCACATGAAAGAATTGGTTGTTACATGGGCAGACTTGCAGACAATCGTTTTTGACGAGTTTTCTGACGAGTATGAGGTGTACAAGGACGAGTACTGGCACTTCACGGACG
>Ga0326513_10003301_pt1 | contig 11742 bp, 14 predicted proteins | sample 2_2465_0518_D_FD_203654 | JGI IMG/M metagenome (GOLD analysis project Ga0326513, IMG submission 203654) | Bovine rumen microbial communities from UC Davis, California, United States - 2_2465_0518 | ecosystem: Host-associated > Mammals > Digestive system > Stomach > Rumen | place: USA... | reverse complement strand
AAAGAGCCTCGTGGTCTGTGATAGCAATACCACTAAGCCCTAATTGAATTGCTTTATCAATTAGAGCTTTAGGTTTATTGATACAATCAATCAGACGCAGATTACTATACACCGTATGGTTGTGATCATTAAAAAATCCCATTCTCTGCATCCTCTCTTACTTTTTCTATAATTATTATACCATTTTTAATTATTAAAATCAAGTGTAGCTACAAATAAATCCCATAATTCAATAGCTTCCCAAGGTAACCATTGAGGAGATTGACACAAATAAACTTGTGCAATACTATATTTTTGAAGAGTTAGCATGGGATCTGGTTTAGCAATATAAAAATAATTTTTCTTTTCTAAATCTTGTATATCGCTTGTAGGATTTGGTATCCATATGTATGATTTAAACCATTTTTTATTATCTAAACGACGCACCCAATCTCCACAGAATGGTTGCAAACCATTAGACTTAAAATAATCATGATGATGATCTATATTAATTAGTGTATCTATTGGTTGATTGATATATTGTAAAATTTCTGCATGGTCAATAATTTTATAAAGTTTGCCACGATAAATTTCACAAATTTTTTTAACAGTATGAAACAATTCCCAACTTGGATTAAAATTTAATCCTGGCATTGTTTTTCTAAAATCCGCCCAATTACTACGAGTAGTACTAGTACTAATTAAATCATTATAACATTCAATACTATCACTCATTATCCAATCAAAATCAATAGTTAAGATATTCATGGTTCTCTATAATTCCTAACTATAATTAATTTCTTCGCTGCGCGTGTCGCAGCGGTATAAAGCCAACGAATATGATCTTGTCTTGATTCACTCTTGAGAAATTCTTCAAGTACAATAACTTTATCAAACTCACTACCTTGGGCTTTATGAGTAGTTATTGCATATCCATAATCAAATTCGTGCGGCTGAAACTTCCTGGGAATATCTCGCCATGTTCCATTGGCACCTCTTGTGACCAAAGGTTCCCGAGTAGTAATTAGTTTATAATCAATCTCTAATCCCTGAAACTGACCAGCGCCTTCATAGTCAGGAGTAAAACAAATCCAAGGAGTTTTCTCCTGCCAAGGATTAGTATTATCATAAACAATATTATCAAGAACACCAGTCATACCATTTACAAGAGGATCACCAGAGGGGCTAATAGTTTCCCAATCATTACGCAAACAAATTATTCTATCTTGCGAACAAGGCTCGGGTAAATCTTCTCCCCAAATGTCTCGTCGCATTTGCGCGTTTATTTGTGCTCTTGTATTATTTTTACCGACCAAAATCTGATCAGCCCAGTGAAAGAAACGAGATTGTAAAATCTCAGTTCTATCTACAACTCGAACTTCTTGTCCACGTTGCAATTTCAAACCTCGACCCTCTCGAATATCAAGAGTCAATCTTATAATTTCACTTTCCGCAGCTTGCCGCATAATTTCATCCAAAAAAATATGCGGATGTTCCAGCGCACCATTATTTTCTGCGGCGACGGGAGGTAGCTGTCCAGGATCACCAAGAGCAATTACATGAACTCGATATTTCAGTAATTGTTCCCACATTCTTTTAGGAAGCATTGAAACCTCATCAACTATAATCAGTTTAAAAGGAGCAAGTGTTTCTTTAGGAATGTGAATAAAAGTACCATCATCTTTTGGTACCGATTTATATAATAAACGATGGGCTGTCATAGCATTATGGCAGCCTTTATTACGAAGCACTTGCGCGGCCTTGCCTGTATATGCACAATAGGCGATAAATGCAGGATCAAGATCAAGCGCGGCGATTATAAATCGAATAAGTGTTGATTTACCAGTTCCAGTTAAGCGTAGCCAGATATAACAGTATAAGGTTCATGATTCTTATATCTAGCTACAGCCATTTTCAATCCTTGTTCTTGTTTATTAGTTAAGATCAAGATTTACTTCCTCCTTTTCTTCTATTTTCCATAATCCCGCATGTAATTCTCTATGACAATTCGCACATAAAAGAATACATTTTTTACTCTCATCTATTGCTTCTTGTAATTTAAAATGGTCATTACTTATTGTAAAATCTTTTTCAGAAGGATCTAAGTGATGAAATTCTAATGCTGTAATACATTTATTATATCCACATTTTTCACATTTTCCTCCACGAGCCTCTTTAATTTTACTTAAAAACATTCCTCGTGTAAGTTGAACTCCATCAGGCATACAATTATAACAACAACTTCTTTTATTCGCTGATGCTGTTTTAGGAATAAAAATTGAACCACATAAAGGGCAAATTTTATTTGTATGCCATAAATCTTGCCCAGATTGTATTCGTAATTGTCTAGCTCTATTTTGACATTTACGACTGCAATATTTTGCAGTTGATTTTTTACATTCAAATTTTTTATTACAAATAATACAAGTCTATAACATTTTATTCACCTCATATTATTTAAGGAATAAAATGAATTATTTTACAAGATATGTCCGAAAGACATATCTTACTCGTTTGTATTCTTCAAAACTTCATTTAACATATCACGCATTTGATATAATTCAGTTTTATTTAATTCACACCAATCAACATCACGAGGAATTATAATTAAATTATATTCATTTGGAAGTGCTTCTCTTATTCGCTCAAATAGTTCTTGAACTTCTTCCATAGGGAAATCAAATAAGGGAACTTTTACAACTATATAATTACGTTTATTATCTATTTTCATATTTATTATACCATATCTTTCTTATATTGTCAAAAATCCCACGTAGGAACTGTTTCTATCATATAATCTTTCAACTGGATTTGAGGAGTACGATTTCCATTCCACTCATTAATTGAACATGTTCCAACTAATGTAATAGTTTTTCCAAGTAAAGACTCATATTCTTCTGCGCTTGATCCAAACTTAATACAAGTAGTTTTATGAGGACATAAGTCTAATCTTAAAGTACCCTTATTTAGAAGATTTAATTTTACATTTTTCCCATCAATTTTTACATGTTCGATAACAACTAATGGTTCTGGGACACCTTGACCCCAAATATTTCCATATTCACCAATTTCCATAACAATATTATCAAATTCATCCATCATTGTCCAGATGAAATCAACATCATAAGTCATGACAAAAGGCGTTGTACCCCATTGAAGCTCAGTTGTAGCTTTGAACCGTTCCAACCCATCAGGAGTGAAAGCCACACCAAAAGCAAAAGGATGGCCTTGAGCAAAAATGGCTGTCCCAGTAGAAGCAATATAATCACGCCAGTTATCAACATCTGTAGTGGCAAAACCGCGTCCAGAGCCCGACCAAGTAATTTCTCCTGTTTCTGCGTCCACAATTTCGTTGAGAACGAGAGTAGGCTTACTATATTTGGCCATGAGACTATTAGCAACAAGACCAGTAATACCTCGCACAGGGTCATCGTCTTCTACTCCTTTATTTTGCACAATCAAAATGGGCGCTTGAAGTATATCAGGATGCTTTTGTAAACTAGCATCAATTTCATCCAATAATTTCTTTTTATCTTCATCTTGATGTCGCTTTACATTTGCGGAATGCCGAATAGCTTGTATTACACGTAATTCTTCTGTACCGGCAATCGCGCCACGTTTATCACTTTGAATCAGCTCGCCAGCTTTCCATTCTAACATACTTTCAAAAACAAGCTGTTTATCAAAGTAAGTACCAATACGAGTTACAGCATTTATGAAAGGAGCAATATACCATGAAACAGTATGCGGATTATATTCACCTTTCATAGAGTATTCATTTTTATCAGCAAGGTATTTGAAAAATGGATTTGTAACATTCTCTAATCCTTCGGTGATATAATATCGAGTCTCAAGCTGTCGCATATCCATCATATCACCTAATAGACCAAGAGCAACAAGATCAAGATAATCTATAGAATATCCTGTACCGGCGATAATATCCATACACTGACACACTTTATATACAACACCAACACCAGATAAAAATTTATTTGGATAATTACATAGCTGGTTATTGATGATAATCGCGGGATCATCTTCGTAACAAGATGCTTCGTGATGATCAATTACAATTACATCACAATCTTGATTAGTAAGTTCAATGTGCTTATCTTTTTCATTAGAAGAGCTATCTGGTGCAATTACTAAATCATAATGTTGCTCTGTTGCTTTATCCATATCAATTCCATGAATTTTACGAGTATGAAGCGAATAATACCAATTATTTTCTACAACAGAAGGAGCAATTCTATGACAGAAATTCAAAAGCAATGCCGCGGAAGTGTATCCATCACAGTCACTATCAACTTGTATATAAACTAATTCTTGCCGCACAAGAGACTTGAGAATACGTCTGGCCGCAATTTCGATATTATCCAGCCGCAAATAATTATATTCAGCACTATTGCGTGGATGCAGAAATAAATCCATTTCTTCAGGAAATTCAAAGCCTCGCGCATGTAGCAGTTGTTCTATTGTACTATTATACTTTTTATTGGTTCTTAACTTAAATTCCATTATAACACAATCCTATTCTTAAACAATGTCAAAAAATTCTCCTTTCCTTTATCTATTGGACTATCTTTGTATCCTAATAAGCCTTGTTTGTCGAATATAAAGGAAATAGATACGAAGTTATTATATTTCTTATGTATTGCTTTTAAATTTCTTACAAGGTGCTTAAATTCTTCATCACCTTTTTCTTGAAATTGTTTATCAAATGCAATAACAATTTCTTTAGCTCCTGACTCAATGAGCAAATCGATCTGCCGACTTGATATAGCAGAACCACAACAAGCCACGCTAATATCTGCATCATGACCGAAATAACTTTGATAAAGGAGACAACTTTTTTCTCCTTCAAATACAATCGCCTTCCCAATTTTTTTTATGTTATCTTTACTGTTGTTGAGATTATAAAGATTGTATCCAAGAGGATGATTATACATTCGTCCGCCAATTATTAGGGGACGATATTTTCCATAAAGAGCCGCTCGTTCACTTGACAATTCACGCCCTCGCAAACCAATGAACGATCCATCTTTATCGTAATGGGGAATTGTGATTTGTTCACCACCCGGAAAGTACCCGATTCTGTTGAACTTAAGGACTTCTGGTGTAATACCTTCATCGATCCAGTTCCCGATACGAGGATAAGCGAGTCGATCGAGGATGGCTACATCATAGGTTGGTATATTAATATCTTTTCTTGATTCATTCTCTTTTACTCTTCTGTCATATTTATCGAAGATTCCTTGGTCGGCAAGTCCTCCAAATGAGTCTTCCTCATCTTCACTATACGACCCTTCAATACCGCATTTAGAGCAGACGTATCGAATTCCATTAGGCATTGTCCACTCTCGGTCATCAGTCTCGCGGAGATTATGGATTTTACATATAAGTTCGAAGATGTCGAAGGTCGCGTCACATCCTGTGTAGCATCTAAACAATTTTGTGTTTTCATAATAATAAAGTTTATGACTTCCTTCTCCTGGATGATTATGACAAATGGTGGCCGCAACAAACCCAAATGGGGCTTGCCGCGGGTCACCACCGAAATCGCGAACTATATCTTCAATCTGTTCAGTTGTTATCTTGCTCTTGATTTCGTTTTTGTCAAGATACATTTTTATGCCTCAATTCTTACTGTAGTAATAGTTCCAAGCACTCCAGCAGTATTATTCAAATAATCCAAAATATACTTATCGCGGTGGATGTTCTTTGGTGCGCGATCTTCATCCATGAGATATTCGTATTCCTTGCGGGATATGATGTATTCAACCTGACGACCCTCAACCGGATAACGAGAATCAGCATAAATTACAGTAGGCATACCATTATTCTTCTTAGGCATTATTCTTCCTCCTCAAAAGCACTAAAGTCATTTATAACAATTTTTAGATCATCAATTCCTATCCATTCATACTGAAAATCAGTTAAGAACATTGGCTTTATTCGGCAAGTGCCTAAATCTGCGTCACACCATAATACAACGCTCTTGTATCGACCGCGTCTGTTCTTATAGATAGAAAGTTTTATCTTAGGAACTGGGAATTGCGGATTCTTATGAAGAATTACTTCCAAACTCGCAAGATCCTGTTCTTTTACAGGCAATAAAATAGATCCATAGTCAATCTTATCAGCGATAGCTTTTGCACCACGCAATAAGTTTTGGTCAGGAGTTTTAGCATCTTGATAATCTCCATTCAACTGCGTAGCAGACATAATAAATACATTATATTTTACGCATATATCCTTGAGTCGCGCAGAGAGCATAAATAAGATGTTATCCTCTCGAAGGGCGATTTTACCGGCACGCCGAGAAATTTCTTCCAAGATTTTAAGTGATGTATGTATGTAATCGTGGAACACATATTGAATATTGTGTTCATTGATATTCCTCTTTATTGAATTTTCTACGTCTTGTAAATTGAACTCTGGCAATACTTCAACATACATATTTGAAGATTTGATAACTTGAGCTGCGCGCATTACTCTATCACGTTCATCACCTTCATAATGACCAGTCAAGATATGTTCTTCATTTACGTTTGCCAAAAATGCCAACATCATAGTTTGGATTTCTTCTTTATCCTGCTCTGTTCCAATAAACAAAGTAGGAAATGAATTACCATTTTTACGCCATCCAAACTGTTCATCATAAAACCAATCGCATCCTATATAACAAGCATCAGCGATCATAGATCTTGTTTTACCAATGCCAGTAGGAGCGCTGCGAAGATAAAACTTACCCAACCGTGCGCCACGAGTAATTGTGTTAATATAGTTTCCATATAGGCTCACTCCAACATCAGGTACAGTTTCAAATTTTTTGATTAGATCTTCAATGCCTTCACCGGCTTGAAAAGATACATTATCAACATCATTGTCTACATATACTTGCCGCAATGCATCAATTTTTGCGTCAATCTTATCAGCAATTTCTATAAGAGTGACATTATCTAACCATTCCTCTTGGGCTTCTTTCTTTTTGGTATCAAGAATTTCATCTGGATCATATAGCCAATGAACATCCATACCAATATTATCATACATGCGCAAAAGTGTAAATTTCTTCATGCGCTTATAATAATAATCAAAAGTAGATCGAGTGGCTATCTTACCAGTTTTTTCTAAATATTCATCGCCTCTATTGAGGTCATATACTGCTTTATACTTTGGATGTTGTTCCAAATAATCATTTACAACATCTAAAGTAAAAGAATGTACTCCACTTTCGTGGATTTTTAATAGTGCGCCAAAAACAACCCGATGAAATTGTTCTGGAAAATCATCTTCAATAATTACATAAGTTTCAGGTTTATCTAAGATTGTCGGGTCATTCCAAACGCAACCTATTACTTGTACAATAGCAGTTGCATCTACATATTTTGAACCCATATGTTACTCCTCTTCATCTAAGAATGAAAACCTCGCACTCTTGCGCGGCTTACTAATAGGCGGTGGAATATGAACCTCGACAACTTTCGGCTTCCATTGTTCAATCGGTTTAGCTTGGCTACGTTGCTGTGCCGCGAATATTGCCGTATAATAATTGCGAGCATCTTCATACACATATGGGACAATACCTATACCACCATTAGCTTTTTCTATTGAATTACCTTTTATTTGATAAAAATACACTAAACTCTTATAAATTCCGCTATAGGTATAATGCTTATTATCATGGTAATCTTCAATTTGCTTTTTGATTTTTGTTGATATAGCATCTATATCAAATAGTTTTTTGATATAATTATGAAGAGTTTGAATATCTCGTTCCTCTTGGGAAATATGAGATTGATGTTGATCAAAACAGATCTTATGGGCATATCTAACCTTATTGACTTGAACAAACTCTTCTAAATTTCGATCAAAGGTTTTGCCGCAATATAAACATTTTACTAGTGCTAACTTCTTTTTAGTCGCCATTTCTTCAACCCCATTTTTCCTTTCTATATATATAATATCATAAAAAAACAAAAAAATCAACTGGGTGCGTTCTGCACCCAGTTGGCTATCTTTACAGCTGACGAAGTTCCTTTAGAATCTCCCATACAGCGTCAGCATCATTTTCCGTTGTATCGTTCAGTTTCTTGCCCTTTAAATGAGTTTCTACAATCTTACTGATTCGAATCTTATTTGCCGGATTATCAGTCATAAGATTTCCAACCAGCTGACCAATCTCTTCGCGCATATCACTAAAAATAGGAGGACGAGTATTATAATTATTGATATAAGCATCAGTTACTAACTTGCCGTCATGTTCATGAGCTTCTTGTTCGATAGCGTCACCAATAGCATTTACCAGATTCTCATATGAAAAATCAATAACAGGAGGCATATACTTAAAACGAGAACCTGCAACAAAGCGCTGGGTACCACGACAGAACAACTTGGTTACATTTTCACCATTCTCATTTACAACAGAACGAGACATGCCAATAATATCACAAGTACGTTCACAAATCTTGCGGGCACGCTTTTCAAGAGTAGGCTCAATCTTGCTGAACTCTTCACCTTTCTCATTCTTTTCAATACGCTCAGTAGAATGAGAAATCATTACAAGACCATAGTCAAGCTGAAGGATACGTCGCATGGCGCCATCAAATTCACGCTCAACCATGCCATAACCTTTACCATAGTCCAGATCGCCAATATTATCAACACCCTCTTGCTTGCAAATATATTCATTGCAATAATCATAAGCAATATCTGCGGTGTCGATAACAATAGTCTGATACATGTCCTTAGTTTCCTCTTCAGCTAATAGCTTCAAATAAGAGCGGAAATCTCTCCAGCTATTGATGGGCATAACCATTACACCAGGCAATGCATTATAACCTTTCTCGAAAGCGAAAATAAGGGAGCCAGGGAACTTAGACGCGGCAGTGGTCTTGCCGGTCTTAGGTTCCCCGTAGAATAATACCGAATAACCTCGCAAATCTCTGCTAACCACATGAGGCTGAATCATTGTCAACGCATTAGGCATTATTCTTTACCCTCCTTAGAAGTCGTAATCTACGTCATTCGCAGAAGGAGCAGAAGCAGAACCAGCTTGCTTAGATGCCTGATACTCTTCCTGACGCTTCTTGATCGTCGCCAGAGCCAACTCACGATCACTCATTGCTTGAGAGATTTCAGCTGCGGTAATAGTGCTTTCATCGTCCCATTCATAAGGAACCTTACTGGCACCAGTAATGCAGAATTCACGAGTAGTGCGAGTAGTCTCACGAACTTCATCTTCATCAAATGCATTCTCAATTACAGTCTGAGTCTTAATAGTCTGACTCAACTGACGACCCCAGACCTTGGTAAATACAGGATGCTTGCTGGAAACATCTAAGCCCTGGAAGTAACGAATTGCACCCTTAGAACGAGCAACAAATTCAACAGGAAGAAGGGCCTTACGGAAATTGAAGATTGCGCCCTTTACAATCACATGATCTTCAGTGTGCTTATCAGGATCACCCTCAACATCCTTCACCGCGGTGATTACAATATCGGTTTCAAAAGTGTTATGATCCTTTTCTGCATCGCTGATAGTGTTTACAATATGTACAAATCCACCTTCGTTGCGCATGATAGAATTGGGCTTCTCGTCAGTCAACTTGCTGAACCACTCGTTCAGGTCAACTGCGCTATCACAACGTACCTTGAAGGCATTCTCTTTACCAACCTTGACAACAGTCTGCTCTTCATCAATAATCTTAGAAAGAGCCTGATAAGTAGCATTGTTATTGCCCTTACCGGTGACCGCGGTAACATAAGTGAAATGGATAGGAACAACATTCATACCCTTACCAGATAGGGCACCAGTTTCATCCATAATATAATCAGTGGCAACCTGGAGTTCACCAGAAATAAACTCGGTACCAGGATTTTTGGAATTAGGACCGGAGACCTTCTTGGTCAACTTATGGTCGTATACCAGACCCTCGATATGAGTCTTATTAATCATTTCTTTCTTCATTCTTCATTTTCTCCTTCAAACTTTACTTGATAACCTTTTTCTGTGATAGTATAAATTACAGGGTCTTTACCTACTTTTTCTACGTATCCATCAGTTACCAGCTTGCGCATGGCTCCGCTTACCGCCTTAGATAATACACCAATACCTTCGGCAATTTCACGAGCCTTATACATTGAGCCTTTTGGCTGATTCTGAAGATACTCAAGGATAGCCTGTCCCCGCTCAGTGAAAAGCGGTTTTTCTATTTCCTCTTTGTCTCGAAGTGCATCCACATATGCTTTGACACTTTCGGGAACATCGATCGGGCCTGCAACTTCATTGGTTAAGTAATCCCAGAAATTCAAAAATTCTTGCTGTTTCGTCATTTCTCTATCCTCTTTCTTCATCTTACATATATATTATACCAAATTTATTTAGAAATGTCAAACAGTATCCTCTGGGACAAGAGCTCCCATATTACAGAATATATCGTGACTGTTCAAGAAATTACCATTTTCATCTCTTGTTACAACGCCATGTTCATTCAAAAACTTTTCTGCACGTTTTTCCCAATGTCGTTGTGATACAGTATTGGGAATACGATCAACTGCTTCTTCAATAACAGAAGGCAATTCTTTGTCAAATAATAGAATATCAGCATATGGCAAAGAACGCGCCCAAGCAATGAAATTAGGAAGATCTGATTGATCTATGCCAGACCATTCATTTTGCTTATGGTTTTTACGCTGATGAATTTGCGCATATACAACTTCATAATTCAAAGTTACAGTACGTGTTTGCGACCAGCCTTCGGGCAGTACTCTGATAAGTTCTTTCCACAATTTCTTCGCAATTACAGGATTTTTTTCATTTAGAGAAGCCTGCCGCAAATCTTCCATTCTTTCCAAAAGATAATCCCACATCTGTTCAACATGCCAATGAGCTTCAAAATCAACTGCTTTTCCAGCATCGGTTAGATATTTCTCTTGATCAACATATGGAACATACAAATCTGGATCATAGTCATCACTTTCGAAACAGTCCATTTCAATAGGACGACTTAGCATTTTGTGCATAGTTGATGTACTATTAGCAACAGTACCAACTTTATAAGTGTCAAATTCCTTCCACCAATAAAGAGGAGCGGTAATATCAACAGAAATAAAAATCTGTCGCATAAACTTACGATGTTCAGAACCGCCCTTGATAAGAGCCTTCATAAGTTTCATATCATTCGGACCAATAGCAATAGTATTTCCATAAGCTGGGTCAGGGCATTTCAAATCAGTATAAACTGGTTCATCACAAAATCCACACATTCCTTCATCAATAGAATATGCACAATTCATGCTATCGCTTCTGTCCCAACTATTTTTAGGATTACGCATGCCGCGAATTGCATGTTCAAATCCCCATACTTGAGTTTTTTCAAACTTCATTTATAAATAGCCCTCCAAATAATTTTACGCTAAGGGTTATACTCGAGATCCAATTTTAAAAGGGCTTCCATTGCATCATTTACAGTATCGTAATACCCATAATGCTCAGGAAGCCCTTGTGGATCATACGAGATAGATATTTCAATACATTTAATTTCTTTCTTCATTTTATACTGTATCCATACTCTTTCGCGTCATAAAAATCTTGCCAATAATCTTCTCGTTCGTTCAGTAATTCTCTTGGACACTCTTCAATTACTTCAAAAGTAAAATTCCAAGGTCCAATCTTATCCATCGCTGGATAAAGTTTATTATTAGTACGTTCTTCAGCACCAACAGCACGCTTAATATGTTGTTTCCAACGGTCAGCGA
>Ga0326513_10003300_pt1 | contig 11744 bp, 21 predicted proteins | sample 2_2465_0518_D_FD_203654 | JGI IMG/M metagenome (GOLD analysis project Ga0326513, IMG submission 203654) | Bovine rumen microbial communities from UC Davis, California, United States - 2_2465_0518 | ecosystem: Host-associated > Mammals > Digestive system > Stomach > Rumen | place: USA... | reverse complement strand
AAAGATCCATCCATATTCACAAACAACTATTATTGATTTCATTTTTTATTCCTCCTTAAAATTTAAAACCTTATTTATGGCGTCGCCGTAGCCGTAGCCGTCGCCGTAGCCGTAGCCGTAGCCGTCGCCGTAGCCGTAGCCGTAGCCGTTGCCGTAGCCGTCGCCGTCGCCGTAGCCGTCGCCGTAGCCGTTGCCGTCGCCGTTGCCGTAGCCGTTGCCGTTGCCGTCGCCGTTGCCGTAGCCGTTGCCGTAGCCGTCGCCGTTGCCGTAGCCGTAGCCGTTGCCGTAGCCGTAGCCGTTGCCGTCGCCGTTGCCGTAGCCGTTGCCGTAGCCGTTGCCGTAAAATGCCCGATTAATTTCAATCAGAGAAAGCTCTCGAATAAACCGAATGTCACTGCAGGCATATTTTTCGGAATCTCCATCAAAAATGCCTGACGCTTCAACTTCAAAAATTCTGCAAGCGTCTCGATCATAAAAATCAAGACATTTTTTAACCGTGTCGCAAAAATGAAAGCCATTAATACAAACCTGAATCGGTCCGTCTTGATGAAAAGATTTGCCAAGTTCATAACGATACCCGCGGCAAGTCATGTTCAGATTAGTTGCTTTATATCCTTTCATTTTTTACCTCCTTTTCTGCTTTTTGTAATAAATAATCGCCCATTTTTGTGCCTTCCAGGAAGATCCGGGCCGTCTCGTAGTGTTTCATTATCTGTTCTACATGATGCGTCTTCTTCCTGAAGTTGGTGCGCATCAGCTTCAGCCCGATAACGTAATCCTTATAGGCTCGTTCTGTTATTGCGATTAATAAGTTGTAAGCTCCCTCGTCACTCATTTATTTACCTTCGTGAAGATCTCAATCGTTACAAATCCATCTTCGTATTCCGTGGCCATGCCGGTCATATACCGGTTATAGCCAGGCGCACGGATCTCCAGCTCATGTCCTGACACATCAGGACCTTGCAGGCTGATAAACCTCTTGTTGTCATACCAGATCCGGTCGAACAGCAGCTGGTTCACCTTAGCAATCATGCTTCCGCCACCTCGATTTCGTAGTATTTCCGGATCACGTCGTCGACTGCCTGCAGGTCGTTGTCGATCTTGACATCCTCAAACATTCCCAGCGGGCTTTTGCTGACGGCTCCGTCTTTCATCTGGGTTACAAAATAATATTTGCCATTCTCCTCAATGCTCCGAAGCACGATCGTGAACATGCCCTCCACACAGACCTTCTCGTCCAGCAGCTTGCCGAGTGTCTTCGGTTTGATGTCTCCGAAGTCGCTCTGTTCTTCGTGCATCATCATATAGATGATCTTGTTTTCCGGAAGCCTGCGGATGAACTCGATCAGGTTCCAGAAGTGGTCCGCGATCTTGTTATAAAAAGTAAAGACCGCGTTTCCACCTCCGGTAGAGGAGTGTTCTTTCATGAACATGTTAGTGATTAAATATCCGGCATCGTCGATCACGATGCTTTCTGCCTCTGACTTTGACAAACAGGCCATGATTGTGCGATAATCATCAGAGACAACTTGCGGGATCTTACCTCTGAACGGTAAAGGTTTCCCCAAGACACTGATCAGGTTCCAATGTGGATTATCAACGCAGTTGCGCATAGCCGTTGATTTCCCGGAACCTGATTTTCCTATAATGAGGACTGGTACTGCCATTCTGTTCTCCTTTCTAAATACTTTTTTAATTTTTCTGTGTAAAAATAAATTTTCGACCGCTTCTTCTCACCGCGGAATCCGATCTCCGGAAAGTCCTCGCTTTTTGCGATCTCCCGCAGCTCCGCTTCAGGAAATCCTTCCGCAACCAGCTCCGCGATGGACATCACCGGCTTCATAACCATTTCTCGATCAGGCCTGCAGCGAAGATCGCACTCAGAAACACGCCGATCGCCATTGTGATCCAGACCCAATCCCTCAAATGTCTTTTTTTCATCGCCTGCCTCCCTTCAGTGCTGATGCCTTTGCTGCCACAGTGAGCATGATGTTGATCGGGCTGTCTGTGCCGACATATGCTGCATCCACGCAGGTCCCCATTCGGTTGAACATCCTGACCGTGGTCTTGAACTCGTCCCATTCCAGCCGTTTGATCGTGCTCTTATCCATCCGGAGAACTGTCTCGATCGCCGCCAGCAGGTTGTCCTTATTTACCTTCATTTTTGATCCTCCTTTTCTTAATGTTTTTGTATGTCATGTAGCGCACGCCATTGATGACCACCGGGACCTTGACCACCGAATAAGCTCCGGAGCGCGTCATCTCGCTGATCCTGGTTGCCAGCTTGGTGATTCCGAGCTTGAACGCCTCCTGCGGTGATATGGATCCATGCTCTCTGACATAGAGATAGATCTTGTCATACTGTGTCTGTTTCCTTGGTTTGGTTTCTTTTTTCTTCATGGTTCCTCCTTTCGTTTTCCACAAACTCTCTCAATATAGGTGTTGTTTGATGGATTAAATCCATCTTGAATGGTAAAAAAATATTACAGAACCTGTTTTTTCTCCGCGATTGTGAAATTAAGAACTTCCGCAATCTTCCTGACTGTAGACAGCTTGATCCGGTCTGGATCCGCCTTCCACTTGTAATAAGTGGACACATCAACGCCGATCTGATGGCAAAGCTCTTCGACAGTCAAGTGAAGCTTGCAGCGTTTTTCCTCAATTAAAGCCATGAGCTTATTTTCCATTATTTAACCTCCCTCCATATTTAGTGCGATGGATTAAATCCATCACCAATATATGCCATTATTCGACTTTTGTCAATATAAAACTTGAATTTAATCCATCAAATCGCTATAATTAGCAAAAAAAGGGGAAAAATCATGGACATTGTATATATCAACATCAGGAAAAGACGAGAAGAATTGAATATGTCACAGCGAGAATTAGCCTCCAAGGTTGGATACAAAGACAACTCCACAATAGCAAAGATGGAAAAAGGTCTGGTAGATATAACTATTGGAAGGCTGAAGCAGATTGCAACTGCGCTGGAAACTACGCCAGCTAAATTGATGGGACTGGAGAATGACGAATGAAATACAACAAGCAAATCACGCTCGGATATGATCTGAACGGAAAACAGATCCGGAAGTGGGTCCACGCAAATACCATTCGAGAGCTGAATGAAAAAACCGAGCGGCTGAAATTAGAATGGAAGCTGACACCAAACACTTCGGATGTGACATTCCGAAGATATTCGGGAGAATGGTTCAAAGCATATAAATCCAACCGTTCTGCACGGACGCAGGAAATGTATCAATATGCCCTTCGCAAATGCTCGGATCTGGACAGATTTCCGCTGAAATCCATCACAAAAACAGCGTGCCAGCAAGTGGTCAATGCTCTTTGGGAAACCCCTAAAACAGCCAAAATCGTGCGCGATACACTGTTCCAGATTTTCAAGGCAGCAATATCGGACGGCATCCTGATCAGGAACCCTGCGGACGGTCTGTCCCTTCCGGAGCATAAAAAGAAACAGATCCACCTGCTGACAGAATGGGAGCTTGACGGGATCCGCAGAGCTGCTCTGGATCCAACAGACAGGATGTTCGTTACAATCCTGCAAGTGTTCGGTCTACGTCCAGCAGAGGCCCTTGCCTTACAGATCACAGACTTTGACCTGGACAACAATATCCTGCGGATCAACAAGGCTGTGGAGCTGTCAAATGACAATTCATCAAAAATTAAGGATACAAAGACAGGAAAAGACAGAGAGATCCCTGTGCCGGAGGAGATTAAACCGCTGTTAAAGGAATATATGCGCGGATTAAAGAGCTTTCTGCTGTTCGCCAAGAAAGACGGTGGGCTAATGACAAAAAGTGCCTACAGACGAATGCAGGAACGTGTATGGAAGGCTGTCAATGAGGCTCTTGGTGGTGACGAGAATCATAACCTGGTATCTGGTAGAAATTTCTATGAATTTAGGCACCGGAGATCTACGGATCTTTATTATCTTTGCCAGAAGGGAATCATATCAACAAAGAAGGCTGCGGAGCTGATGGGACATTCCGAGGAAGTGTTCATCCGGATTTACAGCCACATAGATGAAAAGAAAGAAAATGCCGGATATATTTATCCGGATCTGAAGGCCGTCCTATAAAATCATATCACAGTTTATCACAGAAACGGCCTGAAACCATTGATTTTATAACAAAGTTACCCTGACTCTTAATCAGGGTGTCCAGGGTTCGAGCCCCTGAGGGTGCACGCCTTAGAAAATAGCGGAAAACCTTGAATTTAAAGGCTTTCCGCTTTATTTTTTGTAGTTGTGATTCCTTGTGATTCTTTGCGATTTTGTGTGATTCCTGTATCACAATTTCATCACAGATCACAAAAATATCACAAAAATATCACACAAAAAAGACCTCCGGATCATAATTCCGAAGGTCTTTTTTCAGGGGATAAAAAAGAGTGAATCTATCACAACAGCGGGCGGTGTATGTAACTATTTAGGAGGTGCGCCGAAAGGAGCAAAAACACAACGCCAGACGGTCCGCCCGCTGCAATGATCAGGATATTAAAGCACCGGATCCATCGAAGGTGTAGCTCTTGCCATCGATCATATGCGTTCCGGTATACATAAATCCGTCTTTCAGATCCAGGTAGTACCATTTCCCATTGTCCTGAAGCCAGCCGGTCTTCATAGCTCCATAAGGTTCCAGGTAATACCATTTATTATTCACTTTCTGCCATCCGGTGAGCATGTCGCCGTTGTTGGACAGCAGATACCATTTGTCGTTCATTTTGATCCAGCCGATCCGCATTTCGCCCTCTTTATGAGTGCCATCAGCGCGTGGCTGGAGATAATACCATTTGTTCTTTACCTTCTGCCAGCCGGTGAGCATTGCTCCATCTGCATCGAGCAGATACCATCGGTCGGTGTAAAGCCATCCAGTCTGCATTGCGCCGTACTGGTTCATGTAATACCATTTGTTCTTTACCTTCTGCCAGCCGGTGAGCTCTTTGCCGTCTTCATACAGATGCCATTCTTTTTTCCATTCCAGGTTTCGGACAGCCGGATTATAAACAAAGCCCAGGAACTTGTAAGAGGATCCTGCGCCCCAGTTGCCGTTTCCTTTTGCTCTGTGTGCGTTCCAGAACGCCGGAGAATCATATCCGGATTCGCTGGTGTAGACCTGCGCAGCAGAATCCACGCGCTCCACGATTGCCACATGACCAGCAAGATCACCAAGACCTTCCCAGACCATAATGGATCCGGCTTTCGGATCCTGTCCTTTTTTCAGTCCGAGCTGATCAGCTCTGTGCCAGAACTCCTCCGCATTGCAATTCAATGTCGGGAACTGCATCCCATTGAACCCTGTCAGCTCGTTATAGATCTCGTTGAATCGGGAGCAGGCATATCCGACACAGTTCGCTATCACATTTGAGATCGGATCTTTCGGTTTTCCGTCAATGCACTGTGAGATCCCGCCGTTGTGATAGTTATTCCATATCTTGTTCCAAGTTGTCGGTTTGCTCGTCCGAATCTTGAACATTCTCAATCACTCCTTCCGCCACAAGGTTTCTGATGTCGTCTGTGTTTACCTTTGTTTGTTCGTCCATATTTGTACCTCCTATTTTGTTTTTGCTTCGGGCAAGGGATCGAACCTTGCATGAGATTTTTTTCGGCAATTCAAAGCGTTGTCGTAACCTCGCTTCTATAAATCTCTCCGCCAGTTAGCGTCTCCCAATTCCGCCACCGAAGCATTAAAAAAGAGATTTTCAGCTCTCGTCTGTTACTTCTTTTGCCATCTCTTTATCAGTGTAGGCTCTCCTGTACCATCCGCACTTCGGGCAAACAGCACCCTTTTCGGGTTCATTGATTAACAAAGTCCGGCACTTCCTGCATCTTCTTCTGATGCTTGGTCTGCGGACTAATTTGTTGCTCATTTCGTCTTTTCCTCCAAGTCTTTGATCCGATGGTTCACCACTTTCATCTGTTCCTCTATAACTGGCATCCGTTCCGCAAAGTTGTTGTGCTTGCGGACTTCCCTTGTCAGTTCGTCCAGCTTCGTGTCAGTGACAGCCTGCTGGATCGCCGCTTTCTGTGATGCCTTGCTGAATCCCACGACCACGGAAATGATCGTGCCTGCGAGTGTAAATACCCCTGAAATTATGCTGACGATGATAGCTGTGTCCATTTACTTCTCCTCTGTGTTCTTGTTTCCGATCTCTGCCATGATTGGCGAAAGAATAGCCATAACCACTCCTACAATGATTGCCTTTGTATTGGCATCCAAAGTAAGGTTGGCGAATAACAGATCAATATTGGCAATTAAGAAACCGATAACTCCCTGAACGATTGTGCGGAGCAACCGCCATTGCCATTCGTTGCTTTTAAAAAATTTCATGTTGTCACCTCTCGTTTTAATGCTTCCAAAGCAATTTGGATTGCTTCTTCAATCACTTCCGCATCGCAATCTTCTGCCACGATGCAATATCCTGTTTTGTTCTCAAGTATTTCTATTGCACTTTTATTGTCCAGCATTCGTAATTGCCCTCGCTATCTTTCGCCAAGATTCCGCAAGTTCCACTTGCAACGCCTGTCACAACTCCATTGCTGACAGTTGCCACGGATGTATCAGAAGATGACCATGTGACATTTGAAAGCCGTGAGGATAATGTTGTTGGGGCAATCGGCTCATAATGGAAATATCTGTCTGCACCAGCTCCAAAGCGGATGCAATCGAACTCCTTGCTATTTGGCTTTAGAACGCACACCGTCCAAGCATCTTCCGTGTATGTGTTTGCTGTTCTGACTGGTGCGTTTAATCCGTCAACGTATCCTGTTATCATTTGGTATTGCGATGTCGAAGTGTTAGCCACTTCAAATTTCTGACACACATTCATAACGGAAAGCCACGGCTTGACAAAAGCGACATCAATGTGTGAATGTCCGCTGACAGATATCAATGTACCGCCATTGTTCACAAATGATGTAATCGCACTCTGTACTCCATCTGCATACGTTCCATGATTGTTATTCCATACTTGCGATGCAACAGATGACAAGTGCGACAGAAGAATAACCTTATTATCTGTATTAAGTGCAGTATTAGTCAGCCACGATGCCGTACTGCTTCCATAGGCATAATTGTTTGCATTTTTTACGTTGCAGGAATTAAGAACAACCACACGAATGCCGATTGGGAAATCGACATAATAATCCGTGCCATTCTCTGCGAAGTTATATGTGATCCCTTTTGTGTTCACAAAAAATGATTTGAACACCTCAAAGATATTGAACTTATCCGTGTTTACGTTGGACGAATAGATATTGTTGTCGTGATTCCCCTGTGCATAGATAAGTGGAACACCAATGCCGTGGAATGCTTTGATGTCATCAAAGGCATAACCAAGTCCAATCGCTTTGGATGTATCGCCCTCAATAGTGTCCCCAAGATTTGCGATAAAATCACACTTCACGCTCTCCGTGAACTTTGTGATGTTTGCGATCATCTTTTCAAAAGTCTGTACAGTTGCTTTATATCTGTGTATGTCCGTCACGCATGGGAACACGATGGCAGGTTCATCATTAATATCCCGAACCTTTGCGATGGTGTCTATCATTTCATCTTCGTAATATTCTTCGACGGTGACATCATCCATTAATTGATTGCCGTTAATATCGTAAACCATATTCTATTCCCCCCTTACGCATTTGCTTCTGAAATATTGGTCATGCCATAATATGGAGTATTGATACCTGCAAAGAACACCTGCCCTGTTGTGCCATCATATATATAAGCATCATCCAGATAACGCATATCGACAGAAAAAGTAATGTAATAATAACCAGAAGCAATTTCCCATGATTGGTTGTATTCTGTCATGGAACCATTCACATTTTGCACCCATCTATTATATGAACTTGCAGATTGCTCCGTAACATACCCGCCTGTGAATTTTTCTCCATTTGCATCATACAAAACTGCACAAGCTGGATTAGTATCTTTGTTCAATGTCTTATTGGAAAGAGCATCGGTTGGTATAATACCTGCAAGATGTAGTTTATTTGATGGAGCATTAACAACGGCATATTTTATTGTAGTTCCTGCATTAGCAGATGTTTTGTTAAAATAACCTGCAGATGAAGTATAAGTAATATATTTACCACTTTTTTCAATTTCAGCAGTGGTGTCTTGTGCTATATGTGTCACTGTCACAGTAAATGTAGTGGTCTTCCCACTATAAGCCACGGTAATCGTGCTCGTACCTTCTGTAAGTGTACCGCTCAGAGTATAATCTGCGCTTGCAATTGTAGCTGTTGAACTATCGGAATAGGTTGCGGTGACTACCAAATCGGCTTTCAAACTGTCAAGCGAATCTGTGTCATAGACAGTTCCACTCTGCGTGTAGACCGCAGAGATGCTCTCTAACTCTGCAAATCCGCTTACGGTTACATCGCAGGTAGCAGATAAATCTCCGGCAGATGCCGTAATGGTACAAGAACCATTTGATACACCCGTTACAACTCCATCGCTTACCGTTGCAACAGAAGAATCAGATGATGTCCAAGCAACAGTAATCCCACTTGGAATAGTTGTTGCCGTAAGCGTCTGCGGAATATCTTGGTTGAGCGACAAGGTGAATGCCGACAGGGTAAGCGATGTGATCTCCGCTGCCCACTCTTCTACAATGGCAATCTCGTCCTCAAGTCCCGTGGTTGCATAAGCTGCGTTCTCCAACAGAGTATAGATTGCGGTGCGTACATTAGTTGGTACGTTCCGTGTCGCTTCAAGATCAATCACCGCATCCTGAATATCATTAAGATTGGAAGCCGTGATGACTGTTTCGCCATCCACATAATTTCTTTTTACAAAAGACATTTTTTCCTCCTTTAGCTCCAGACATATCCTGCAATGGCAATGCCTGCCACCGCTATTCCGGCAATCGCACTCTGCGGTTCAAAGTCGCCATAGATCAGATGCACAAGCATCGGGATTTCCTGAGGCAGTTCGATCGTCATCGGAATGTCTTCCAGATCGCCGTCTATTGTCATAACGATGTCCGCATTCTCAATCTCAAGCGTCATCGGAATGTCTTCCAGATCGCCGTCTATTGTCATAACGATGTCCGCATTCTCAATCTCAAGCGTCATCGGAATGATATATTTATTATTACAGTTAGCCATTCGTTATCACCCTTTCGATCGTGTTCCGTCGGATTGATACCGGCACAGCTTCAGATGCCCAACGGGCTCCATTCAAGAAGCCGTTGCACTGAATCCAAACTCTTCCAACCAGCTTGGAGCTCTGCTCTTGTGTCAGGTATGCCGTTATGATGCCGGTGCTCAGATCCACATCGGTGGTCTCCACTTCCACGGCTGCTCCGTTGGCAGGCTGCAGACCGACATAGATCGTGCCTTCGTCCGCTAACCAGCGAGGGTCAATCTTCATTTTGATCGTAAGATCTGTATAAGTGTAAGCCATTCTTATTCCTCCTATTTATTGAACTAATGACTTTATAGTTTCTGCGATGTTTTCCTTCCTGGTTCCAAGCTCCAGCTTGTCGTAAGCACCGCGGAGCGCGTTCCAGGTCGTTTTGATCACCCTGGCCTGAAACACTGATTCATAACAGATCAGGACGGAATCGCCCAGACCGATGATGTCATTTCCGATTTGTGCCGGCGTGACTGTGATCGTCTGCGCTGCAGGATTAAGTAAAGCAATCTGTGCATTCGCTGAATTATTGAGCTGTGCCGTTGTAGGCTGACTATCATATTCCTTGGAAGCGTCATAGTAAACAGTCCTAAACGGACAGTTCATGCCAGTCGGAACGACATCGCTGAATACTGTCACGTCATCCTTCTGCCAGTAAGCGATCACATGACTGACATCGTTGTAGTCTTTCTGCTTCTCATATTCTGCAAGGTTCTTGCCGTAAGAGATCCGGATCCCGGTGTCGCGTCCTCTGCGTGCTTTCAGATAACAGTTGAATCCGTCGTATTCCCATTCGCCACCATAGGTGTCAAGAATCGAGCCTTCCTGTCCGCCCATCCATGACCGCAAGGTCTGGCGCACTGGAAGATTGAATGTCTTGTTGGAAATGAAGTCTGCATAGAACTTAAAGTCATGCGCCAGCGCGCTGTCTGCGCTCCATGTCCAGCTGTTCAGAAGATCAAACAGATCAGCAAGGCTGTTCCTTGTATATGAGCCTTTGATGTAATATCCTGCCATGTCATAGCAAATGTGATTTGCGTAAACCACAATATTATTTGCAAATGACTTCCGGATCTGATCGATCCGGAACGGTTGCTTGCTCTGGTTGTGGTTTGGCTTTACCATTATGATGTTTCCTGTTGCAAGATATTCCGCATGGATCCCCTTTAATGGATATTGAAGCTCCAGCGTGAATCCGCCGTTCAGCTCCTCTGTAACCGAGCATGACAGACAATCAGATAATGCTCCATAGCCCTGTGTATTCAGATTATTTCCAGTAAAATCGTGAATTGTAGGAAACATTCAGACCACCTCCTACAATTCCCAGATCCGCGGATCCATCACAACCGAATCAATGTCGCCGCTGAATGCCACTGCGTTGTCGCCTTTTATAAGCTGCAGAAAGTCCACGGAAGCATTGCCGAACCGGTCAATGATGCTGGCGATGTTGTTTTTCTCTACTCCGTCAATAGTCAGGTTTTCACGCTCACAGTTGATCTCTGCCGCATCAAATCCCTCCGAGAGCATGGAAAGCGTCACATTCCCGATAGTGAAGTCCGTCTGGATTGGCGAGCTGTATGCTTTAAAGGTCTTTGCTTCTGACCCGGCATTCAGCATCACATTCGAGAAAAGAATGCCTGTGCCGTCTGTCCGATAAAATGCAATTAGAATATAACCGCATTCCGCAGGTGTTTTGAATGTGTGCTTGATCTTCAGTCCGGATGCAGATGCTTCTTCCATTCCAAGAATGTCATTGTATCCGCCCGATGCAGCATACCAAATCCTTATCTTGCTGTTATTCGATATAGCGTTGGCAGAAATCGTGTATTCCGTGTTTGGTATGACGGGAAGGATAAAACCGAGCCCTCTTGTTGTATCGGTTGAGGTCGCTCCAACTTGTCCATTCGCATTGTTCAGGTTCAGCTGTGAATCGTTTCCGCCGATATAACGGATGCGCATTGTTGATGTTACGGGGTATGGCCATACCCAAAACACTTTTCCGTTCAGCGCGTCAGAGACCAGTCCGTATAATTGAGCCGAACCAACGACCAGCTCATAATTTGCCATTGTCTTATTCAGAAGCGACAACTGGCTCCGTGTCCCTGTGCCGGTCATTGTGATGATCGGTTTTGCGATGTGGTTTGTCGGATTATAAATCGACCCGCCGTTTTCCACGTCCTGTGTTGCTCCAGCGATATATCTCTCCGGTCTACACCGGAAACGAATCGTTGCCCGTCCAAATGTATGCCATTCCGATTCGACATCTGTGGAATCAACATATACAGCCATTCGATAATGATTCGGATCAAATGAATCAGAAAGTATTGCATAATCATTTGCAGAATGCAGCCACTCCATGATCTCCGTGAATGTTTCTACAGCGCACCCCTTGTGACGGCTCCCAGCAAAAATCTTATATGCAACCGGAACCTCTTCCCAGACATCCTCCATCTGATAGATGTTTCCGTTTCTTCCTGGAACAGATGTTGATTTATATTTTCTCTGTGAACGGTTCAGATCCGGATATTTTTCAACCCGCACACCAAAATCCTCTGAACTGCGTCCGTTAAATGTAAAAGAATT
>Ga0326513_10003298_pt1 | contig 11751 bp, 10 predicted proteins | sample 2_2465_0518_D_FD_203654 | JGI IMG/M metagenome (GOLD analysis project Ga0326513, IMG submission 203654) | Bovine rumen microbial communities from UC Davis, California, United States - 2_2465_0518 | ecosystem: Host-associated > Mammals > Digestive system > Stomach > Rumen | place: USA... | reverse complement strand
CTTGTGAGGCCGGCATCCTGACCCCGGCTTTGTACGGTCTCAGCACTTTCGAGATGAAGCCGCTCAAGAGTAAGGATGCTCCACAGCCCAAGACAGGCGGTCTGAAGGAAGAAAACACCATCACCATCAAGATGTCGTGGCTCCGCAATATGATTGCTGCCGCTGCAGCAGTGGTAGCCTTTCTGATGGTCGCCTCGCCCATCTCTAACAGCGAGCCGGCCACCGATGTGCAGCAGAGCGCTTTTTTGAATTTCAAGACTTCAGCACACCAACGTGCTGACATCCCCGTTCAGGAAGAAGCCATAACAGATGAGGCAGTAACAGAGCCGGCCACAGAGCATGCAGAAGAGCAAGTGGCGACCGTTGTACCCACCTCCAAATATTGTATTGTGATGGCCAGCCAGGTCAGCAAGCGCAATGCTGAGGATTTTGTTAATCGCCTCAGCAAGAAAGGCTTTAGCGATGCCTACATTTTGGAATCTAAATTCCGCCGCGTTGTTTATGGCACTTTCGCATCTGACGATGAAGCAACCGCAGAACTCAAGAAATTGCGTCGCCAAAGCAGTCTGTTCTACGATAGTTGGGTGATGGAAATCAAATAGTTATGAAGCGAGTACGCTGTCCGAAGTGCGACAATCACATCACTTTCGATGAGACGAAATATGCGACGGGCCAGTCGCTGGTGTTTCAATGTCCCGACTGCGGTAAGCAGTTCGGCATTCGCATCGGGGTATCGAAACTGCGCGACACACAGAAAGAGGAAAATCAAGCAGACACCCGACAGCAGATTGCCGAAAACCAACTGGGTAGCATTGTCGTCATTGAAAACGTCTTCCACTACAAGCAGGTCATCCCTTTACGGATGGGCGACAACGTGATTGGCCGCTACCAAAAGGGCAACCCTATCAACACGCCCTTCGAGACCGTCGACCCCAGCGTTGACCTTAACCACTGCACTATCACTGTCAGTCGTGACAAAAAGGGACGTTTACGTTACTCCTTGCGTGACAACAACAGCAACACCGGCACCTTTGTAGACAACGTTGAACTTCGCCCTGGCGAGCGTCGCATCATCCACGGCGGCACCCTCTTCACCCTTGGTGCCACCAGCATCATCCTTGCCACACCAGACACGGAAGAGGCATGAGTGCGGAGCAGGAATGGTCTGCTCATTCCGTTACCGTTGACATCCTTTCAATCCATACCTTGAAAAAATTATGGCCATTATTTTATAAATTTTGGCCATAATTTCGATAATAATGGCCATAATTATTTTCAATGCTCCTGCTGCTATATCCTAGTGGATGGGATCTGATGCACAAGATACTACCGTTTTGTCAATGAAAGCCAAAACAGAATCCTGCAGCGTTTATCATTTTTAACAATGCATTCCCATGAACTGTGACAAGTTTTTTGTATCTTTGCAGTTCAAAAATCAAACAACTAAAACCTAAAAGACAACATGAAGAGACTTGTTCTTTTGTTCTCATGCGTGGTCTGTATGCTATTGCTGTCAAGTTGCTTCGGCAACAGCCACACCGTTGATGACAATCGCGTATTCACCGACACTATCATTTCAGAAACCAATTTCAAGCAACGTCTTATCATCAAACTCGATGATGATCGTAATTATGGCAGTTTCGCATTGCTCACAACGGGCTACGACCCAGTAATGATGCTTGAATTCACGGGTATCAACTATAACGACGGACGGGTGGTGACATTCAGCGCAGAGCCTCGAACAGGTTTAGTTGCCAACGAAGAACCACTAACCAACGGGCAGGCTGACTATAGCGTAAGGATTACGCTCAACGAAGCCATGCAACAATATGAAGTAGAACTGCACGACGTTCCGCCCTCTTTTGCCGAGACATATGCCGGAAAAACGATATCCATGCCTATGCAACTGTCCAACGAAAAGATCAACGCTTATTTCAAAGACTTGAAGCGACAGGAACTGAAGCGGCTGGCCGGCACAGGAGCCGCAGCCTATTTCGGCTCATGGATGTACTACGTAAAAAACTATTTGTTCTGGATTTATGCTATTCTTTTCGGCATACTGGCACTGACACGCAATGATGGCAGTATCTGGCGCCACCTCATTCTTACAGCCATACTCTACTGGACTTTCTATTGGGATTTTGCGCCTGCACGGGCATTCGTCATACCATATTATATTTATATGCCCCTACTCTATCTGCCATTCATCAAAAACAGCATCATAGAAAGCATTATTATTTTCGGAACGATTGCCGCCATGATATGGATAGGCTACAACGACTGGCTCTATGAAGGGCTCTTTTCATGGATTATTGACATTGCTGGCTGGGGACTGATGGCGGTTATATGCCTGGTTATAGCCGTTTCCGAGACTGACAAGCGCTGTCCCCATTGCGGGCACTTTGCCCTGTCGTGGTATGGAAACACGCCACGCTACCTGAATGCCGTTGAGCACTTCCGCTATCTCAATGCCGACGGTAGCGACAATAGCAACATGACCAATGGCGAACTGAAGAGCAACAATGCTAAAATCATGCGCTGCGGCCATTGTATGATGACCAACGAAAAGAAATAACCCCTATACACTAATAAGCCATGAGTACAATCAACGATATAAAAAAACTGCCGGCTCTTTACACAGAAAAGGCAAGACTGGAACAATCCATTAGTCAACTGGAGAGGAACATCACAACCCTAAGCAAGCAAGCCGAAACCGATACGGCCAAAGCCAAGGAAGCCTACAAAAACTTCGACAGCATTGTCAAGAGTTTCCAGCAGCACAGCGAAGCATGGTGGAGAGGATTCTACCAAAAGAACAGTGCCGAGACCGTGAACAGAAAACTGGCCGACATTGATAACAAGACAAGAAACGAACAAGCACGCATCAGCGAAGCCAACAAGTTGGACACGCCCGCTGTGGTAAAAGAAATAGAAAACCTGAAAAATGAATTAAACAAGACACAGCAACAGCGCAACGACTTTGCCGAACTGTCAGGCTATGTTGCACGCAAGGCCATGTGCTACAATGTGTGTGTATATGCCAGCCCCAACGGTTGGTGTATCAAACGGTTCAAGAAAATGTATGACTGGGGCCTTCATCTAGAGCCCAGCGGAGCAGGCTCTTCGCTATATCAGTACATCTTCATGATAACCAGTCCACTGGCTTATACCGACCTGAGCAACGCCGTAAGCGACCTACCTGCTATGTATGGCAATATACTGGCCTCACAAGACTGGGTACGCACCGTGATGCAACGTTACGGACTGAAGAGCAGCGATCCTGCCAGAGAACTCAACGACCGTCTGTCGCAGGCACGACGCAACAAACAGACTGCCCAGCAGAGCATTGACAGCCTGAACAGAGAAAAGCGTTCGTTGCAGGCCATGCAGGCATTGACCGGCAAAGGCCAAGATGCTTTCATGAGATTAGATTTCGACCAGCAACCGATGTTGCTATCCTATAAGAGTGAATATAAGACACAAATAACACAGAATCTGGCCAAGCATCCGCACTACAGCGGTTTGAAGATGCTGTGCGACGGTCTGACTAACAGTGTTTTCGACTATAAAAAGACGGAAAACTACGTGGTCACCAACCGCCATCGTATGGAGCAAGCCATTGAGAACGCTCCCCTGCAGGCACAAAAAGAGCGCGAAGAAACAGAGAAGCAGTTGGCAATGACTCGGCAAATGCTCAATCAGACACGTGAAGCCATACGCCAACTTCATGCCAACTATGAGTCACTACTTATTGAAATGACCAAGAATGATCCCGTTTCCACATTCTTCTATCAAGGTGGCGACTGGATAAACACGTGCGACGACGAGGGCAACAGTCTGGCCGTGGAGCGCATTAAGGCAAAGGCCGATGAGCGTATCAAAGACCAAACGGGCAAGCGCAAACAGTTGAAACGCATTCCTGTGTATGAGTATCTGGATCTGGGCGGTGTGGAAAAGCCCTTCCTCAGCGATATGGAATGGCAAAACGATGTAGACAATGCCGTGAACTTGATTGTCCGTCCACTGCGCGAAGACAAAGGAAAAAACGATGCAGCACTCTGGGCTGCAAGTAATTTGATAACAGCCATCCTGTTGGCCATGCCTATACGCAGAATTCACTTCACATTCATTGATTTCAGAACCGATGGCATCTATTCGAAAATGCTGAGCCAGTTGAACGCCGACCGCAACCTTTATACCGTGATTCACGATAGCGCACAGTTGAGCGAAGTGAAGAAACTCTACAACGAACGCACACAGAACCAAGAAGACATAACCGAAGTCATTGTATGGACCGACTGCATCAGCGATGAAGTGTTCCACATAAAAGACGCCCTGTCGGGCATTATGCAAAACGGTGCCCGCTACGGCTACTATATGATTGCTGTGCCATTGGGCAGCAACGGTGTGTCGGAACGGGCACAGAAAGAATGCGACGAACTGCAGAAAGCCTTTAATTTCCGTACTGTATATGCACCTGGCGAAGATTTCAAGAACGGCCGCGACATCTTCATCAACAAATTGGAAGAATATGTGAAGAGCGGTGCCGACACGACAAGAGCAGCCATCATACTACAGCCCAGTATGGAGAGGGCACAGAACAATGTGTTCGACCAACAACCCATACACATTGACCAAAAAGGCATCGTTGTACCAATTGGCTACGACGAGAATAACCACCAAGAGACTTTCTACGAGTTCCATGCCAACACAGCCCTGCCCCACACCTTTCTGCTGGGCGGCTCCGGCTCTGGCAAATCGTTCCTGCTGCATAACATCCTGCTCAACGCCATGCTCAAATATCATGCCGAAGACCTGGAGTTCTATCTGATGGACTTTAAAATGGGCGCAGCAGAGTTCCGTTTCTATCAAGACATGCCCCACGTGAGCCATCTGCTCATCGACGGTGCCGACCATCAAGCCGTGTACGAAATCCTGAATGAGTTGGACAAGAAGATGGAAGAACGCGGCAAGACCATCGCCGATGCCAATGCCGGCAACCTAGCGAACTATAACGAACAGCATCCCGACAAGCGCATACCCTATATCGTGCTTGTTGTAGACGAGTGCCATAAGTTATTTGAATCCGACACTGCTGACCGCAAGATGCAGGAAGCCATCAACAAAACCATTGCCAACATTGTGAAGGAAGGGCGAAGCCAAGGGGTCACCCTTATCTTTGCCACACAGACCTTTGCCGGCATGGAGATTCCAACTGAGATAAAGAATGAAGCCAGAAACAAATATCTGATGCGCGTCACCACCAGCGACGATGCCAACAAACTGTTTGACGGCGGTGCCGTCCGTAACGGTTCACTATCACAAGGCTATGCCTACCATGAAGCCACAAAGGCTTTCATGCACATCTACGACTATCGGCCTTTCAAAGAAAAGGCCAAGCAGACCATTCTCAAGAAGAACGAGCGCCCGGCAGGCCGCAACAACTTCGTATTCAGCGGCAAAGATGTGTATCACATGCCTGACACTGGCGACCGTAAGGAGCGTTATCCCGTCGCCATGGTGGGCAAATCGGTCAGCGTGAAGCGCGAAGACATTATGATACCGCTGAAGAAAGAAGACGGCAGCAACGTGCTCATAACAGGCATCAACGACGAGTTGCAGGCCGAACGTGTGTTTTTTGGTGCCGCCCTCTCCCTGGCCATGCAGACATATGGAGGCGGCAAGAAAGTGAATGTGAGCATCTTCGACAACCCTGGCGACGACGATGACCGCTTCGACCTACGCGAACCGATGTTCAACCAATTGGAACAGATGGACAATGTGAAGATTCTAAGATCGAAGAAAGAACGACTGAACGAGATAGCACGCCTCAGTAACATTGTGAAGCAGGAGAATCCACAGAAAGAAGCGAACGTACTGATGATTTTGGCAGAAGAGAAGATGCGACGCCTGCTCACCGAAATGGTACCGCAACTGCAAGAGCCTGTCACAAGCAATGCTACTGGGCAGGAAAGTGAGCGGACGGAAACCGATGAACGCCGCGAGAGATTCGGATTTGCATCGCGCTCATCCCGCATACAGCCGTTCGCCACGACCGGCGGTGTACAGCGAGAAGTATCCATGCAAGAACGACTTCTATACCTGCTAAAGGAAGGCGGCGAGAGCCATGTGCATATTATCATGCAGGTAAACCAGCCAGCCAACATCCTGGCCGACGGCGACAGGGTGCAGCGCAACGACCTGCGACAATGGTTTGCAAACATGGTACTGCTGAAATGTCCCGCAGAAGTGCAGAACAAACTGCCCATCGACAACATCAGGCTCGACCGTCTGAACGACAAGGCTGATCTGTTGCGTGCCGTATATCTCGACGAGAATGGCGACACACAGACCTTTACCCCCTATGTGATGGGCAACAACGATTAATCCCAACATGCAATAAACCAGAAGACTATGGCATTAAAAGACGCCGGCGTGGTAAGTGCGCAAGACTTGCACGCCTTTGGAAACTTCCTGAAGACCAGCGAAGACGAGATGGTGGCACTCATCAAGAGTATACAGACTGAGGTCTACCGTGTAAACGAAGGATGGGACGACAAAGTGAACCGCGAGTTTACCGATGAGTTCGACACCTACATAGATCAGGTGGCACGCCTTGTGGAACTGCTTGATGAGCACAGTCGCTTCGTGCACAAGAAGGCAACGGCCATCGAACAATACAATAGCGTGAGATAAACGGCCACGATGAGAGACGCTAATGTAAAACAAGTAGAAGAACTGAGGGCTTTTGCCAGGGCGGCTTCCAACTTCGGACAGGACATGAGCATGGACTGCCGACGGGGAGCCAACGAGTGCGAAGAAGCCTACAGGGCTGCCAATTTCTTCAGACGCATGGCAGAGGAAAAAGTACGGGCCGCAGAGCAACGGCTCTACGATGCCGAGGCTGCACTGGCCGAGTATGAAAGCAGAGACCACACAGACAGCGAGGGTCGGGATCACTACGACCCAGCCGTTGCCGCCGCATTGAGAGCAAACGTACAGGAAGCAAGACTGCATCTGAACGAAGCCAAGGACGACGAGCGCATCGTCCAATCGTACTACATACTGGTCAGACAGAAAGCCGATGTGCTCAGCAACAGTCTTATCGCATCGGCCAACCATATTAGCAGCACGGCTTCAAGGGTCTATAGCCAGGTGTCGACAGCCGCCGATGACATTGAACATTACAATAGCGTTTACTGAACAAAACAACACATATATGTTTTTCAACCCACAACCCATCCTCGGCAGCATGCAGAGCGACTATGACTCATTTGACCGCTCCGTCGACCGCGTGCTCGATGCATGGGACGACCGCGTGGCAACAATGATTCAAGCCGATGGCATCAACACTCTGACACAAGCTGCAGAGGGTGCCATCAGCACCATGGAGACAGAAGGTCATGCACTCATGAGCCTCATTGACACCATGGAGTTCTACGCAAGAAGATAGCCACAGGCACTTTCATACAGAAAAAGCATCGGCAGCGCCATAAGGCATTGCCGATGCTTTTATCTTTGAATAATATTACAGTCTGCCTGCTTACTTCATATTACCTGCAAGCACCTCTTTCCAGTGGCTGTAGGCAGCCTGATAGGCGTCGCGCGTGGCGGCGTCGGGCTCTATGACCTGCAGTTTCTCCAGCGTGGCAAAAGCCTCATCATGATCCTTATAGATTCCGGCTCCGATGCCGGCACCCTTTGCGGCGCCTACACTGCCATCTGTATCATACAGTTCGATAGTGGCTCCGCTGACGCCTGCCAATGTATTGCGGAAGAGTGGGCTCAAGAACATATTGGCCTTGCCGGCATGTATCTTGCCGATGTTCATGCCCATGGCGCCCATGACCTCCATGCCGTAGCAGAAAGCAAAGACGATGCCTTCCTGGGCGGCACGCACGAGGTGGGCACGGCTGTGCTTGTTAAAGTTGAGACCGTGGACGGAGCAGCCCAGTTCGCGGTTCTCGAGAAGTCGCTCGGCGCCGTTGCCGAAGGGCATGATGCTGACGCCGTCACTTCCGATAGGAGCCTGGGCTGCCAAGTCGTTCATCTCAGCATACCCCATGTCGAATGTCACATTACGATGCATCCAGGCATTGAGGATGCCCGTTCCGTTGACACAAAGCAGCACACCCAGACGAGGATTTTCGGCAGAATGATTCACATGGGCAAAGGTATTAACTCTCGATTTGGGGTCGTAGCCCACTTCGCCAAGCACACCATAGACTACGCCGGACGTTCCTGCTGTTGCTGCAATCTCTCCCGGATTAAACACGTTCAAAGACAGAGCATTGTTCGGTTGGTCGCCACCACGATAGGTAATCGGTGTACCGGCCTTGAGTCCCAGTTCTGCAGCAGCCTGTGCCGAGACAACACTTTGCTCTGAGAAAGTCGGAACGATATCTGCAATCAAATCACAATCAAAACCATAGTAGTCCAACAGGAACTGAGCCACCTCGTTGTTCTTAAAGTCCCAGAACATACCTTCTGACAGTCCGCTCACCGTCGTATTGACGGTACCGGAAAGACGCATAGCCAGATAATCGCCAGGCAGCATCACCTTATATATCTTCTGATAAATGTCCGGTTCATTTTCACGTACCCAAGCCAGTTTTGCCGCCGTGAAATTTCCCGGTGAGTTGAGCAGATGCGACAGGCACTGCTCACTGCCTAAGTCCTTAAAAGCCTTCTCGCCATAAGGCACGGCACGAGAATCACACCAGATAATAGCCGGTCGTAATGCCTTCAGGTTTTTATCGATACAGACCAGGCCATGCATCTGATAAGAGATACCGATGGCAGCAATCTCCTCACCTCTCACGCCACTGTCGGCCATAATTTTCTGCAGCGACTGCTTGGCATATTTCCACCACGATTCCGGGTCCTGTTCAGCCCAACCGGCCTTGACAGCCATAATCGGAGCCTCTTTCTCAGGAAAGAAAGCCGAAGACACACACTTTCCACTCTCTGCGTTGACGAGTGAAGCCTTGACGGAAGAACTTCCGACATCAAATCCTAATAAATATCTTGCCATAACTTTTGGTTTGTTTGAATCATTCATTATTAAGAATACGAATCAGGGACAAATTTACCTAATTTATTTTACGCAAGGAAATAATCCGGTAATTATTTATCAAAATCCTCATTTTTTTCCTTTTTTCTATTGCCGATTAAAAAAAAATTAATACCTTTGCACTTAGTTTGCAAACCTATACAAAAGAAAACATATCTCATATATGAAGAAAAAAATTTTAATCTTAGACGACAAAGAGACCATCGCGAAGGTTCTTACCATCTATCTCATGAGCGATTACGATGTAGAATGGCTGCCAGACGGACTTGAGGGCGTAAAATGGCTTCAGGCCGGCAACACGCCAGACCTCATCATCTCTGATATCCGTATGCCCGGCATGCGTGGCGATGACTTTTTGGAGTGGATCAAGCAGAACGAACTGTTCCGCCACATCCCGGTCATCATGCTGTCTAGCGAAGACTCCACTAGTGAGCGTATCCGCCTGTTGGAGATTGGTGCCGAGGACTATATCGTAAAACCTTTCAACCCCATGGAACTAAAAGTCAGAGTCAAGAAGATCTTGAACTGATTGAACAACTATGATAGGTGTTGTTTATTTAGGAAACAATCCTCAAACAGAAGAGCGCTTAAAATACCTGCCCGGACGACAAGTAGTTTTTGCCAAGAACTATATAGAGGCTGCAGAAGCGTGCAAACCGCGCACTTCCGGCGACCACTATATATTGTTTTTCGAGAAGCACATTTTGGCAGAGGACATCACAGCCATCACCTATCTCCATAGAAACTGCAAAGGTCTTTACATCATCTTGCTCACGGAGCATTTGAGAAGAGATGAACGCCAAGTTTACCAAAGTTGCGGCATAAGCGACACCTTGGAGCGAGACGCATCCGTCACTATCCTCAACAAGAAGTTGCAGTTCATCAATGACCGTGAAGCCAAACTCTTTGGAAGCAAAGTGTCCAGGCAGAGAATCCTGCGATTTGAAATTCCCCTATGGAAGCGCACCTTTGACATTGTTTTCTCGCTTCTTGCGCTGATTGTCCTTTCACCGATTATGCTAGCCACAGTGCTGGCCATCAAGATTGAAAGTCCCGGGCCTGCCCTCTTCAAGTCGAAGCGTATCGGCACAAATTACAAGATATTTGACTTCCTGAAGTTCCGTTCGATGTACATCGATGCCGAAAAGCGCCTGAAAGAACTGAGCAAGACCGAAAATCAATATGCCTCCCATGACAGCGAAGAGCATAAGACAGCCATCACCTCGCCTCTCGGTGAAGAAGCAGAGAAGCAGATGCAGGAAGAAGGTGTCGAGTCAGAGATGCTGATTGGCGACGAAGAGGTCATGCTCATTGGCGACGATTTCGTGGTGTCCGAAAGTGATTTCAGCAAGCAGAAAGAAGACGAGATCAACAATGCCTTCGTCAAGATTGAGAACGACCCCCGTGTCACTAAGGTCGGACGTTTCATCCGCAAATACAGCATCGACGAACTGCCACAACTTATTAATATACTAAAAGGTGATATGTCGATTGTCGGCAACCGGCCGCTCCCACTCTACGAGGCCGAGAAACTGACGGGTGACAACAGCATCGACCGTTTCATGGCTCCTGCCGGCCTCACCGGCCTGTGGCAAGTGGAAGACCGCGGCAAGGGCGGCAAGATGTCAGCCGACGAGCGCAAGCAACTGGACATCGAGTATGGCAAGACCTACAGTTTCGCCCTCGACATGAAAATCATCTTCCGCACCCTGTTTGCATTTAAACAAGAAGAAAACGTATAAGAAAAACAACCCATAACGATATGATCAAGAGACTTTTATACACGATTGCCTTCTCAGTTGCCACCACCGCCCTTTGGGCTCAGACGGCCGACGACAGCGGCATCAGTGCCGGATTCTTTGACTCCAGCAAGGAAAAAGACATCAACTTCTCTGAATTCAAACTGCCGCCTTTGGCCGTCCTGTTTGAAAATGCCAAGCAGAACCCGAACATCCTCCAGTTGGCGAAACGTCAGGAGATTGCCGAAGCGGAAGTCGCTAAACAGAAAAAACATATCTTCTCTTACATCAACGGCAATGCCGCCTACAGTTATGGCAAGTCCGATATCTGGGACGGTGCCACCGGCTATGGCAGCGGCATGATTTGGCAGCCCCACGCTTCCGAACAGAGTTATTGGAACGTAGGTGTCAATCTTAAAGTACCTTTGGAAGACATTTTAGACTTGGGTGCCTCGGTGAAGCGTAAACGTCTCTTGGTGGAAGAAGCCCAAATCCAGAAGGATGTCGCCTTCGATCAACTGAAACTGCAGATAGTCACTCTATATATCAGAATCACCAACAATCTGACCGCCTTGAAAACGGCCGGAGAAAATGCTGCCGCCTACCAAGGGGCAAGTGAATTGAACGAGGTAGAGTTCCATCATGGTAATATGGAGATAGAAGAATATGCATGGACAGGCCAACGGAGTCAAGGTTCTGTTGGAACATACCAGGGGCTTCTAACCCAAATCACGACCGACATAGTGACTCTTGAAATCCTGACTCATACCCCGATTATTACCAATACGACGACAGAGATCACCCTTGACAAGACCGTGGAGAAATCTGCCAAACAGATTGCCAAGGAAAACAAGGCTGTAGAGAAACGCATCCAAAAGGCTGCAGAAGAAGAGGAGAAACTCGAAAAGGAAATGCAGAAGAAAGAAGCCAAAGAGGCCA
>Ga0326513_10003297_pt1 | contig 11753 bp, 11 predicted proteins | sample 2_2465_0518_D_FD_203654 | JGI IMG/M metagenome (GOLD analysis project Ga0326513, IMG submission 203654) | Bovine rumen microbial communities from UC Davis, California, United States - 2_2465_0518 | ecosystem: Host-associated > Mammals > Digestive system > Stomach > Rumen | place: USA... | reverse complement strand
CATCGTGCAGTTTTGTCGAGTCAGATTACCTATCATTATTTGTGTCGCGAAAATTCGTTGTCTCATTATCAAGAAAGGCAAGAGGTTTCTAAACATGAAATTCTGAATAATGTGAAAGCAATAGATGAACTGAAATCGAGTACTTCGCATTATTCTGATAAAGACTATTTTCCTGAACGTTGCTATATTGTCATGATGTTCTATTTTTACATGGTCTGCAACATCTTGAAACGAGGGAAGAGCGTTCAGCCACCTTTCACATATGATGAAATAAGAAGTCTCATGTCTCATCCGGCTACATTTAAGGAGATTTGTTCCTTCCGTCATGTGCTGATTAAAAATCTTCTCCTTTATTTGATTGGCAAATTACCTCCATCATTATGTGTCGGGACTATCAGATGTCTTGGCAAAATGAAAAAAATCATATAAAATTTGGAGATATCATAAAAATATCGTAACTTAGCACCCGAAACAATATTATTTGCAAATAATGTTATGGCCCAGTGGTACGATAAATATCTTTCAGTTTACGGTAAGCCCTTCAGCGAAGTTCCTCAGGATGTTGTCGAAGGAACTCGTGAACGATTGGCTAATTTGCAGAGTGATAAGCCTTTAGCTTCAATAGTTGTTATTGCTTATAATGAAGAGATACACTTACAAGCTTGTTTATGGGCAATAAGTGAGATTATTTGTAAATACCCAATAGAGATTATTGGAGTTAATAATGATTCTAAAGATCGAACCGCTGAGATTTTTGAAAGATCTGGTATTCCTTATTATACCGAATATCAACATTCTTGTGGCTATGCTCGTCGCTGTGGGTTGCAACATGCCCGGGGTAGGTTTTATTTTGATGTTGATAGTGACACCCTTTATCCTCCTTTGTATTATGAATTAATGATAGAACAACTACTGAAACCTGGGGTCGTAGCGGTTTCCGCTACTTGGACTTACTTCCCGGATGAGAAACATGGTAAGTTGGGCTTGAAATTGTTTGAACTATGTCGTGATCTCTTTCTATATGTCCAGCACTTTAAACGACCAGAGTTGAGTGTCCGTGGTCTGGTTTTCGCTTATAATGCGGACTTTGGTCGTAAAGAAGAATACCGAGTCGATATCATTCGTGGAGAGGATGGGTCAATGGCTCTGTCATTAAAAAAATATGGAAAGATCAAGTTTGTTCGAGATCGCCGGTGTCGAGCTATTACTGGCTATGGTACTATAGGAAATCAGTCTTTGTGGCAAAGTTTTGTTCAGCACGTCAAGATACAGAGCAAAGGGATTTTGCGCATTTTCTATAAGAAAGATCACTATGAGGATAGTGATGAAAACTTAGTAAAACCGCATAGATGAAAATTGTATATGTTTATCCCCATTTTAGAAATTATGGGGGGACGGAACGAGTCTTGATTGACAAAATGAATTATTTTGCCAGTCAGGAAGGCTATGAGGTTTTTTCCGTAACACATGAACAAGGAAACTATCCAATGGCTTACAAAATGTCATCTCTGGTTAAGCATATCGATTTAGGGTTGCGTTATGGTCCTTTGTTTAAGTATAATAGTTTAATTCGTCTTTATAAAGGAGTGCAATTTGATAGGCTGCTAAAGTCTCGCTATGACGAATTGATGCAATCCTTGAGGCCGGATATTGTAATCGCTACTACATATTATAATAATTCGATATCAATAGTTGGGTCATGCCCTGTGTCTTATGTGCGTATTTTGGAATCACACATTGACAAACGCTATATTTTGAACAACGATCCTCTTAATCGTAAGAGTTTCTTAAGGTGGCTTCACACCTCGTTTTTAATGAAATCGATAACTTGTTCTGCTCGTCTTTTTGATTTGCTAGTAACATTAAATGAAGAAGACACGAAGGATTGGTCTGAATATGTAAAGACTACCGTGATTTCTAATGTCGTACATTTGAATCCAACGAAAAAAATCAGTGACAGCAAATCCAAACGTGTCATTTTTGTAGGCCGTTATACAGAACAAAAGGGCATTGATGACTTGTTTAGGGTGTGGCAATTGGTTCATCATAAGTATCCGGACTGGCATGTTGATTTGTACGGAGAAGGTCATCTGATGGGAAAATTGTTATATGAAGCTAAGCGACTCAATATTGGTATCGAAGTCCATAAACCTGATAAAGACATTTTTAGTAGATACCTCGAAAGTTCAATTTTTGTATTAACTTCTATATTTGAACCTTTTGGTTTAGTTATGTCTGAGGCTATGAGTTGTGGCCTACCTGTTGTGGCCTTTGACTGTCCATATGGCCCCAAAGAAATAATTGAAGATGGGAAAACAGGTTTCCTTATTCCAAATCGTGATATTACCTATTATGCAGAGAAAGTTTGCGATTTGATAAAATCCCATGAATTGCGTAAGAAAATGGGGGAAGCCGCAGTTGTTTCTTCACAACGGTTTTCGTTTGATAAAATTATGCCACTGTGGAAAGATCTTTTTGAAAAGTTGACAAAGTCTTCTGTGTCATGAAGATACTTTATTTGTTCAGATCACTGGCGGTCTGGGGAGGTATAGAGCGGATTCTTGTTGATAAAATGAACTGGCTAGCCTCAAAAGGTGGCGTAGAGGTTTATATGTTGACGACGGACCAAGGAGACCATTTCATACCCTATCAGGTTGGTAACAAGGTCCACATAGAGGATTTGGGTATCAATTTTCATCGAAAATATCAGTTTGGTTATCTGAAACGTATGGGCATCTCTTATCATATGCGTCATAAATATAAACAAAGTCTATCAGATCGTATAAATCGAATTCAGCCTGATATTATCGTATGCACTACTTCTGATCAAATTGATATTATAACGGATGTTAAGGGGAGAATCCCCTTGGTTGTAGAATCTCATTCAATTTGTAATCGAACTATTGAGCAGGGGAAGTATGCTTTGTTACGGTATTTTCGTCGTTTTAAATTCTTGAGTTCTCTTTCAAAAGTTGATTGTGTAGTTGCTTTGTCGGAAGGAGATGCGGAGGAATGGCGTTATTTCCATCACAATGTTATAGTTATTCCCAATATGCTTCATCCCTGTAAGGTGGAACCCTCTTCTTTGACTTCTAAGCGCGTGATTTGGGTGGGGCGTTTTGATTATCAAAAACGCGCTGAGGTTGCTATTGACATTTGGAAACAAGTAGCAGACAAGTTCCCTGATTGGTGCTTGGATATCTATGGGGACGGAGAATACGAGTCTGAAGTAACCATAATGGCATCATCAATGCGGAATGTCTTTATTCATAAGCCAACATCTCGGATTTTTATTTTTTATTCTAACAGTTCTATCTTGATATCTACCTCTTTGTTTGAACCTTTTGGCTTGGTGATAGCAGAAGCTATGAGTTGTGGCTTGCCAGTTGTCGCTTTTGATTGCCCCTATGGTCCTGCGGCTATCATCAGCGAAGGTGTGAACGGCTTTTTAATTCCTTTTGACAATATGCAATGTTTCGCTGAAAAATTGTCATTGTTGATAGAAGATACTTCACTTAGAAAACAAATGGGGCAAGCTGCATTAGATTCCTCGGGTAGGTTTAATGCTGACCTTGTAATGCCTCAATGGATGGCTCTGTTTGAAGAATTAACTAAAAAACATAATTAATATTTGCAGCATTCAAAATTTATTTTTATTTTTGCATCATAAATTGTAATACACTCTATTTATGATTCCAAAAATCATCCATCTCTGTTGGTTAAGTGGTGATCCATACCCCGCAAAGATTGCAAAATGTCTCGAAACTTGGAAAAAGTTCTTGCCAGATTACGAAGTGATGTTATGGGATACGAATCGCTTTGATTTAAACTCATCTGTTTGGGTAAAACAAGCATTTGAGAAAAAGAAGTATGCATTCGCTGCAGATTACATTCGCTTCTACGCACTTTATTATCATGGTGGCATTTATTTGGATTCAGATGTTGAGGTGATAAAATCTTTTGATGACTTGCTGGATCTCCCTTATTTTGTTGGTGCAGAGAAAGCTGGTACTCCAGAAGCCGCTATTATGGGATCTGAAAAAGGATGTGATTGGATAAAGCAGTGCTTAGACTATTATGATCATAGGTCTTTTGTTAAGGAAGACGGAAGTCTTGATATCAGAAAGCTTCCCGAGATTATGGATGAGCAAATCCTGAAACTTAAACCTCTTCGAGTATTAACTATTAATGAAAGCAAACGAATTCGTACATTTGACTTTTCGAAAGAAGTTCTTGTTTTTAATGATGTCTATTTTTCACCAAAGGTTTTCGATTCGCGAGAGGTGGAAATTACGCCATATACCTATGCGATACATCACTATCAGAATTCGTGGTTTTCTACCAAGGCAAAAGCATACTATCGCTTCAGGTCTTTCTTGATAAAGATTCTTGGTTATTCTTTTGTCCGTAGAGCAGAATGTTTTTTGATGCCGTGGAAGTTTAAAAAGTAGAGTTGTACTCATGAGAATATTAATTATGCATCGGTCTTTCGCGTTGGTCGGAGGAGCAGAAAGGGTTATTACGGATAAGGCTAATTATTTGGCAAATGCAGGCCATCAGTTGTTGCTTGTTAGTTACGAACAGGGGCAGCATCCTTTGCCTTATGAACTACATCCGTCTGTAGGTTATAAGGACTTGGATTGCCGTTTTTTTACTTTGTCTAAATATTCATTGCCCTTGCATATTTATCATTTCCTACGTCTGAGAAGCAAGTTTAGAAAAGCGTTGCGCACGATTGTTGAGGACTTTAAGCCCGATGTAGTTGTTCTGGCATCTGATTGGCAGACGCTTATTGATGTTGTGTTGGGTGCCTCAGATAAAGTTCCTGTCATAGCAGAGTTCCATAATGCTTATGATTATGTAATGAAGAATGTGGAAGTTTCTGGAAGTAAATTAAAACAAATGTTGACAAAACAATATTCTTGGCATATTCTCAAGTTCCTTAAGCGATGTGCTAGTATAGTTGTTTTGACCAATGCTGATGCGATTAACTGGCGGCGTCATTTTCAGAATGTCGTGGTTATCCCTAATCCTGTAACTTATTTTCCCGATGTTGTTGACGACATCCCCAAGGATAAAGGTCGTATTATTTTTGTTGGTAGGTTTAATCATGAGAAACGTATCGATCGCTTAATATCAGCATTTTCTATGATTGCTGACAAATATCCGGACTTGCATGTCGATATATTTGGTGAAGGTAATGAAAAACAAAAGCTGCTTGCCCAGATTTCTGGTTTGAAACTAGGAAATCGTATTATCATTCATGAGCCAACTAAAGCTATATATGACGAATATAAACGAAGTGAGATGTTGGTGCTTTGTTCTGAACATGAGGCTTATTCATTAGTATTAGTCGAAGCGATGTCTTGTGGTATTCCGTGTGTATCTTTTGATTGCCCTGTTGGACCGCGTGAACTTATACAGGATGGTGTGACTGGACTGTTAGCAAAGAATGGCGATGTTAAAGATCTTGCTATAAAGATGGAGTGGCTTATAACTCATGAAAGTGAACGTAAGAAAATGGGAGTAAAAGCACGATTGTGGGCAGCAAATAGGGTGCTTCCAGTTGTGATGTCTGAGTATGAGAAGTTATTGTCAAGTATTGTTTATTTGTGATTAATATGAACAGATTGATGGATAAAAGAGAATTAATAAGTATAATTATTCCTGTTTATAATGTTAAGCCATATTTGACGCGATGCTTTGAAACCATAACTTTGCAATCGTATCAGTATTTGGAAATTATCTTGGTTGATGATGGTTCTACAGATGGCTCTGAAGATATATGCGACTCTTTGTCTAAAACGGATAGTAGATGTGTTGTCATTCATCAGAGTAATCAGGGGCTTTGGGCTGCGCGCAATTCCGGACAGAAGTTGGCTAGAGGAAACTATATTATGTTTGTTGATAGTGATGACTATTTGCATGTAGATGCAATAAAATGTCTCTATGAAGCACTTGTAAATCATCCAGAATGCGGATTGTCTATGTGTAAATATAAACGTACAACATCTTTAGAAGAAGATATCTCAATCAAGGAAAAAAGACCGGAAGCTGTTATCTCTGTAGAACAATTACTGAATTTGAGTGATAATTTTCTTCCAGATATTGTTTGGAATAAACTATATAGACGTTCTCTGATTGAAGGTATATGGGCTAGAGAATACCGAATCGCTCAAGATGTGGATTATAATTTTAGGGTTTATATGAATCTAGAAATGGCCGTTCTGATAGATTCTGAACTTTATTTTTGGATGCAAAGATGTTCCTCTGCAATGCATCAGAATAATTATCGCTTTTCTTATCTAAAGATAGTTACAGAAATTTGTCATAGGAATTATCTTGAATGTCCCAATGATTTGGGATTTTTGAAGGCTTACTTTCTTCAGCGTTTGTATTCGAGGTTACTTCTTTTAAGGCTTTACGCTTGGAAAACAGAAGAAATGAAAAGTGTGATCTTACATTTTAATACGTGTATATGTGATACGTGGCGTTCTTATATGTTTTGTAGGAGGATAAGTCTGATAGAGCGTGTTAGTTGTCTGATTCTACTAAAATGTTCACCTCGTTTCACTTGTTTGTTGATGTATATTAGAAGAAAATTTATATAAATTTTGATTTTATGAAGTTGTTAAGTATTATATTACCTGTGTATAAAGTTGAAGCATATATTAGGGATTGTTTGGAATCTGTATTCAGACAAGGATTAAGAGATGAAGATTTTGAAGTAATTCTCGTAAACGATGGAACACCGGATAATAGTTTTGGAGCTATTGACGACATAATAGTGAAACATAATAATATTGTTGTCGTTAATCAAACTAATCAGGGGGTTTCCATAGCCCGTAATGTAGGCCTTGCTAAAGCAAAAGGAGAGTATGTTTATTTTATGGACCCAGATGATATTTTAATTGATAACAGTTTGTCAGCCTTGATTTCTCACCTGTCTGGCACTCAGATAGATATATTGATGGCAGATTATGTGAGGTTCAATGATTGTGATATATCTGAGGAAGTCCTTCATGCTGTACAGGACTACAGTGCTATAGAAAAAACTGGTGCTGATGCTTTTTGTGAAGATTTGTCTCCCTACGAATGCTATATTTGGCGTATGTTGATAAGACGTGAATTTTTGTTGCGTCAGAAAATAGATTTTAAACCATTCTGGTATGAAGATACTTTATTTTGTCAGGAGTGCTATTTGAAAGCTGATCGTTGTGTTAAAGCATCTTTGAAGTTGTATTATTATCGACTTCATAGTGGTTCCTTTACTTCGTCTATGAATTTGAAGAAAATGCTGAATCTGAACAGTGCATTGGCAGCATTGTGGAAATTGCGGGGTGTTGGTAATGCTCGGTTACCAAAGGTAGAACAGAAATTGATGGACAATATATTCCGTTCGTTTTCCTATGGTATATGGTGCATTTCGCATAATGAACAGTTGTGTGCTAACAGGAAACAGATCGTTTCTGACCTGAAAAGTAAAATACCTCCTAAAGAATTCTATTTTGCAGCAAATCCCAAACAGAGATTGATTTCGATATTTTATCATTATTTACCGAATCTGTATATTATAATTCGTTCAATGATATGACGTTTCTGATATGATGGTTTCTGTTGTTATCCCTGTATATAGGGTTGAAAAATATATAGAACGTTGTTTGTTATCAGTGATGGCGCAGACGTACAATCATGCAGAAATAGAATGCATTTTGGTTGATGATTGTACGCCAGATTATAGCATGGATATGGCAAAAGACATCGTTCGCCGAGAAAATACGGATATAGTATTTGTATATCTAAAACATAAGGTTAATGCTGGACTGTCAGTCTCACGTAATACTGGCATGGCCACCGCTCGCGGAGAGTATATTCTTTTATTGGATTCTGATGACTATATTTTACCAAATTGTATACAGTTGCTGATGGAACAGGTCGTTCTTCATCCTTATGTTGAAGTTGTCCGGGGTAACTTTTTCCATGACAAGCCTGGTGGGGGACTAAAAGTGAAGAAAGACCTGATTCCCAGATTTTTACAAGACCATCATCAGATTTTTTCTCTTTTTTTACGAGATATACTTCCTATGACGGCTTGGAATGTTCTAATTAGTAGATCCTTTATTATGGATAATCATTTGCAGTTTGCAAAAGGGCTTCTACAGGAAGACATATTATGGTCATTTCATTTGTATCGTTGTACTTCTCAAATGGCTTTCGTACCAGAAGTAACATATCTGTATTGCGATAACGAAGGCTCAATTATGAATACCCCCAAAAACGTCTCCTCTTTTGCTAATAGCTATTGCTATACTTTGTCTGAAATATGCGACTATCTTGACAGTGCCAATTATGTTGACTTCATGGTATTTGCACTGAGATTATTATTTAGGGGTATCGATTATGCTTTGCAGTCCGATGTTGATGTGCAATACTTTCAGCGACTAAAACAGATTAGAAATCAACTATATTATAGGTTGATAAAGGACGGGCGCATTGTGTTGGCATCTGCTTTCCTTTTATTATACTGGCCACTATGTTATGTTAAATATTGGAGCATATTCCGTAGATATTTTGACCATTTGATAAATGGAGTCAGGAAAATTGCGGAGTCATTTGATATCTTCCATAGATGGAATGGATAAGTTTTTCTCTCTCATAAATTCTTTGTAAGGTTTATTGAAATTGACGTAAATGTAATGTGGAGCAATCTGTTTCTCCTTGGGCTCATGGAAGTCTGTCCTGTTGTATCGTGTCTGTAAGTAGTCAATGTAATCGCATACAATCATGGCCCTCCTGCCCTCAAATTCAATTGTCGTATAATTCTCAAAGATACGTGCTTCATAAGGCAATTTATTGTAGCCGTGGTATGCACCAAATAGTTCACGATAGGTATAGCGACCAGGAACTTGGCCGAGCCATTCTGCTACTTTTTGGAAAAACATTAGGTATTTTCTTCTATTTGGAAATACTACTTTAAGAAATACATTTCTGAGTTTGTTTTTCAGTCCATTTCCTTCAACAACTCCTTTGTTAATTGTCAGGATTCGATCACATAGAAACATGTCTATATATTTTAGTGGGCCTTCTGGTACTTTATCATAGATGTCCACATCTAAGAAAACTCCCATGATGTCTCCATTCTCTTGTATAATAGTTGTCTTGTCATTTATAATCTTGGTAAAACATATTTTCCAAATAGTTGATTCGTCACTGTTCTGATAGTTAACAATGGAATAGCCTTCTGGTAATTCTTGTGGGGCTACCTTTAAGAACTTGTTGAAATTTTTGCGAGTCATCATAATATCGATATCGTCATCCCATGGAAGAAAAGCTTTATATAAGTGGGCACCTACAACGGTTCCCCCACATAGTGAATATAAAATATCATGCTTTTCGCATATTCGATTCACAATGTCAAAAATCTCAAGGCATTTTAACTGAAGTTGTCTTAGTTCTGAATCCATATCTATCCGCTATGTTGTAATTACATGTAGAGTTTAATACTGCAAAAATAAGCAAATTATTTGAATGTGCCAAATTTAAACTTAGGTATTTTTGTTTCTCGCGCAGAATGTCCATCTTTGTTTTCTACTTTTTTCCTAACAGTATATTTATCATACCTTTAAAAGTGGAAATTTACTATCTAGTGGATCGGATGTGGCATTTTAACTTCCATGTCCTATCATCATAGGTGCATGCTTCTTTCCATACAGAATGACTGGATAGAGCAAAGCACTGATGCCTAATGAGATGATCAATGCTTCATGCCATTGATAGCAGATGCTGTCTGTCTTGAGCAGATGCTCTAATGCGAAATTCACGAGGCTGACGATAGGGTAGTGGAGTCCCACAATCACCAATGTTCCGATGGAGAGATTGGTAATGACATCGGACTTGATACCATCCAATAGTTTGCAGCCAGAAAGAACGCCGAAGATGAAGCAGATTACCACAGGATAGAATAATGCGATATGCAGAAGGAACCAGCTTTCGTGTAGGTGCCAATAGAAGAGCAGGAGGCTGAGGCTGAGCCCGCCAACAAATGTTGCAAGATCCTTCTTCTGGGCGGTGCCAAGATACATATTTCGTTGACGTAGAACATACCCTATATAATAAAAAGGTAAACTGCGGAAGAGTCCCATCGGCGTGAGATTTGGCAGGAACATATAGTATTTGTTCGCTGCATAGAGAAAAAATGAGACAATACACAGCACTATCATTATTTGATGGGGATATCTTGTTTTCCTGCACCAATCTATAATGATGTGCATGATTAGGATAGCTGGCAGATACCACATTGGACCGTCGAGAGGCTCACAGAAGCTATTTTCATGTTGAAAGAGTAGGGTGCCAAAGATTGGGCGCATGGCTTGAAACAAATCAGGTAATCCGCCATTCTGCAAATAGTATTTGATTAACCAATATGGATAGACAATTACATTGTAGAGCAGATAGGGCAAAATCAGACTGTGCCAATATTTCTGCCAGTTCTGTTTGTTGCTACCATAGTCTTTTTTCAGATAACCAGAGAGAAAGAAGAAAATGGTGACAACGCAGGTTTGTAAATAACGGAAATAGAACCACTCCTGAGATTGTGGCAAGTGGCAGAACACGACAGTTATTACTGCCAGAGCCTTACCCCAGTCTATCCAGTTGATACGTTCTTTCATACGACAAAAGTAACATTTTCTCTTCAATTAGCCAAAAGTTCCAGCTTTTTTCTGTAATTTTGTGCCCAAAATGGTAACCAAACGGATAGAATACATCGATGCGATGCGGGGATTCACGATGATTCTCGTGGTCTATTCGCATATCTGCCATTTCTGTTTAGGGGATTCGTTGTTGGGTTATAATGGCACATTCTTCTTGTTTCGCCTGCCGTGTTTCTTTATGTTGAGTGGTTGGTTGTTTGAACCTGTTGCTACGCGGCCTTTTGCGACGATTGCCCGTAAAAAGTTTATGGTGCAGATTGTACCTACTTTTATTTTCCTGTTACTATTGGCTCCGCCTCCAGAGTTCTTTCATCAGTTAGGAGCTTTGAAAGGCGGCTACTGGTTTACGTTTGTACTTTTTGAGTTCTTCATCCTCTATATGCTGATCGTCCGCTTGGGCAGTAAGTGGTGTCCTTGGGTGGCGCTGACTATTGCGCTGTCATCTTTTGTGTATGCCCGCTATTATAATAGCATTCAGATGTCGGCAACAGGATTCTTGTCCTTAATGGTGGATGGGCTAGGCTTCCTAAGTGTCGTTTTGTGGCGTTTCTTCTTGTTTTTCTGTGTTGGTGCCTGGATGCGCAGACATTTTGATGCGTTTATCCGATGGACGAGTAAGCCTACTGTAATCCTAGCCATTGCTGTTGCCTTTTTTGCGATAGCCTCTACGCCGCATATTGATAATATATGGTTCGAAATGTTTAGATTCTATGCCGGAGGCATTATAGGCATGTGGCTCGTCTTTACCTGTTTCTGTCTTTCAGGAAAGTGGCTTCAGAAGTTTCACCTTTCCAAACCTTTGCAGTATGTGGGCACTCGAACTTTGGATATCTATCTGTTGCACTATTTCTTTCTGCCCCGTTTCTTGATGCCTTATGCTGATCAGTTAAAGGCTTTCGATAGTCATTTCGTGGAGTTCTGGGTGATTCTTGGTATCTCGTTGATTGTCTTGTTGCTCAGCCTATTAGCAAGCTACATCATCCGTCTCAGTCCTTTCCTAGGTCATTACCTTTTTGGCGTGAAATTAAATAAATAGTAGTT
>Ga0326513_10003296_pt1 | contig 11756 bp, 8 predicted proteins | sample 2_2465_0518_D_FD_203654 | JGI IMG/M metagenome (GOLD analysis project Ga0326513, IMG submission 203654) | Bovine rumen microbial communities from UC Davis, California, United States - 2_2465_0518 | ecosystem: Host-associated > Mammals > Digestive system > Stomach > Rumen | place: USA: California... | reverse complement strand
TAGCATTCTTTTCCGTATTCGATCAGTTTTTTTCGATTCGAGATTTCTGTGATTTCATCCTGATAAGCGTATTTTTCAAGCAGAGCATCTTTTTCTTTTTCAGCAGAAATATTGACTAATGCACCACCGATGATGGGCACTTTGTTTTTGAGTGAATTTTCTTTGAACAGATTTGCATGATAATGATAGGCGTACCAGACAAAAGGCTTGCCCATTTCTGCATGAATACGCAGTTCCATGACACGGGGAACAGGTTCTGCATTAGGATCGGACTGTTCCAGTTCACGGATATAATCATCAAATTTATATCTGTCATCGGAATAGATTTTTTTCCGGAATTCCTGAAATGAGATATGATCAGTTGTAATGCCGAGAAATTCCTGAGCTTCTTCGGATACATAGTATTCGTTATAGAAGCCGTTATGAATTGTCTCACACAGCAGGAAGCCTACGCCGGAGAGTTTCATAGATAATGCATAGCGGTTTTCAGAAATGGCAAGAATTTCTGTTTTTTCGCTGAGAGACTGTTTGGCTTCTTCAAGTTCAGTTGTTTCAAAGCCAATGGAAAAATATAAAGAAGTGACATCATTCTGCATCATCAGGGAAGTAGACCAGCTGATATAATGTTTTTTATCATTGGAGATCATACCAGTATCGTGAGTGCCTTTGCTCATGATTTCAGCGGCATCTTTCGGACTGAGGCCAATATCATGAAAGAATCTGTTAAGTTCAAGAGCATGTGTACCGGTATCATCTTCAGGAATATTGAGCAGACTGTTCATAGCGTGATTGCCGTACATCATGGATAAATCAGAAGACCAGATAAAAGCAGGCTGATCAATTCTGTCTACCATATCGAAAATACGGTTCATATCTACAGAGCTGTGCTGACTCTGGTATCTTCTGACGACAAGTACAAGAGAGACAGTCAGGATGATCATACTCAGGATATAGACACGGAGTACCAGCATAACATATTCCGGATAAGATGGTACCATAAGCAGTACCCAGAGAGAGAGCAGAGCGAATAACAATTCCACCCATAGAATCAGATTTTTATTATTTTGCATAGCGATACACCGGCGGCGACGGTGTCCTCCTTCTGTTGACTTGAATTATTGACATATATGAGAAAACAGCCGCAATGATCTCATGTCTTTAGTTTATTATACCGCTTTTTTTAAGAAAAGTCAATAAAAACGGAAATTTTTTTATAAGAAATATTGCTTTTTTTGTAGAAAACAACAATCCCTGTGCCGAAACACAGGGATTGCAGAAATTAATAATTACCAGATTTATCTTCTTCGAGTTTGAATTCTATATCGTAATAAGAGATTTTACCTTTATCGCATCTTGCACAGTGAGCAGTTACTGTGTCACCACCCTTGCAGCCGTCAAGAACTTCAAGAACTCTGTCATAACCAGTTACTTTCTGACCGTTCATGGAAAGAATAAAATCATCAGCTCTTAGATCTGTATGAGAAATATCACAGTCCTCGCTGACTTCTGTAATCCAGAGACAATCAGAGAGAGTTTCCGGCATATCCATGCCGAATTTCTCCTGAAACTGTGCCGAGGCATATTCACTGTTTGTAGGAATAAAAACGATGCCGATTCGGAATCTCCCTGAAACATAGCCGTTTTCGATTAATTCCTGTACGATAGGAAGAGCTTGATTTGTCGTGATGGCAAAGCCGAGGCCTTCGTAAGTAGCTTCATACTGAGAGGCATATTTGGAAGAAGTAATGCCGATTACCTGTCCGTACATGTTGACAAGTGCTCCGCCGGAATTACCGGGGCTGATAGCGGCATCAGTCTGAATGCATTCCATTTTGAAATTACTGCTCTGAGCACGAATTTGTCTGTTATTGGAAGAAACAATGCCTTTTGTGACAGAGTTAGCCAGACCAGCAGGACTGCCGATAGCAATGACAGATTCACCGACATAAGTTTCATCAGAATTTCCTAGTATTGCCGGAGTCAGACCAGAAGCATTGACTTTCAGGACAGCAAGATCAGTTTTGTTGTCACTGCCGATCAGCTGAGCGGAATATTCGCTTTCATCATCGAGAGTGACAGAAAAATCACTTCCCTGTACCACATGGGCATTTGTGATAATATAGCCGTCTTTGGAAATAATAATGCCTGAACCTGAGCCGTTGATATTATGATTTTCATCATAGACATAGACTTCTACAATCGACGGCTTGACAAGTTCGGCCACGCCTCTGACAGTATATTCTTTATCAGCAGTAACGTTTTCATCTTCGGGATCAAGATCCGGTTTTTCCTGCATTTCCAGAATGACTTTATTGGAAGCAATTTCCGGATTCAGTGCTCCGTGCATGATGTCCGCAATAATACAGTACATGCATAATAAAAAGATCATAGCTGCCATCACACCGCATAGAATAGAGATTTTCCGATTCAGGGGAACAGGCTCTGCCGGAGGAGTCGGAGGAATTGTTTTCTGCGGCGGAGGAGGATAATTCTGAGAATAGGCAGGGTATTGATAATACATCGGCTGCTGATACTGCGACCGGAATTGATTGGGATTGTAATAATAATTATTATTCTGATTTCCGTAATACGGCGGAGGCGGCGGATAGCCGTAATTCTGCGGATAACCGGATACAGGAGGAGGAGCTTGCTGCTGGGGAAAAGACGGAGTTTCAGGAACTTTAGGGATTTCCGGAATATCGGGAATATCAGGAATATCAGATATGTTAGGAATATCCGGAAAGGTATTGGAATTCTGTTCCGGTTTAGGAGCAGAGGGCGGATGCGGATGCAGATTGTTTTCTTCCATTCAAATCACCTTTATTCATTACTGAGGTCTGTAGGAATCTGGATTTCAAAAGACGTATATTCACCTTTCACGCTCTTGACAATAATATGTCCCTGATGCAGATGGACAATTTTTCTGGAGATAGAAAGACCTAAGCCTAAACCTGTTTTATCTTCGCTTCGGGAAGTATCAGTTTTATAGAACCTGTCGAAAATACGGGGAAGCTCATCATCAGCAAGACCCTCGCCGGTGTTTGTAATGCAGATATGCGCTGTTTTTTCTTCGATATAGAGCTGAAAACTGATCACACCGCCCTGATTGACAAATTTGACAGCATTTTCGATCAGATTATATAATACCTGTGACATGAGATCTTCATCAGCACGGAGTTTCATAGCGGCATCTTCAAGGCCTTCGACATCGACATGCTTATCAGTAATGCGCTTTTCAAACATGAGTACAGTGCGGATTAATAATTCAGCAATATTGACTTCTGTCAGACGAATCTGCATTTCACCGGCTTCAAATTTAGTCAGATTCAGCATGGACTGTACAAGGGTTTTGAGACGGTGAATTTCTTCTGTGATGATTTTCAGATATTTTTTATGCTGTGCCGGAGGAATAGTGCCGTCAAGAATGCCGTCTGCAAAACCCGCGATTGTCGTCATGGGAGTACGGAGTTCATGAGAAACGTTTGCAACAAAATTCCGTCTGGTAGTTTCATTCTGTTCGATGAATTCCGCCATTCTGTTCAGCGTACAGCCAAGGGGATAGAGAGTTGCCTGTTCCGGCAGATCAACACGGGCAGAGAATTCACCTTCGGCATATTGATTGGCAGTTTTGGTAATTTCATCAAGCTGATGATCAAGTTTGTTTGCTCCAAGATGGAACAGGAACATGAAAATCAATGTGACAATCAGCAGACAGAGAATCAGATTTCTTGTCAGCATCATACTGTATTCCTGTACCATGCCGGCGTTGCTGACGGCGGCAAGATAATACTGGGAAACATCGCTGTTTTCTGATTCCAGATAAAATCTGATCGCACAGCAGATCTGAGCTTCCTGAGCATCAGAAGTATAATAGCCGATCTGAATAAAATCATCTCTGGAGAGATACGAACGCACAGCCGATGTAAGAATATTATTTTCTCCGCTGTTGACGGGATAGAGTTCTTCTCCGTTTTCGTCATAGACGAACATAGCATAGCCGTATTCCATTTCGGCAGTCCGGACGAGTTTTCTGATCTGTGTACCGGACATATCATTCGGATAATGATAGACTTCTTTGATATTCGAGACAAGAGCATCACAATTCTGCCGGATTGCAGTTTCGATTGTCTCACGGTAGGAAACAACCGCACTGCATATCATGATCACTCCGGTCAGAAGAAGTCCGAACAGAAGCAGACCTCCGGAGAGTTTGAGATAACTCTGAGAGATCGCACTGTTCTGCTGAGATTTGAATAATTTCATGATTTTATTCAGGATTCTTCATCAGCTTCAAATTTATAGCCCACTCCCCAGACAGTTTTCAAAGCCCAGTGCGGAGAGACATCAGCGAGCTTTTCACGCAGTCTTTTGATATGGACATCAATAGTTCTGGAATCGCCGTAATATTCAAAGCCCCATACTTCATCCAGAAGCTGATCACGGGTATAGACATGATTCGGATTTGATGCAAGATAGAATAATAATTCCAGTTCTTTGGGAGGGGTATCCAGAACTTTGTCATTGACCCGCAGTTCATAACGCGTCATGTTGACAACAAGTTTATCATAGCGGACTTCTTTTGTTTCAGGTTCGGCATTGTTTGCACCCATACGCCTTGCAACGGCTTTGATTCTTGCAATGACTTCCTTGGCATCAAACGGCTTGGAAATATAATCATCTGCACCAAGTTCAAGACCAAGGACTTTATCGAATGTTTCATTCTTAGCAGAAATCATAATAATCGGAACGTTGGAATTTTTTCTGATCTCACGGCAGACACCGCGGCCATCCATAGAGGGAAGCATCACATCAAGAAGCACAATATCCGGATTGAGTGCATTGAATTTAACAACAGCTTCTTTGCCGTCATTTGAAATGATGACGCTGTAACCCTCTTTTTCAAGATACATTCTGAGCAGGTCACAGATATTCTGATCGTCATCGACAACTAATACTTTTTCTAAAGCCATAAAGCATGACACTCCTTTTTGATAAATTTTTCAGAAATTTTAAAAAAAATTAAAATCTCTCATAATAATTATACATGATTTGTTCACGGATTATATGAATAATATATGTATAAATTATGAATAAATTGTAAAATAAAAAACAGACGTTTTTTCAGAGACTTGAAAAAATCTGTGATGATTATATTAAAATTATCAACAAATTTGTGCATAAAGCTGATTTTTTAAGAAAATTTCAAAATACACTTGATTTTTTTGAGAAAGCTGGTAAAATAGAATTAGCACTCAGAGACAGAGAGTGCTAAAATTCCAAAGGAGGAAATTGATTATGACAATTAAACCTTTATCTGACAGAGTTGTCATCAAGATGACTGAAGCAGAAGAAACTACCAAGAGCGGTATTATTTTAGCCGGCTCTGCAAAAGAAAAACCCCAGATTGCTCAAATCGTTGCAGTGGGCGAAGGCAAGTATGATGAAAACGGCAAGCTGATTCCGATGACTGTCAAGGTCGGCGATAAGGTTCTGACAAGTAAATATGCTGGCACAGAAGTCAAGGTTGACGGCGAAGAATATACGATTCTCAGACAGGAAGATATTCTCGCAATCGTAGAATAATTTATTACAGATAGGAGCGATTTATCATGGCTAAAGATATTAAATACGGTGAAGACGCAAGAAAGGCTTTACAGGCCGGTATTGATAAGCTGGCAGATACAGTCAAAATTACACTCGGCCCGAAAGGCAGAAATGTAGTGCTTGATAAAAAATTCGGTGCACCTCTGATCACAAATGACGGCGTGACAATTGCAAAAGATATTGAACTGGAAGATGCTTTCGAAAATATGGGTGCTCAGCTCGTCAAGGAAGTTGCTACCAAGACAAATGATGCCGCTGGTGATGGTACAACAACAGCTACTCTGCTGGCACAGGCTATTGTTAACGAAGGTATGAAAAATATCGCCGCTGGTGCTAATCCGATGATTCTCAAGAAAGGCATCGCTAAGGCTGTAGATACTGCTGTGGAAACAATCAAGAACAATTCCAAGCCCGTAGAAGGTTCTGAAGATATTGCAAGAGTCGGCACAGTTTCTTCTGCTGATGAAAGTGTCGGCAAGCTGATCGCTGAAGCAATGGAAAAAGTAACTGCTGATGGTGTTATCACAATCGAAGAAAGCAAAACTGCTGAAACATATTCCGAAGTGGTAGAGGGTATGCAGTTCGACAGAGGCTATATTTCTCCGTATATGGTAACAGATACAGAAAAGATGGAAGCTGTCTATGATGATCCGTTTGTTCTGATTACAGATAAGAAGATCAGCAATATTCAGGAAATCCTGCCGCTTCTTGAACAGCTCGTACAGTCCGGTAAAAAACTGGTGATCATTGCAGAAGATATTGAGGGCGAAGCCCTGACAACTATTATTCTGAATAATTTAAGAGGTGTGTTCAAGTGTGCCGCTGTCAAAGCCCCTGGCTTTGGTGACAGAAGAAAAGAAATGCTGAAAGATATTGCTATCCTGACCGGTGCAGAAGTCATCACAGAAGAACTGGGTCTGGAACTGAAAGATACACAGATTTCTCAGCTCGGCCGTGCACGTCAGATCGTAATTCAGAAAGAAAATACTATCATCGTAGATGGTGCCGGAGATTCTGATGCAATTAAAGACAGAGTCGCTCAGATTAAAGCTCAGATCGAAACAACAACTTCTGATTTCGATAAAGAAAAACTTCAGGAAAGACTTGCGAAACTTTCCGGCGGTGTAGCAGTAATCAAAGTCGGTGCCGCTACAGAGATCGAAATGAAAGAAAAGAAACTCAGAATCGAAGATGCTCTTGCTGCGACAAAGGCTGCTGTAGAAGAGGGTATCGTAGCAGGCGGCGGAACTGCTCTGATCAATGCTATTCCTGCTGTCAATGCTCTGATTGAAACTCTCGAAGGCGATGAAAAAACTGGTGCACAGATCATCGGCAAGGCTTTGGAAGCTCCGCTCCGTCAGATTGCTCTCAATGCTGGTCTGGAAGGCAGTGTAATTATTGACAAGATTGTGAATGCTGATAAGGTCGGCTATGGCTTCGATGCATATAATGAAACTTATGTTGATATGATTCCTGCCGGAATTGTAGACCCGACCAAGGTAACAAGAAGTGCATTGCAGAATGCTGCTTCTGTAGCTGCTATGGTTCTGACAACTGAATCTCTGGTTGCAGATATTAAAGAACCCGAACCGGCTGCACCTCCGATGCCCGCCGGCGGTATGTATTAATTCTGAAATCATGCAGAAAAAATAAGATTTTTTATCCGTCCTGATCAGAAACTGATCGGGACGGGTATTTTTAATCAGATTGCTTGACAGATACTGGATTTTGTGTTATAATACATCATGTAAAAATTTTTCTGAAAATGAGGGAAATGCATGAAAATTAAAGAATTGCTGAAACAACACTGGGCAGCATATAGCGCAGCAACCTGTTCAGCTGTGGTATTATATATGATGCTGGCACATATCGGCGAATTTTTCAGCTGGATCGGTTCACTGTGGAGTATTTTCTCACCGATTGTAATAGGATTGATTTTCGGTTATCTGATGAATCCGGTATCGAATTATTTTGAAGATCATCTTTTTAAAAAAGTCAGGAAAGAAGAAAGCCGTCATGCATGTTCAGTGATTATGACAATCGGCTGTGTGCTTGTGATTCTGACACTGCTGATTCTGATGGTAGTTCCGGCAATTACCGGAAGTATCACAGGTATCGTAGCAAATTATGATGTATATTATAAAAATGTTTTGAATCTGATTAATAATCTCAATCAATGGCTGATCAATCAGGGAATTCAGATCGAACAGTCACAGATTACGGATTATTTTACACAGTATGTGGGAACGTTTTTCAGCGGTCTGAAAAATAATCTGACAGCTGTTATGGGAAAAATAGGAGATATTAGCTCGTCTGTATTTAATATCGTTATTGGTTTTATTATTGCAGTTTATTTTATGATGTCAAAGAAGAATATGAAAAAAGCATGGTATCGGCTTCGCATCGCTTTAACTGAAGAAGAAAAAATTGAATCAGGAAATCAGTTCTGGTTAAAATGCAATAAAATTTTTATTCAGTATATCGGATGCAGTGTGCTGGATGCTTGTATCATAGGCGTAACAAATGCTATATTTATGGCAATTGTCGGAATGGAGAATATCACGCTGATTTCTCTGATCGTAGGGATTACAAATCTTCTGCCGACATTCGGCCCGCTGATCGGCGGAGTACTGGGAGCAGTATTTCTGCTTCTGACAAATCCCATACATGCTTTGTATTTTCTGATTTTCACAGTTATCTTACAGGCAATGGATGGATATGTCATCAAGCCGAAGCTGTTCAGTAATTTGCTGGGTTTATCACCAGTACTGACATTGGTGTCAATTATCTTAGGCGGAAAGATGTTCGGAATATTAGGAATTCTGCTTGCGATTCCGGTGGTAGCCGTTGCAGATATGCTGTATCAGGAGAAGTTATTGCCATGGCTTCACAAGATGAAAGAAGCCCGAAAAATACAGCAGATTGCAGAAAAATCAGAAAAAGAAACGCTCTGACGGGAAGTCAGAGCGTATTTTTTAATTTTATGCTTCAAAAGAAGTAATAAGGCCGACGATATATTTCAGGAGCATGAGAGCTTCTTCGGAATCGGGTTTGCTGTTCTGATTGAAATCAATTGCTTTGAGTTGTTCAGGAGAGAGTGTTTCTTTACCCATAGCCGCTTTATTGATTGTGATGACATCAAGAACATCTACTTTTCCATCGCCGGAGGCATCGCCCTGCTGATATTCTTCTGCTGTGGATTCTGATTCTGTTTCAGATGTTTCCGGAGCAGAGCTGATTACTGCGAATTGATAGCCTAGTACTTCTTCTGCTACTTTTTGTGCAGTAGAATTTTCATAGCCGTAAATTATGCCGTTAAAAGTCGGCGGTTTCCTACCATCACTTACATTTAAGGGAAACTCTTTGATAAAACCAGCAGGGATTTCACAGTCTGGATTTTCAATTGTAACAGAATTCAAAGTATACTGATTTTCCCAGAAAGTAAATGCTCCATATGGGATACTGGTAACATTGGCAGAAACAATATATTCTGTTCTGGAATTTCCGGCAGGATAACAGAGTAATTCTGTTTTATCTTTATTGAATAAAACTCCATCTACACTGGCATAATTGGGATTATTTTCGGAAACCTCAATATCAGTCAAATTGGGCATTGTAAATGCCATGCTTCCGATACTTGCTACGCTATCCGGAATTGTAACAGAAGTCAGTGAAGAACACTTCCAAAATGCCGAACTTTCAATAGTTGTCAGATTATTCGGAAGTGTAACAGAAGTCAGTGCAGAACAGTCCTCAAATGCGGAAACTCCGATAGTTGTCAGACTATCCGGAAGAGTAACAGAAGTCAGTGCAGGACAGTCCTTAAATGCCGAATTTCCAATAGTTGTCAGATTATCCGGAAGTGTAACAGGAGTCAGTGCAGGACAGTTCTCAAATGTACCGGCTTCAATAGTTGTCAGACTATCCGGAATTGTAACAGAAGTCAGTGAAGAACAGTAGGAAAATGCCCAACTTCCAATAGTTGTCAGACTATCCGGAAGTGTAACAGAAGTCAGTAAAGGACAGCTCTGAAATGCAAAACTATCAATACTTGTTACAGGTAAGCCTTCAATTTCAGCAGGAATATTTGCTTCTGTGATGTTCTTTTTATCATCTACAGTGAAAATCTCTATATGATCGGCACATTTTCTATAAGACAGATTTTCATAAGTACCTGTTGTATATTCTGCATCTTCCGCATTTGCTAAAATTACAGCGATTTCCTGAGACGGAAGAATCGGCATGATCGTATTCATCATACACAGAGCCGAAACGACAGCAAGCATTTTTTTCATTTTCATAGAATTCTCCTTTTTCGACAAGTTTTCAACAGAAATTTAAACTCTGTTGAAAACTATTATACTCAAAAAAAAAATACAATACTTTCCGGAAAATCTCTGAAAAAAATCTGTTTTTTAAACAAAAAAGCCCTGCCGGAGCAGAGCCTTTTTATTAAAAATTATTCTGTCAGAGAGGAAGTAATGCCAATGACATATTTTAAGACAGCAAGAGAATCCTCAGCATCAGGAACGCCGTTTTGATTCACATCAGCAGAATTGAGCTGAGTATCAGTCAAGGAATCTTTTCCGATGACGGCTCTGTTGATCTGGATAGCATCGACAATATTGATATTACCGTCCGGAACGGCATCACCGATCGCAGAGGCAAGGCAGATAAAATAGCCGAATTTCGAGCTGACAGGGAAATTTTCGATCTGATCGGCAGTCAGAGTGGCATAGAATTTTCCGTTTCTTTCGGAAGTGACGGGGATGTTGTTTTCTCTGAGGCGATCGGATTCAGTTTGAGTATATTTTTGATCGAAGACTTCTAATAAATAATTTTGCTGTTCCTGAACGATCTGAGAAACCTGCGAGCCGAATTCTTTGCTGATCTGCTGACCGTTAGCATCAGCGGAATAGAATTCAGACATAATATCGGCATAAGATTTATGATTGATAAAATGGGTAGTAAGAAATTCCTGTTTTTCGTCAGTGAGACGATCAATATCGCCATAGGGCTGAATAAAAACACTGAATTTAGCATCCGGATAGGCATAAATCAGACCGTTGACGAGTTCAGAGCAATCGAAAGTTCCGGCATTGGGGACATATTCTTCTGTAATCTGATCTTCGAGGATTCTGCCGTCATCGCTGATACAGGTATAATAGAATGTATGATCTGTAGACTGTGAAAACATATTATCATAATACCTTAAATCGGCAGGGGTATGGGAGAAAGTATGTTTAGATTCTTCATCGGGGTCATATTCGAGGAGAGAAGCAAGACAGATACAATAGCTTATTTTAGGATTCACAGGGAAATTTCTGATCTGATCAGCAGTAAGATAGGCCTGATAGCCATAATAATTTGGCCGAGGTTCGAGCATATTGAGGCCGGCTTCTTGTAATCTTTGATATTCGCCGTCAAGCTCCTGAGAGGCCAGACTCCAGACATAATCTTTAATTTCGTTTTGAATGCGATAGGCTTCAAGAACAGTCTGTTCTTCATTTTCGGAGAGAGTCTGCATAGCTTCATGGGCTTGAATGAGAGGTTCAGTTTCGGAGAGAAATTCTGCATAAGTTTTGTCATTGAAAGTATGTTCCTGCATGTATTGAGTTTTGAGATCATCATAAACAGAATCGACATACCGAGAAGAAATTTTAACGGAGAATGTAGCATCAGGATATTGATTAAGAAGCGTATTCAGCAGAGAACTGATCTGACAAGTTCCGGCCGGAGGGGTATAGACAGTACCGTCTTGATTGAGAGGGATATAATCGCTTTGTGTTTTAAGAGAAAAATAGATCAGATTCTGATCAGTAACAGAATAGACATCTTCGATCGGATAAGTATAATTTCCGGCCTGAAAGACATCAGATTGAGAATCCTCAGCGGATAAGGGCAGAGCAGTCAGAGAGCAGACAAGCATACTGAGAGCACATAAAGCAGATAATAATTTTTTCATAGTGATTCCTCCTTTAATATATTATATATTATAAATGTATAAGAAGCTGATTTTTTATTCTTCTATAAATGAGCAAATTTGAAAAGTATTCGTCAAAATGCACAAAAGGAGTCAGTGAATCATGTCCAACAAAGCAGGAAGCGAGCCTCCATTCTGAGCGAAATGAAAAATAAAAGTAATTTGTTCT
>Ga0326513_10003295_pt1 | contig 11757 bp, 13 predicted proteins | sample 2_2465_0518_D_FD_203654 | JGI IMG/M metagenome (GOLD analysis project Ga0326513, IMG submission 203654) | Bovine rumen microbial communities from UC Davis, California, United States - 2_2465_0518 | ecosystem: Host-associated > Mammals > Digestive system > Stomach > Rumen | place: USA... | reverse complement strand
GTTTTTTAGTGGACGCAGCAACTTATCCGAACGGCAATGGCGGCAAGAAGGTGAACAACAATCCGCAGCCGGACACATGGCGCAGCATCGCATCAGTTCCGGCACCGATTCCGCAGCCATTGCGCTTTGGCAGCGATTTTCCGTCAGAGTGGGCATACATGCTCAATGACTTGATGGGCTTGTGGGCGGCGAAGCTGTGGCGCAATCGCGTCAGAATGCGTTACTACAACGGCAAGAACGTCCTTAAAGACTTCGGTATTTCCATCCCGCCACAACTGCTGAACGTCGAAACCATCGTGGGATGGCCTCAAAAGGCTGTTGATACTATGGCGGTGCGCTGCCGCTTCGACGGCTTCACGGCTAACGACGCGGACGCGCAGGCCATGCTCGATGGCATCACCAACCGTTCACGGCTGCGTGTGAAGTACCGTCAAGCCACGCAATCGACGCTCATTCATTCGTGCTCGTTCGCAACTGTCACAATGGACGATGACGGCAAGTCTCGCATCGACTTCTACGATGCAGAACACGCGGCGGCACGATGGGATGACGCTAAAGGCCGCATTGCTTACGGCATGGTGATTGACGGCTTCATTGATGGTATGCCGTCTGAAATGACGCTTTACACCGATGACGCAGCGGTTCATGTTTGGCTTACAACTGGCAACTGGTGGGACTGGGACGCGCAGCCTTATTCGATGGGCAGGCCGACAATCGAAGCGTTCGCCTACAGGCCGACACTCAAGAAACCGTTTGGACAGTCTCGCATCAATCGTGCCGTTATGTCCATCACGGATAGTGCAGTCCGTGAAGCGTTGCGCACCGAAATCAGCGCGGAGTTCTTCACTTCGCCGCAGAAGTATCTGCTAGGTGCTGACCCGAACGCTTTTGCTAATCCAAATAACCCAGGCGGTAAAACCAAGTGGGAAGCCTACATTGGCAACATCTTTGCAGTAGGCCGTGATGAGAATGGCGATTTGCCCGAATTTGGGCAGTTGTCGCAGGGTTCGATGCAACCGCATACGGACTATATGCGCTCACTCGCTGCGCGGTTCTCTGGTGAAACCAACGTGCCGATTAGCACGCTCGGCGTTATCCACGATCAACCAGCAAGCGCCGAAGCTATTTACGCAGCAAGTGAACCGCTGATTATCGAGTGCGAAGATTTTAATGATTCAGCGCGTGACTCGCTGCGCACACTTGCTTTGATGGCTATTGCTGGCGAGTTGGACGTGCCGCTTGATTCGCTCGATGAGCGTTTCACCGACTTCATGCCCGACTTCCGCAATCCTGCCATGCCGTCTGTCGTTTCGCAGACTGACGCAATGGTTAAGATTGCTAGTGTCGTGCCTGGTTTCGCTGGGACTGACGTTTTCTTCGAGCAAATCGGCTTCGCCGAGGATATGCGCAAGAAAGCGGAGAATGAGATTGCAAGAAGCAATGCATCGTTCACGCTCGAAAGCGTGCTCAATTCTCCGAGGGTGCAAAACGCGCAGCCACAAGAGCAGACGGAGCAAACAACAGCAGACACGCCAACGGTGGACGATACAGCGGCAACGCCTGTCGAAGAAGCGCGGACGCTTAACGGCGCACAGACTACTTCATTACTGAACGTCATCGAGCTATACCAAAGCGGCAGTTTGTCGCTTGGGCAGGCCGTGAACGTCGTTTCGGTGTCTGTCGGTATTAGCAAAGAAGATGCCGAATCAATCATCTTGGGTAAGAGCTAATGGCAACGCCTAACTTCGAGCAGATACAGAGTTTTAACCGAGTAACCAACCAGCTAATACAACGCGCAACCGATGACTTCATGGCGCTCTACAGCCAAGACATGACGCTTGACGAAGCTGTTGAGCTAGTGTCACGAATTGCCGAGCAATACGGCATTCTAGGCAGTGAGCTAGGCGCTCAATGGTACGACTTGTGCACCAGGCTTGCCAACATCGAAGCCGAAGCTGCCGAGCTGCGCGAAGTTGACAGTGAATCGATACGGCAACGCGCAAGAGCAGCGGTTGAGACAGCGCCACTTGATAAGACTATTGACGCTGTTTTCAACTACTTCCTGCACAACGAGATACAGAACAGCATCAGAACGACGGGCAGCGCGAACCTATGGCGTGACTACGAGCGCGGACTTGTTAGCGGCAAGTGGGCGCGTGTGCCTGTCGGTGACACTTGTGCATGGTGTTTGATGCTTGCGTCACAAGGCGCGTGGTATTTATCGAAAGAGTCAGCACTCGGTAACAACGGTGGACACTACCACGACGGCTGCGACTGTGTAGCTGTCTACCACGCTGACGCTGACAACATACCGAACTATAAAAACCTGGTGCAGTACAAGCGCATGTACTACGACGCTGAAAACGCTCGAATTGCCAACAAGGACGGCAAGCAGAAGTACGACGAAGAGCTGCAACAGCGCGTGGACAGAGCCAAGGCGCAACACGCCGAGCGCGAAGCTGCCAAGAAACAGAAAGCTATCGAGCGCGGCGAGGAATACACCGAAAACCCGTGGACTCGTTACAACGAGACGCTAATTGTTATGAGGTATCAGAACAACCTCAAATAACTTGGAATCAAGCCGTCATTCCTGGCGGCTTTTTTCATGCCCGAAATCGGGCGAACGCTCTAGTTGTCGAGCTGCATAGCAATGGCACCTTAGAGCGCATTCTGTGGCGCTGCATAGCGCCTTTTTGTTACCCGCATGGGTAGAAAGGAGCCTGAAACATGGCAGAAGAAGCAATCCAGGAAGTCGAGAACGTTGAAGAATCGCCGCAGGGCGAAACTGAAACCAAGGAAACCGACTGGAAAGCCGAAGCGCGAAAGTGGGAGCAACGCGCCAAGAAGTCCCAAGCTGCCGAAATCGAGCTGGAAAAGCTGAAAGCGGCGCAGATGACGGAGCAGGAAAAAGCAATCGCACGTGCCGAAGCTGCCGAGAACGAGCTGAACGCTCTCAAGGCCGAAAAGGCCAAGAACGATGCAGCGCGGCGGCTGTCCAACGAGACGGGCGTGCCGTTCGAAATGCTGATGTTCTGCTCCGACGAAGACGCAATGGTTGAGTTTGCGAAAACCTACGCGAAGGAATCCCACGTATCGAGCGCACCGAAAGCCACGAACGGCTCACGAATCATCAAGGGTGGCGAAACCAAACCGTCTAACCGCGAAATCTTCGCGCAGTTCGCCGCCGAAAATCTCAAATTCTAAGGAGAACAACTATGGCTCTCGCAACCAATCCTGTTGATATTAACCGTGGCACCACTGGCCTGACCCTTCCCGCCGAGCTGTCCGCTGAAATCTTCGAGAATGCCCGTCATGAGTCTGCCGTCATGCGCCTTGCTGATCGCGTTGACCTTCCTGGTCGCGGCCTGTCCATCCCTGTTATCACTGGTGACCCGATTGCTAACATCGTTGCTGAGACGGCAGAAAAGCCTGTTTCCAACTCCACGTTCGCAACCAAGACGATGACTCCGAAGAAGTTTGCTGTCATCGAGCTGGTTTCGAAAGAGTTTGCCCGCGACATGCCTGCACTGTATGACACGCTGCTTCGCCGCCTGCCTGGTTCGATTGCTAAGGCGTTCGACAATCAGGTGTTCAACGTTGCCGCTATTACCGGCTTTGACTCGCTGACTGGCGTTCAGGCTGTTACCCGCGCGTCTAGTGACACCATCGCTGACGTTGTGCGCTCCGGCATGATGCTTGTCGCTGCCAACAATGCCCACGTTGACGGCTTCGCGGTTTCGCCTGCTTACGAGACTGAACTTGTTACCGCTGTTGACGGCATCCAGCGTCCGCTGCTCGTTCCCGACATGAACAACGGCGATTACGTCGGTCGCGTTTACGGCGCTGACGTTGCCGAGACTGCCGCTATCACTACCATGTTCGGCGGCGATTGGTCTAAGGCCAAGTACGGCATCGTGAACGACATTGATATTGCTATCTCCGAGGAAGCCACCATCAACACTGGCACCGAGCAGGTCAATCTGTGGCAGCGCAACATGATTGCTATTCGCGTCGAAGCTGAACTTGGTTTCGTCTGCGCAAACGCTGGCGCATTCTTCAAGGTTACGGCTGCTTAATCATGGCGAAGCTAATCGACCAATACGGCATCACTGTAGTTGTGGATGACGATAAAGCCGAAAAGCTTTTGTCTCTCGGCTACAAAAAGGCCGAAGAACCGAAACCGCAGCGCAAGCGCGTTGCAAAGAAGGAGCAATAATGGCATTCGCGGACGTTTCAGACCTCGAATCGCGTTGGCGCGGATTGTCCACCGACGAAGAAGCGCGTGCAAACGTATTGCTCGATGATGCGTCCGCGATGCTCTCGGCGCTCGTTGAAGTGGACAGCTCCGACGCAGGACAAGCCGAGCTATTGAAGATGGTCTGCTGCGACATGGTTATTCGCGCCATGAGCGCTACGGCTGCTGATACTTTCGGAGTCTCGCAGACTTCCATGACGGCTGGCCCATACACGCAATCGTTCAGCTACAGCAATCCAAGCGGCGATATGTACCTCACGAAGCTTGAGAAGCGGCTGCTGGGCATCACGACGAGCTACATCGGCACCATTCGCCCAATGATGGCAGGGGAGCACGATGATTAAGGGGCGCACGGTAACTGTTCTCACGCCTGCCGCCGCAAGCACTGACCGCTTCGGTGAGCCTGTTTACGGTGAGCCTGTCGAGCAGATCGTGGGCAACGTGCTTGTCGTGCCTGGTGCTACCGCAGACCTCGAAGCTTCACGGCCTGACGGCGTGACCGTCGCTCTTACGCTTCACTTCCCGAAAACGTTTAGCGGTGACCTGCGCGGCTGCTCGGTGGTTCTCACTGGGCAGTTCGCAGGCACCTACCGTGTCATTGGCGAACCGAAGCCGTATCAAGACGAGAACACGCCTACTCAATGGCATATGCCCGTCGAAGTGGAAGTGTGCTATGGCTGACAGGCTGACGAACATCAAGTGGAACAAGCAGAAGCTAGGCCACGCAATAGGAACGTCACCAGAAACGAAGCGCGGCATCGAAGAAAAGACGCGGCAAATCTGCGCAAGCGCAAACGCCATCGGCGGCGGGTTCAGGACAGGCCGCTACTACGACCGCAAAGCTGGCGAGTTGAAAGGCAACACGGCTGCTGTCTATGAAAGCAGCGTGCAGACTGGCAGACACGCCACTTACGGAATTGTTTACACAGCTAACTATGCGGCGATGGTGGACAACCAGAAGCACAACACACTGTTGAAAGCGAAAGGGTAATTTATGGCTAACGTCTACTCAATCGAAGAAGCAGTGCGAAATTGGCTTGTGGACATGAACTATGACGCATACGTTCGCGTGCCTAAAGACAGGCCGCAACGCTTCGTAACCGTCGAACGCACAGGCGGCAACGTTGCCGACATGGTGGACTATCCGACCATCGCAATTCAAACGTGGGCGCAAACGCAGGCCGAAGCCGAAGAGGACGCAAGCGCAATCCGCATGGTTGCTCTTGTCGGCAACCTGCCGCAAGGTGTCCACTCCATGCGGGTTAATTCTGGCCCATACAAATTCTATGACGAGGAATCGATGCAGCCACGCTATCAAGTCGTTTTCGACGTGGCTTGCCAACTCGTCATCTAAAGCAATCGAAACAACTAAAGAAGGGGGTAGCTTTCTATGGCTACTATGAACGCCGAACAGGTTACAGTTGGTGCTGCTGCTGCAACTGGCGCGATCTTTGTCGCCCCGCTTACCGCATCGCTGCCGACTGATGCAACCACGGCTCTTGGCTCCGACTTCGCGCTGCTCGGTTTTACGAGTGACGCAGGCGTGACCATCTCCGAGTCCGGCAACACGCAGAGCATCTACGCTTGGGAGGGTCGCACCGAGGTTTATACGACTCGCACCGAGTACACCGAGCAGATCGCATTTATGCCCATCCAGTGCAACGCAGATGTGGCTAAACTCATCTGGGGCGATGATATGGTTATTGTGGGCAACGACGGCGCTCTTACCTGCAAGCACCACGGCAAGACAATGGAGCCTGTTCTTATCGTCATTGAAACCACGCCACGCGAGGGTATCGTTAAACGCTTCTGCCAGAAGTCGCAACTCACCGAGCGCGGCGAACAAACGATGGACGGCACGCAGGTTGACGGCAGGCAGTTGACCTTCAACAACCTTGCCGATGAAAACGGCGTGACCTGCTACGAGTACACAGCCTTTACCGCTTAATCATGGCTGCGCGTAAACCTCAAAACGTCGTGGAAATCGACGGCATCAAAATCAAGGTTAATAGCGTCTATTTGAAGTCATGGGATGGCGTGCGGCAGGCTGTGGAAATGCAGCGACTCGCAGCCGATGAAGAAGCGTCCAACGAAGAAAAGTTCATGGCGGTTTTCGATTACTACAACAACGCCATCGAGAACATGGACGAAGTTGTGGACGCTCTCGGCGGCGGATCAACGCCGATTGAAGATGTGTTCGCCATTGCTGCAAAGGCTCTTGCTGGCAGTTCGGCAAAAAACTAGTGGCGCTCGCGTCGGTAATTGCGGAAAACGAGTCGATGCTTCGAGCTGACTTGCAGCAATACTTCGGCATTGACTTAGATAGAGCGGTGGACGGTGAGCACAGCGCAAATCATATCGCGCAGCTCATCGAGCATTTGCCGCAAGAGTCGCGGCTTGCGCGTTCGGTGAACAAGGATTCTCAATGGAGCCTAACCGACGTGCTTCTAGCTGTTCTCATTAACAACTTCCGCATGTTCGTCTATGGGATGAGTGACCCGAAGAAGCGTGGGCAAAAGCCTGAACTTATCGGGCCGTCATATCTCACGACGAACAAGAAAACGTTACCGGCGCGGGTTCTACCCATCAACGAACTACTAGCCGAACTGAACAAACCTCGTAGGGGGTGAGCAAAATTAGCACAGAAGTTGGCAGCGCGTACTTACTAGTTACGCCGAAACTTTCCAACGATGCAGGCTCAAAGCTTGCAGCGGGCGGCGCTACATCGGGCGCATCTTACGGCGGCAAGTTCTCAAACGCTGCCAAGGGCGCTATCTCCGCTGGCGCTGTCGCAATGGGCAACATTCTGTCCACTGCTGTACAGGCGGCGGCATCTGGCATAGGCCAAGCGTTCGCGGACATGGTGCAAGGCGCTATGGACTTCGAGCAGCTTGCAGGCGGCGTGGAGAAGATTTTCGACCAGGCCGACATTGCAGGCATCATGAACGATGCTAACGCGGCATACAAAGACTTGAACATGAGCGCCAACGAGTATTTGGCAGCCATCAACCAGACAGGCGCGGCGTTCGCTCAAACGATGGGCGATCAAAAAGGCTACGACACAGCGCGTACAGGCATGAAAGCCATCGCTGACTACGCAAGCGGTACAGGCCGAAACATTGACGAGCTGAACGAGAAGTTTTCACTCATCACGCGCAGCACGTCGAGCTATCAATCCATCGCTGACCAGTTCAGCGGCATCTTGCCTGCCACGTCTAAAGACTTCCTAGAGCAAGCACAAGCGGCTGGTTTCCTGTCTGACTCTTACAAGAGCCTGACGGACGTGCCAATCGCGGAGTACCAAGAAGCCGTGTCTAAAATGCTCGAAAAGGGCGTGGCTGACATGGGTTTGGCTGGCAATACCGCTATGGAGTCAGCCGAAACCATGAGCGGTTCGCTTGCCATGCTGAAATCGTCGTGGTCGAACTTCCTTGCAGGCATCTTGAATGATGACGCTGACTTGTCGGCGTACTTCGGCGCACTGCTCGAAAGCATCGGCGCGGTGGTTAGCAACTTCGCGCCGAAAATCGGCTTGTTGTTCGTGCGGCTTTTCCAACAGCTACCGCAGGCAATCTATGACGCTATCATGGCGCTGCCCGATACGATGCTGCCAGCGTTGCAGGCCGTTTTCGGTGAGCAGATGGGACAAGCCATATCCGACGATATGCGCGGAGCTTTCGAGGGCATACAGTCGGCAATCATGGAGCTGCTAGGTGGCATCATTTCGGCGGTCACGCCTGTTGCCGAAAACCTCGTTTCGCTGTTCCAGGAGTCGTGGCCTATCGTCTCGCAGATCGTGGGCGATGCTATGACGTTCATCGGCGGCATCATCGAGACGGTGTGGCCTGTCGTGTCTGAAACGATTGTCGGAGCGATGACAACCATCTCCGGCATCATCCAGGACAATTGGCCTGCTATCCAGAACATTGTCATTACCGTCATGACGGCGATTCAAGGCTTCTTGCAGCAAGTATGGCCTGCGATACAGAATCTTGTTAGCTCGGTGATGGCTGCTATCAGCGCGGTTATGAGCGTTGCTTGGCCTGTCATCCAGGGCATTGTGTCCACCGTTATGAGCGCCATTCTCGCAGTGGTGCAGACGGTATGGCCCGCGATTCAAGGCATCATTTCAACCGTCGTTGGCGCTATCACGGGCATCATCAACGGTTTGAGTTCTGTTGTCGGCGTGGTGACTGGCATTTTCAATAGCGTCAAGTCTGCCATCCAAGCACCGATGGAAGCGGCGAAGAACATCGTCGGCAGCATCATCGACACCATCAAAGGCTTCTTCAACTTCCAGATTCACTGGCCTCATATCCCGCTGCCGCATTTCAGTGTTAGCGGCTCGTCTAATCCAATTGATTGGCTGACGAGTGGGCCACCGTCTTTCAGTATCGACTGGTACGCGCAAGGCGGCATCGTGGACGGTGCTACCCTCATCGGCGCTGGCGAAGCTGGGCCAGAAATGATTCTGCCGAAGTCTGGCGGACTCATGACTGACTTTGCCGAAGCTGTTGCAAGTCAGGAAAACGACGAAGAACTTATCCGTTGGCTGTCTAGAAACCTCGGCGCGATCATCCACGATAACGCGCCGACAATCTCACGCAGAGACTTCGACCGCATGGCAAGGGGGGCAATCGCATGAACCAACTAGAGTATGTCCCTGGCATCGGTGGGCAATCGGTACAGCTTGACGGGCCATCTGCTTTCGTGGGCATCGCAGAAGAAATGCGCTCACGCGAATGGGACTACGATTTAGGCTACCGCGACTTGGTTACTGCAACCAGGCCAGCGCGAACAGTTGATGTGACGTTTCACGCGGACTACGACACAGCCGACACTTTACGGCGCGTGGCTGACGCAGATGTGATGGCGCGAACGCCTGGGACGTTCGTAGCTCAACAGGAATGGCGGCAGCGCGGCTACATTCTCGCGTCTGACGTGAACGACATTCACTATGGCAGGTTGTCCACCGAGTTGAAAGTTGCACTGTTAGACGGCGCTTGGTGGCGGCTGGTTGACAAGACTTTCATGCCAGAAGATACAACGCCGACGTATAGAAGCGCCACGGGCAAGTCAGTCACGACAGTTGAAGCGGCGAACGTGCCATTGCACGCTTTGACGGTTGACGGCGAGAGCGTCCAGGACGGAACGCCTACGCCGAGTGAGCCTGTCGATGTGCAGGTGGTGCAGGGCGTGAACGTGGTTGACATTTCACAAGCCAGGGCGCAAACAGTGAGTACAGTAGCGACTGTCAGCGAGGACAGTGTGCGCGTTTACACGACGGCGAACGGTTCATACCGTGGCGCAACAATCCCTTTGTCTCTTGAAGCTGGCAAATCGTATCACGGCAAAGTGCACATCGACTACGTTTCGGGCATCGCGCGTGTCGGTTTCCGTCGTGTGTCTGACAACGTTTTTGTTGGCGTAGCAACTGGCAACCAGAAGCAGAGCGGCGATTACGAATTTAACCTTGTAAACTACGACGGCACACCTGTATATTTGTCGCTTCTCGTCACGTGGAGCACGTCGGAGGCTGGTGACGCTACGTTCTCGAATCTCATGCTAAACGAGGGCGCGGAAGTGATGCCATACACGCCATATGGCTCCATCGGTATCGTCATCGGTGATACCGCAACGCCAATCGACCTGCAAGGCAACGTCCTCGCATCGCTACCCGATGGCACGAAGGACGTTCTCACGGTGGATAGCGCGGGGCATGTGGTGTTGGAGAAGCGCGTCGAGATTATCGCAGGTGGCGAGTCTGGCGTGAGCGCGTACTACAATTCGACAAACCTTGCAATTGGCTTGGCGTTCAGCTCGAAACCATACCCAGGTGGGGATAGAAATCTCCAAATGCTTAGTGACCAGTTTGTTTTCGACGGCGCGAAAGGTGGAGATGCGGCTGGGGCAAGTATGCAAGATGGCCGTTTTGGATATTTCTTCCACGCTTCTGGTTCGACACCATGGTATATCTACTTCAAGCCTGGCGAGACGATGACAAGCACAGCAGATGTATCTAACTGGCTCTCCACGCACAAGCCGAAATTCTATTATCAAAAGGCCACACCCGAAACCATCGACCTCGGCTACATCGACATGCCAAACGTGTTTGACGGCGCTGTTGTGTCGATAACCGCCGAAGTGACACCGACAATCACGGCAGAGTGGCAAACATCACCTGATTTGTACTTGGACTATCCGCACAACTACCCGTATGACTACCAGAAAACGTCGAGCACCGAGAGCATCACGCCTAGCGTTCTAACGCCTAGCGACGTTCGACTGGTTATCTACGGGCCAGCGGTCAATCCTTACGTCATCGTCGGTGACAACCGTTACCAAGTGAACACCACCGTACCGTCTGGCGGTTACCTAACCGTGGACGGGCGCAACAAGAGCATCATGCTCACGCTGGCAGATGGCACTGTGCAGAACGTCTTTTCATCGGGCGTTCGCGGCGGCGGCGCGGGGGGCGGCTCGTACATCTTCGAGCGGATACCCGCAGGGACTAGCGAAGTCACCTATGATGGCTCGTTCGGCTTCGACCTTGGATGGTACGAGGAGGAAGGTGAGCCACCGTGGAGCCAGTCTTAATCTATACCGACTCGGATCACGTTGACGCGGGAGCTATTCAAACCTTCGAGATGGACTTGGCGTTCGGCGCTGATGAGCAGAACTTCGAGATTGCTTTCCCAGCGCCTACGCTTTCGGGCGGCGAGCTGCTTTACATCGACGGCACCGAGTACGGCGGCATCGTTGACGAAATCACGCGCAGCACCGAAACCGACGATGTTATCTACATAGGCCGAACTTGGCATGGGATGCTGGCTGGCAAAATCGTCAAGCCGCCGACGAACGCGGATTATTATACGCTTTCGGGTGACGCTAACGCTTGCATTGCTTCGCTGCTGTCGAAAGTTGGATTGACTGATGTGCTGACAGCTCGAAGCACGTCGGCTGGCATTTCCGTCAATTATCAGTTCGATAGATTCTGCAACGCCTACGACGGCCTGTTGAAAATGCTATCAAGCGCAAACGCGGTTCTACGGATTGAACGTCATGACGGTATCACGGAGCTGTGGGCAGAGCCTAGAGTTACGATCACGGACGAAGCGGACTCCGACGTTATGGACTTCGCCATCACCGATTCTGTGTGCGTGCCTAATCATCTTGTGTGCGCTGGCGAGGGCGAACTTCAAGAGCGCGTCGTTGTGGACTTGTACGCGGATACTGCCGGTAACGTCTCGCAAACACAGACGCAGTTCGGCGTGGACGAAATCGCGGTGTATTACAACTATTCGAACGCCGACCGCCAAAAACTTATCGAGGACGGCACCAAGGAGCTGCGCGAGTACCAGCAAGGCGGCGGCGCTGACCTTCAAGTCAACAACAAGGGCGATTGGCACGTGGGCGATTCAATCCAGGTGCGTGACAACCGAACTGGCCTAGTCATCACGTCCACCATCAACAAGAAGATAGTCAAAGTCAAAGACGGCATC
>Ga0326513_10003294_pt1 | contig 11760 bp, 28 predicted proteins | sample 2_2465_0518_D_FD_203654 | JGI IMG/M metagenome (GOLD analysis project Ga0326513, IMG submission 203654) | Bovine rumen microbial communities from UC Davis, California, United States - 2_2465_0518 | ecosystem: Host-associated > Mammals > Digestive system > Stomach > Rumen | place: USA... | reverse complement strand
TATGTAAGTAGCCTACAAATTTCAATTAGACTGGATTATGATTCACGTCCAGAAATTTTCATAAATAAAAATTATCTTATGGATATACCAAAGATAGATAGAACAAATAAGATTTCAATGACTTTTTAAAGGAGATTTATATGAATGATGAAATAGTTTATTTTGAATTAAATAATTGGATGCCAAATGAGGATTATCCAGATGTAGAACCTTTTAAAACATGGATGGACTACCGACATTTTAATTTTGATAATGAAGATTGGATTAAAGAAAATAAATTAGTAGTAGTAAGAACAGTTGTAGATATGTCAGCAAACTGGTGTATTACAGCAACTAAAGACTGGGTATTAAAAAACTGTCCAGAATTACTTACTAAATATACTCAATTTCTTAAATATCCAGAAAAAGATGGATATCCTCCATATGGACGATTTGGTTGTCCATTTTATGAATATACAGAAGAAAATATAAGATTTCATTTTTTAGAAGATGAGGAAAATTAAATGAATATATCTCATGAAGAAATAATAAATAATTATACAAAAAAAGAAACACCACAAAAAATTATTCATCACAAACACAAATATCCATACCACAAATGGATATTAAATAACAGAGGAGAACCAGATAATTTCGCCTTTGAATATGGATATCATAATGGATATGTTTGTGAAAGATGTGATTATTCTTTTTGTGAACATTGTGAACCAAATGGTTTTGAAAAAGCTAAAACCATACCTTGTATAGTTGAATATTATGAATGTCCTTCTTGCAAGAAAGAAATTTATAATTATAAAAATATCTTTTATTGTAGATATTGTGGACAAAAATTAGATGGTAATAATATTGAGGAAGATTTAATAACATATATTAATTAAAATTAAAGGAGAATTAATTATGGGATATCACTACGAAATACGTTATAAAGATTTTACAGACAATCATTATTTCTACAAAATCTATAAGCATCACCTAACAGCTAAAATAGCATACTTTTTTATTTCACATATGTTTGATATTACAGACCTCTACCAAAGAAAGGATTAACAAAAATGCTTACACATAATCCATATGTAATATACCTCTCTGGAGGTATGACAGGAATTCCAAAAGAAAAAGCTTCAAGTTGGAGAAAAAGATTTAAAGAATTATTTTATGAAAGGTTAATTGAATTAAAACAAAAAGACCCTTTTATAAGATATCCTTCACCATTTATTATTATTGACCCGACAGATACTTTTTATCCTTCACCAGATAATTCTTTAATATATGAAAGAGAAGCATATAACTATGAAACTTATTGGACATTACAGGCAGATACAATTATAGTTAATTTAAATTCATTATCTTCTATTGGAACTGCACAGGAACTTATGCTTGCTAAAGCAAATCCAAATCATTGCCCTAAAATAATAGGATTTATAGAAAAAGATAAATATGATAAATTACATCCTTGGAATAGAATATCTTGTACCACTATTCAAACATATGAATCAGAATTTGAAGATGATATATTAAAAAAAATTATTCAAATAATTTTAGAATATTCAAAAGGATAAAAGTTCATGAAAGAAAAAATTAAAATATTTTATAATAAAGAGAAAGATAATTTTATATTAGATTTAATAGCAAGTGTAATCATAATAATTATAGGATTTGTATTTGATATAGTCCCCTTCTTGTTTTATGCCATGCTCAGAATCATTTTTAAAATTATCTTTCTAATTATTAAATTTATTTATTATAGAAATAATTATTAAAAAGAAAGGAGAATTACTATGATTAAAAAATATAAGAACAACTGGAGAAAAAGCAGTAAGATTAAAAATAGAAAATATAAAGTAAGGAAATAAAATGAAAAAAAGAAAATTAAGAAAAAAAATAGCAGATACCGTAGCAACTAAAATGTATTATATGGCAGTATGTCCCAATGAAAGAGATACAATATTAAATACAATTTTATCTAAAAAAAATAGATATTCATGGAACGTACATTGTGATACAGATTGTGCTAATACAAATTGTAATAATTATAAATTTGGCTATAAAGCAGAAAAAGTATTACAAGAAAAGGAGACTGAATGAAAATAGAAGCAAAATGGACAGGTTCATATCCATGTCTTTGTTCTGGTGAATGGATTTTAAAAATAAATAATATAGATGTATCCAATCTCATTCCAGAAGAATTACGAACCTCTTCTATGAATACATTTGGTTCATATTCATCTTGGTATTTTACAGAAGATTGGAATGTAGAAGATTATTATTATTTAGATGGATTAGAATGTGAAAATTGGATTAAAGATAATAAAGATTGGTTAGATAAGATTACAACAGCTCATTCTATTCAAAAAGAAATATATTATGCAATTCAATCAAAAGATTTTCGAGCAGGAAGTTGTGGAGGATGTATTTAAATGACAATTGAAGAAATTAAAAATAAAATTAATTCTTCTGAATACGATTTTCTTAGAAAAGAACCATTAAAGGATAATATCGTTTTATTAGGTCTTGGCGGTAGTTATGCTTATGGTACTAATAACGAAAACAGTGATTTAGATATCAGAGGTATTGCTACTCATAATTCAGAAGATATTCTTACAAGAAAAGGTTTTGAACAAGTAGTTAATGAAGCTACTGATACAACTGTTTATTCTCTCGAAAAAATTGTTAATCTTCTTTCCAATTGTAACCCTAATACAATTGAAATTTTAGGTCTTGAACCTTGGCAGTATCTTTATATATCTTCCATTGGTCAAGAACTTATTAATAATAAAGATATGTTTTTGTCTAAAAGAGCTGTTCATTCATTTGGTGGTTATGCTACTGCACAGCTTCGAAGATTATCTAATAAAGCCGTTCGTACAGTCGAACAAGAGCAAAGAGAAAAACATATTTTAGCAAGTATTGAAAACGCAAGATATTCTTATCCAGATAAATATTTTAATTATCCAGAAGATTCTATTAAACTTTATATAGATAAAGCCATCCAAGAAGATTATGATACAGAAATTTTTATGGATGTAAATCTAAAACATTATCCGCTTAGAGATTATAAATGTATGTGGTCAGAAATGCAAAATATTGTTAAAGATTATTCTAAAATTGGGAAACGAAATTCTCATGCAATAGAACATAATAAGTTAAGCAAACATATGATGCATCTTATTAGATTATATTTAATGTGTTTTGATATTCTTGAAGATGGTAAAATTATTACTTATAGGAAAAAAGAACATGATTTCTTAATGGATATTAGAAATGGTAAATATTTAGACGATAATAAACAGCCTACTAAAGAATTTTATGATATTGTTGATGAGATGGAAAATAAATTGGATTATTTAAAAGACCACTCTCCTCTTCCAGATAATCCAGATTATAAAAGAATTAATGATTTTTTATATATAGCTAATTTAGCCGTATTATATAAAGAAGGAGTGGTTTAATGTCAGAATCAAAACCTTTTAAAAAATTAACTTACAAACTTGCAGTACGAGCAGCCTGTCTTCAATGTTGTTGTGGTTCACCCTCAGAAGTAAAGAACTGTACAATTGATACTTGTGCATTACATCCATTCCGTCTAGGCAAACCACCTAAAGAACCAGTAAATGCGTTAGACCTTCTGATATTTCCAGAAGACCCAAAATCAACAATCTTCTCTGTTCGTAAAAAAGACGCAGAAGATGATGAACCTCATATAAGAACAACTGAATATAGCATGTTTATGGATGAAGATTAAGGAGATATTATATGAAATCTTTTACAACAATTTTTAATGAAAACATTCATTGTCCTGCATCTTATTATCTTTGTAGTGGTTATGTACCAGAATTAGGAACAAAACTTAAAAATACAATTGACCAGTATAAATTAGCTAATAATTATAAGTCCTCTCTAATATACATGAATGAACATACTTATAATTGGTTATTTAGGATATTTAGCTATCCATGTGAAGAAATTATTAATCCTGTTATTTCCAATCCAGAAGGACAATTTTTATTTAATACCAGCTTTCCAATTGTAATTAATGATGAATTAAATGATGGAATGATTATTTTTAATACAGGGGGTAACATTGAACTGGACAAAAATTAATAAAAATACATATGAATGTAAAACACCATACTGGCATTTTTTTATTGAAACAAATCCAGATGGAAATAATATTTTATCAACTACAAATAAATTCAACCATAAAGAAACAAAAAGAACTCTTTCAATAGAACAAGATGTTAGAAAATGTTTTCATACAGCATTTGACCTTAATCTTATGGCTGAAAGAGGAAAAAGAAAATAGAAAGGAATTAATATATGACAAATAAAGAATACCTTTTAAATCTGGATGATTATGAATTAGCAGATTATCTAATTAATATTTCTACTAGATATGAAACTTATGACGATTATAATGACCCATATGATGTATATACAGACCCAGAAGGAAATGAGTGGTTTATATATGAAGACGCTCTTGATGCTACAATGGCATGGCTCAATAGAGAGGTAAATGAATGAAGAAATTCAAAAAAAATAAAAATGTAATTATTCCAGAACAGAAAACCAATTTTGATATGGTTCGTAATATGAACGATGCAGAACTCGCTTTCTTTATTGTTCATCAAACTGGTTGTGATAAATGTGAAAATTTTGAAAAAACAAAAGATAAAAATTGCACTCTTACGCAATGCTCAGATTATTGGATGAAATGGGGAAAATCTTCTGCTACTCCTATAGACCTTAATAATCTATAAAACAAATGTTAATATGTATATAATATATTTAAATAATCAAACAAAGGAATGATTAATGGATAAATTAAAAATATTAGATTTTGATAATTATAGGTTTGAAAAAGAGTTGGCAAGTAAATCTTTTTATATAAATACAAAATATGGTAAATGTAAAATCGTACTTAAATGTGTTGTAAAGCCAATGATAAATGCAGTTTGGTATTACGTTTTATTAGAGCAATATATGGATTATAAAGTAGAAAGATTTACATCTTTAAAAGATGCGATTGTTTATTACAACAATAAATTAGAAGAAATAGATGGTGGTAAAAATTAATATAATGAAAATAAGAATTATTCATTCGACATTTGAATTAGAAAATAATGAACGAGGTATGATTATTCCATGCGCTACAACTGGTAATACTTATTTAGCAGTAAGCAAAGAAACACAAGAATCAGTTGAAACAGGGAAATGTCCAATTTGTGGAGCAAAAGTATACTTAGAATCCTCTGGTTGGATGGGACATTGCTAATAAAATGAATATTAATAAATCTTGACAATCTATAATTAACATGTTAATATTATATACAGTAAAAATATTTATAAACAAAGGAGAAATTGAATGAGATTATTACTAGTTATTTTAGGTGTTATTTGTATTGGTGGCGGTGCTTTTTGGAAAATTAATTCAGAGCAGATAGTTCTTCCTATTGCTACAATTTTACTTGGCGTTGTATTCCTATTTGGAATCTTTTGTGTAGCAATTGTTCCCAGTGGTAACGTTGGTATCAGAAGTAAATATCAACAGATTGAAGGAGAACCATTAAAAGCTGGACAATACTTTATGTTCCCCTTTACTAATCAGATTGATTTGGTTAACTGTAAGCAGCAGGAAAAAAACTTCGAAGGAACGGTAAGTGGCGAAAGTTCAGAGCAAACTGCGGTATATGCAGAAGGTGATATTACAGTTAATTATCAGATTAATGCAGAATATGCCGCTTGGATTTGGACGAATATTGAAGAATGGGATTACAATTTAATTAAAGCGTCAACAGTACAGACTGCTATTAAAAGTGCTACAAGGCAATTGCCAAATAAAACAGTAACAGACAGAAGTCATGTTAATCCTCTTGCAACTGAATGTCTGCAAAATGAACTTAATAGAAAATATGGTAAACCAATCCTTACAGTATTATCTGTAGAAATTGGTAACATGAGATTTAGTGAAAAATATGAAGAGGCGCTTGATGCCAGAGATTTAGCAAGAATTACAGCTGAAACAGAAGAGTATAATAAACAGCAAAAAATCAAAAAAGCAGAAGGTGAAGCTGAAGAAGCAAAGATTAAAGCGGAAGGAAGTGCTGAACAAGCTAAAATCAAAGCACAAGGAACTGCTGATGCACAGCTTATTACAGCTACAGCTACAGCAGAAGCGAATAAAAAAATTGCAGATTCTCTTACGCCAGAACTTATTGAACTTAGAAAGATTGAAGCGCAAGAAATTTATGCTAAGAAATGGAACGGTCAACAGCCTCTTGTGACAGGAGCGGATTCAACAATTGTCAATACATCAGATTTAGCAAAAACAATGGAGATTCTTAATAGTTCAAAAGAAGAAGAAACTAAATAATTTAAAGCTGGATGGTATAAGTAACTAGTCAATGCTTATAAGGGCGATTCTACATTTATTAGGGCAGTAGGTCAGACCGTATGTTGGGGGACAACGGTATTAAGGAGGATATAATATGAGTCATTATGCTGTTTTAATTTTACATAAAGAAAATCAAAATATAGATGATTTACTTAAACCATATGATGAGAACCTCGAAGTTACCCCATATCTTAAATATCCTGTCAATGAAGCTATAAAAATGATTAAAGAAGATTGTGTTCCATATGTTGATTCTATTAAAAATTATTCTGATGAAGAACTTTTTAAATGGTTTGCAGAACAATATTCAAGTTATTTAGTAAAAGAAGATGGTATATATTCTACTTATAATCCTAATTCAAAATGGGATTGGTATGAAATAGGTGGACGCTTTAGTGGAAAACTTGAACTTACAGAAGAAGGTAGGGTATATACTGCTTCTAAGTGTGAAAAAGAATATAATATTGATATTGATGTAGACCTACGGGAAGATTCTGAATATATGCGATATGTTAACTCTGCTCCTGTTCGTTATATAAATTGGTTTCATTATTTGACAGAAGGGGAAAAGAATAAAATTCGAAGATGGTGGGAAATTAATATTTATGATATGCCTCTTAAAGAAGGGGAAGAAAAAGATAAGTATTTTTTCTATAATTCAGAATATTATAAACGCAGATATAAAGATGCAGAGACAGATATTAAAATTCAAGAATCAATAAATTTCCATTCAATCATAACTCCAGATGGAGAATGGCATGAACCAAGTAAAATGGGATGGTGGGCTTGCACAGATGGAGAACCAGAAGATGAATTAAAATGGGATTTGGATTTTTATGATAGATTTATTAAACCAAATCTTGACAGTGATTTAATTTGTACTGTAGTTGATTGTCACATTTAAAAGGTATATAATATATGAATCATGATTTAAAAGTACTATTGTTAAAACAAGCATGTGAAGATATTAAAGCAAATGCAGAAGATATTATTGGAAGTACTAAATATAATAAAAGTCTTAGTGTAGAAATTAATTTCGAAGATGAAAATGAAATACCAACTATTATTATCAATAAAGAATTTCCAATATCATTTTCAGAAGAAATTGATAACTATATTGTAGAAAAAGGATGGAATTAATTATGGATGAAGCTATTAATAAACTTTGTGAGAAATTTGGAGTAACAGCAAACTATTTGGTAAACGAACTTTGCAGATATTATACAACAATGGACAAGATTAGTCTTGTGGTTTGAGGTTGTATTTTAATCTTAATGAGTCTTGCTGCTGTAATTGGATATAAGAAAGGCTGGTTTGATGATATATGGGGTAATTGGGGAACTGCTGTTTTATTTCTTGTGATTTTAACTATTGGTGTTTGTATTATTATCTTTATCCCTTATACGATTGTTGACTTGGTTGGTTGGCATGTGTCTCCAGTATCAAAAACTATTGAATTATTAACGAGGTAAAAAATGAAATATCAAAATAGAGGAAATAATAGTGACAAATGAAAGAAGATGTTAAGTTATCAAATAATAAACACTGTTCAAATCTAATTGGACAAAGATTTGAACGGCTTGTTGTTTTGGAAAGAGCAGATGATGAAATAGATAAGAAATCGGGCAAGCATAAGACAAGATGGTTATGTCAATGCGATTGTGGAAATAAGAAAATTATAAGAGGAGCATCATTAACTAGTGGGCGAGTCAAGTCATGTGGTTGTCTACATAAAGAAGTTAGTCAAAAACTAGGAGCGTCTAAAAAGGGAATTTGTATAAAGCATAATAAATATGATTTAGAATCTTTTGATTACGGCGTTGGATACACAAGTAATGGTGATTCATTTTATTTTGATAAAGAAGATTATGATTTAATAAAAGATACTGATTGGTATTTTGGTGGAAAATTAGAAAACAGGCGCTATTTGCGTGGTTTGTATAATGGTAAAGATATTTGTATGCATAGATTAATAATGGGGGTGTTAGATAACCCAAATGTAGTTGTAGACCATATTAGAGTTAATTCACAAAATGATAATAGAAAAGAAAATTTAAGAATTACTACACAGACTAGAAATTGCTGCAATAGAAATATATCTAAAAACAACACAAGTGGATGTACAGGGGTGTCTTTCAATAAGAGAACAAATAAATATACTGCTTATATTAGAGTTAATGGTAAACAAGTATTTTTAGGTAATTATATAAAATTAGATGATGCAATTAATGCAAGAAAACAAGCAGAAGAAAAATATTACGGAGAATACTCTTTCAACAATAGTAATAAGGAGATAATAAACAATGAAGTATCAAATTAGAAAATCAGTATGGGAATCCAACTCCTCCTCGATGCATAGCTTAGTGGTTACAAAGAAAAATTCAAACATCCGAATGACACAGAAAGAAATTCGTGATGAATTCTATCTTAATGAGGACTGGTATAAAAATAATCATAAAAATGATGAGGAAGAGATTGTTAAAATTGACCCTTGGAATAATGAATTTGGACGCTCTCCTTTTAATGTTCTTGTGACGTTTAGAGATAAGCTTGTTTATGCTATAGCAGAATATTGTGGAAATAATTATAGTATTGAGTCTTACATTAAAGGCGAGAAGGTATTTGATGAAATATTTAAGCCTTTACTCATTCGTCTTATAGGTTGTGATGATGTTGAGTGGAACAGATGGGACGACAGGCATTTTGAAATTTATTCAGATGGTAATACTGAATATTTTGATAAGGTTGAGGAAGTTCCCTATGAAAAACTTATCTATGTAGATAGAGATGAAAGAAAAGATTTATCTGAAGATGATTTAATTAGAGGTAGATATAAAAATATAGATACAGATGGCAGACCAATTGAGGAGGCTTGGTTTGATGTACCTAAATTTGGGGAAATAGACCATCAATCTGCGGGATTACTTAAAAGATTTTTAAAAGATAATAATCTGTCATTAGAAGATTATCTTGTTAGAAAAGATGTTGTTGTGATTATAACGGGAGATGAATATAGTACCCTTTCTGATATGTTCGAGTGTGGGTTAATTAATAAAGATTCTATTGTATTACAATTTCCTAGAAAAGGAAGTTTCGACTGTTTTCTTTACAAGGAGAAAGAAAATGAAAATGCAAACTAGGTTAAAAACATTTGAAACGAATAGTAGTTCAGTACATTCATATCAAATTTCAAACGAATTAATGGAAAATAGTAATTTAATTGTTAATAAAGGCGGATATGTTCACATAGACCTCGATGAATATTATGGCAGAGAATATAAAGAATACAAAACGCAGGAAGAAAAACTAAAATATATCTGTACATGGATGTATATTTATTATAGATGTGATTTAAAAGAGCTTAGAAGTGGATATCAATGGATTGATTTTGTAAACGCTTTTTGTGAATATGTCAATGAACATTCAAATCCTCAAGAACATGCTTATAAGTGCCGTGGAATTAAGATTAATAAAATAAAACCCAAATATGATTATGATGGTGCAGGAGGTTTTTTAGACCATCAATCTTGTCCATATGGGGCTTATGATACAGATGGATTTATTCTTGATATTTATGATGCAAATATGCTTGTAAATTTTATTTTTAATCCTTATATTTGGTTACGTACAGAAAGTGATTAAAAGGAGAATTAAATGAATATTGAATTAACTCAAGAACAGATTAAAGAATTTTTAGAAAAAGGTTATATAAATGTCTATATGGGCGATTATAGATTTTATATGGAACTAAGTGATAGTAACACCAATAATATTTGGTATTTTGAACTTGTTAAAGCTAAAAATGGTAAAACAATACAAGCATACGCACATGATATAAATGAATTAGAATTATTAAAACCTAAACGACCTACTGACCCATCATGGTATCACAATAACCCATTATGCCCTAACTGTCAAACATATATGATTTACCATTATGAGCATTGTCCCAGATGCGGACAAAAGTTGGATTGGAGTGAAAAATAAAATGATAGAAATCAAAGAAAATGAATTATATCAAGAATTACATCTATATGATGGTGATGTAAAGATTGGTGAAGCTGAAATTGATATTAAAGGTAAAATGCTTTCACGACTGAATATATCAGAACCATATCAGAATAAAGGTTATGGAACAAAAATTGTAAGAATATTAACAAAACAGTATGGATTGAATTGTTTATGGGTAAATGCCGATAACGAACGAGCAATTCATGTTTATGAAAAAAATGGATATAAAATACAAAAACCTACTATGTACTTAATGGAGATTGAAGAATGAAAAAACAGATTAGATATAACGTATTTGAAACCAACAGTAGTATGTGTCACTCGCTTCAGCTAATGACGAAAGCTGATTATGATGAATTCATTAAAAAAGACGAAAGTGATGAGTGGGCTTGGAATTGGTGGGATAAAAAGTGGGTGAGAGTTGATAGTGAAGAATATGATGAGGATTGCACTAATTCTTATTTTAATGAGGAAGCTGATTATGAAATTGAAGAGTTCACTACACCAAGCGGTGATATTGTTGTAGGAATTAGTTATGCAATGGAAGACCGTTAATTTAAATAGGAGAATAAAATGAATGGATACGAAATACTTGGCAAAGCTGTTGTATATGGGATTATATATTTTCTCAGTTCTGCAATTTTAGGTCTTATTATATGTTGTGTTTTTACAGGGGACGCTATTAATGGCGCAGATTTGGACAATTTCCCAGTATGTGCATGGATTGGTGGTTGCATTGTATGTGTCGTAATGGTTTTGCGGTGTATTTATTAATGGTGAAGACATATGGAAAATATTTTTACAGAAGAATATATTGAAAGTCTAGGTGATATAGAAATAACGCAATTACCATATGTATTAAATCCAGATAGGTTGTTATATAAAAAAATAATGCGAAAATATGCTGAGATATGTCCGTATTGCAATAAAAAAGTTCAGCACCAGCTTCCAGTCTGTCAAAATAGCTCTCGTCATTGCGGAAAATGGTGGCAATTTTGGAATATTCATTATTGTAAAAGAGTTTATATTACATGTGATAATTGCGGAACAGGATGGTATACTCCTTGGTTTCCACAAGATTTAACAGAAAAAGAATTAAAGAAATATAAAAAAGGAATTAAACATGAAAAAATTAGCAACATATAAAAATGGAAATACTATTACAACTATTTATGACGATGGCACAAAAACACATTTTACAAAGGATGATGAATTTGATTTTGCATTTCCAGAATGTCATGACATTTCTATTAGTCGTTGTTGTGATAATGGTTGTGAATTTTGTTATTACGGATGCACTCCAAATGGCAAACATGGTAAATTGAGTGGATGGGAATTTTTTGAAACAATGCATCCTT
>Ga0326513_10003293_pt1 | contig 11760 bp, 16 predicted proteins | sample 2_2465_0518_D_FD_203654 | JGI IMG/M metagenome (GOLD analysis project Ga0326513, IMG submission 203654) | Bovine rumen microbial communities from UC Davis, California, United States - 2_2465_0518 | ecosystem: Host-associated > Mammals > Digestive system > Stomach > Rumen | place: USA... | reverse complement strand
ATTCAGAAGTCTTGGATGGTATTGCTGGAATTGCGCTCATCGTGATATATCCAGCGTCATTGTCCAGCTCACTGACCTTAGATGGAATTGCTTCAGCAGTCACATAACCAACATCATTGTCAAGTTCGCTTGTCTTTGAAGGAACAGGAATGTCAATGGTTTTCGCTTCAGAGGCATTCACAGTGAAGGAGTCAAATTCAACTCCATTCGCCTGAAGGGTTATTGCGGAATCGTAGACCTCTCCACCACCACCAACAGAAATCCACTTGCTTCCATCCCAAATCCTGACATTCCCATTGAGGTTCAGCATGTCGCCGATTGAAGGGTTCACAGGAGGCTCGTTCAAGTATCTGACTGCATATCTATCAACCAGCTTTTCAATGCCCTTGTCGCGTGGAAGAACAACAACATCGCCAACGCCAAGGACATATCCATTCACAGGCAAGTTGTTCTCGTCAACGCCGTCAGCAATCACCTGAAAGCCGTTCTTTATCACGCCATTGGTCTGACTTCCATCAATCGTGGCAACCCAGAAGTTGTCAACCTTCACCGCATTCTTTTCAACAGTGAAGTTGTTTGGATATGAGACAAGGACGCGCACGCTGTTGATGCTCCAGTTTCCAATTGAACATGGAACGCCTGAAATCCTCACTGAAGATGGACTTCCATTGAACGCCACCATTGGAGAAAGCGGAAACTTGGGTTTCGCCGCGTTCACTGTTATGTTGATTTGACTTATCATTTTTCTTTACCTCTCAAATGCTTGCCAGCAAATTTCCTCATTGGTTGTTCATGCAATGTCATCGTCAGTGAGGGTTATCTTGTTCCACCCAGATGGGTAGTAGCTAGTGGTGGAAGATACATAAGACGAAACATATATCACGCCCTTGGATGAGTAGCATCCTGAGAACGCATTAGAAAGTCCTGTTGTTCCATTTGTCAGGACTATTCTCGCAGACGAGAGTCTTGTATTGTTCTATGCGAAAGATTTTAACCAATCAGTACTTCCTACTTTCACCTATATCTTTGGACATTCAGTCAAGTTGTTGCCGTAGAACATCCCCAGATAACATGACCCTGCGGCTACAGTTGCTGGCAACTCTGATATCGTCTAAACATGGTTGGAGCAACCATAGAACATACTGTTATAGCAACTAAGTGTGAGTATGGTCGCTGGAAGGAGTAGGTTCTTGGAACTTCTTAGGGAAGTACATGAATCAAACAACGCATAGAAATTTCCACTTGAACCAGACGCAAATCCATTTGAGTCAAAATCACTGTTCCAGAGAAGGGACATTATGTTTCCACCAATGTCAACCTTTCCTGTGAATACGAAATTGTGGTATCTGTTGTTTCCTGACATGTTCCCTAGTGCCGCGTTTGCTGTCTTTGCCTTGACATATAATCTATCTCCTATGTTCGTAAGGGTCTTTGTGTCAGAAGCAAAGTTCCAATCTGTCCAAGTTTCACCATCTGTTGAAGTCACGAAAGTACAAGTTGGTGCTGAACCAACTTTTGTCAGTTTCACTGTTGAGCCAGCTTCAACCGCCTCAACATAGAATGGAACTTTCAATGGATTGTCACCAGATGAAATCTCTTCAATCTTAGTTGGCATTTCAAGTGGTGTCATCGTACCAGTCACGCCCTTCGCCCTTATTGCGTTCGCTATGTCGCTGAAAGCCTGTCTCAATGTAGTGTTTGCCATTTCAATTACCTCCATTAGAACTGCTCGTTCAACACAGAACCAATCTGAGCATCCACGTAGTCCTTCAACGCGAAGGTTGTCTGCTTGAATGTTGCGCCAACTGTGTAGTTGTTGCCATCGTATGTCAAATCCACAACGCCATTCTTCAAGTTGGTCATCGTAAATGTTCCAATCTGAATTCCACCAGAAACCAGTGTGAAGTTCGTTCCGTCTGTGGTTGAAATCTCGTATATGTTCACAGATGAATCGTTTGTGTCCCAAGTTGATGTTGAACCAGATGTAGTGAAGTGCGCAACCTCTGTTCCACTCACATTGAACTTCTGGATGGTGTACATTCCAGTGGAGTCAACTGAGGCTGGATAGGAAATGTCCTTCATGTCCCTCAAGTTCTTGAAATCCTGCTGGAGCGCGATGTTCTGCGTCATCACCATCGTCCATGTTGCTGGGTTGCTGTTGTAGATGAAGTTCCAAGAAGTGTCTTCTGCTCCCTGTGAAGGTGCTGGTTGGGCATCTCGTCCACTAGTTCCATCGTCAAGCGCGAAGTACAGTTCACCCTCCATTCCAACGAGGTATGTGTATACTTTCCAGTTGGTGTTGTCCCCCGTCCAAGTCTGCGTGAACTCATCGTACTTGTCCAAGGTCGCTGTCACATTCTGGTTGTTGCCATCAACATATTCCACAACGAACTTCACAACCTTGTCAAGGTTGTTCTTGTCAAATCCAACTTTGTACACAAGGTCTGACTTGTCTCTCTTCGCCATGAACGCGCTTGAAGATGCAGTGAGATAGCCAACATCGTTCGTGAAAGCCCCAACGTTGGAGGGAATCGCAGAAGCTGTTATGAAACCAACATCGTTGTTGTAGTCTGACAAGTTTGATGGAATGACAACTTCAGACGCTGTGATATACCCAACATCGTTGTCAAGTTCGCTCACCTTGGTAGGAAGTTCGTCTTTCGTTGCCAATGTCAGATGCTTTGTGACTGGTCTTTGCGCGCTGTAGTTGCATGTCGTTTGTGCATTCACAAAGTATGGGATGGTTGTTATGTCCGAGTCTCCGTTATACGAACCATTGATGTCAAGCACCCAATCATGGTCGCCTCCAGGACCAATTTCTTGCCAAGTGTATACCTGAAGTTCCCAGTCATTTGAGTAGGTCAAAACCAGCTTGATGTTCTCTGGTTCTACACATTCCCATGTATGATACGATTGGATGAAGCCAACATATTCAAGGACATACTTGTTGCTCGACGGGTCCGTGATTTCCCAAGCTGTATTGTCTATGTAGGTGCAAGAGAGGTTTGCGCTTATCTGGTTCCCTGTTGCGTCCTCAATGTAAGATGGAGTTGGAACTTGTGCCAATGTGATGAAACCAGAATCGTTCGTAAGGTCAGAAGTCTTTGTTGGAAGCGCGTTTGCAGTGATATAGCCAACATCGTTCTCAATGTCAGAAGTCCTTGAAGGAACTGGAATGTCAATGGACTTTGGCTCAGAGGCATTCACCGTGAAAGAACCAACCTCAGTTCCATTCTTCTATATGGTGATTTGGGAATCATACACCACAGAATGTTCGCCAGTGCTTATGAGAATCCAGTTGTTACCGTCAAACAACCTCAACTCCCCATTGGAGTTCATCAAGTCTCCCTTGGTTGGAACATCTGGAATATCGTCAATGTATCTTACCTGAGTCTTTTCAAGAAGTCTGGAAATGTCAGTGTCGTTCTCAATGATGAACACATCCCCCTTTCCAAGGACATATCCAGAGACTTCGTTTCCATCTTCGTCAATTCCATCAGCGATGATTGAAAGCCCATTTCCAACCTTGCCAGCTATTTCGCAACCATCAAAAGTGGCAACCCAAACTGCGCCAGTCCTCACTGCAACCTTCTCAATGGTTGTGTTGTCTGGATATTGGGCAACAACTTTGACGCTGGTTATGTTCCAGTCTCCAATCTTCTTGGGTACTTCAAGAACGCGAATGGAAGATGGACTTCCCTGAAACGCGAACAATGGCTGAAGCGGGAAGTTGGGCTTGGCAGCATTGACCTTGATTTCTATAGTGCCTATCATGGTTCACCTCGTTTTTGGCTGGACTTGTCCAACCTTGTTAAAGTTCACTTCTTATTTACGCGAAATCAATTCATAGGCACGTTTTCAAGCGTGCAGTAGAATGGATGCGTCAAGTAGATTATGTCCCACAACTGGCATTGGGAATATGCGTCATGGTGTATCGAGTGGTAAGAACCAGATGGAAGTCCACATGGGATGTCAAGTGCGTTCTTCTCCATGCCTGCTGTTGAATACGCAAGGTTGATTGCCGCATTGAGTTCTGAATCTGACACAGTTGGAACAGACACATTCTACATGTTCGTGTATTCGCTCTTGATTGGGACAAATACATAACTTGTCTTGTTTGTCACTTCGCCATACTCGCTGTATTCGTTCATCTTCCCTGCGTAGTTGGTGACGTAGAACCCTCCCCAGATTGCGAGTTCAACCAATGTCTTTGGTATCATGTCCCCATAGGAATACGCGGAGAATGTCAGATACTTGCTGGTTGGATGTTCCTCCCAATAATATTCCACCTCATCGTCATAATATTTGTAGTATATTTGGTCGTACCAGACATAACCAGAGTATGTGAAGGTGTCTGGCGAATGTCCATCACTGTATGTCCTCTCTGTCACACATTCCCTTGAGGAGTTGTATGGAACCGCGCTTCCACTACTTCCACCCTGTCTGTAAAAGTAGTTCAACTGCTTCACATCCTTGAATAGGTTCATAATTTGGTCTGCCCTCAAAGGGTTGCGGTAATAGGCATCGTTCGCGCTGTATCTCGTCTTGCTTCCAAAAGAGTCCAAAATGTATTGTCGTAATCCCTCTGCGTCATTCCCAAAGTCATGTGGTTGTAGGTTTGGCATAGTTGGCGAACCATCATCCCAAGTATAGCTGATGTTGTCGCGTATGTTTGCCAACTTGTTTGAGTATATTATTTTGGTTGGTGTTGGAACGCCATTGTTCCTCCTACAGCACTTCCCCTTGATGTTCAATGCCTCGTTCAAGAACATCAAGTCCTCTGCCCTCAGACAATACTTATACCATGTGGAAGTTGTGTCAGCACTGTTCCTCAATGGCATTATTCCACCATCGCAAATCAAGCCATCGTTCTGCGAAGTGTAGTAATACTCGTCATAGGAAGCTGGAACGGCAAGGCTCATTGTTTGTCCTCCATGATTGTTTTTTTCGGTCTGCCTTTTACAAATCCAACTGGTGCTTCATGTGCCAGAACATCTACTATGCCATCAGTAAAGTGGTACTTTCCTCTGTGTGCGTCAATTGCCTTGCGCATGTTCTTACTGCACTTATTCCTGTGTCTGTCTGAAAGCAATCTTCCCTTCACGAAACCTTCAGGACATTTTTCCGCCCTAACATTTCTCGTTCCATCGTTGTACCAATTCATCACTGTCAATCTGCCACACACGAAACCTTCAGGGCAAGTTTCAGAACGCAATTCAACCTTTCCGTTGTTGTACCAGTTTGACTTTCCTTTCATCCGTCCAGTTTGACTTCTTGACATTTTTTGCTTTGACTGGTTCGTGTGTTTCTTCCCAATCCAATGAACTCTAATATGTTCAGCGCGTGTGAGAAATATCAATTCACTTGCTGGTCTTTTGTAGTAACACCCCTTTTCAATGAGTGCCTTGCTGCCACAGTTCATTATTGTCTCGTTGCGATGATGAATGACCCACTTCTGAGTTGGGTCAGATTTTGCGGCTTCATAATTCTCTATCAGTGAAATATCCTAATAGCAGTACAATCTTGTTTTCTTCTCGTTAATCATACTAACAATTATACTATATTTCATATATAAAATACGCCAATGGTCAGAGTTGTTCCACTCGCAGATACAACAATGTTTGAGTTTGCTGCCTTTGAGAAACGGAACTAAGAAGCTGCGCTCGTCACCGTGTTGTCAGTTCCAATGAACGAGACTTGTCCGCCGCCGCCAAATGGAATGAACGATTCTGGTCTTGCATCAACATACTGGATTTCAATTCCACTTTGACTTCCAGAGGTTGAAGCAACAACATCATACACGGCTGAAACATCAGGACTTCCACCACCACTTTCTCCATCACCTTCCTCTCCAGTGAAGTCAATCGTTGGTTGGTCATCCACAGTCCAATTCACATCGCAGTTCTATCCACCTTTCAAGTTGGCAATCGCGTTGACTGCCCAGTTGAAGGTATCGCAGAAACCCTCTTGGGAATCCACCATGATTCCCTTTTGAAGTTGGCAAAGTTGAGCTGGTTTGTTCGCCATTGTTCAATCCTCCATTATAGAAATTTGTTAAGTCCTGGTATCTTGCTTGACCACAACACTGGATAAGCTGGCGGCGTGTAGTTCGTTGGGTTCTTCGTCATTTCAATTCTCTGCGCGTGTAGAGAAACTTCAGCGGTGAACAATCCACCATCCTATTCAGTAGCCCTGAACTCGTTTAGGCACTGATAAACGTCGGTGTTCGTGTCCTGCTTCCAACCAAGAACCCATTTTCCAGTTGTGCCGTTGTATGTGCAGTCATATATCCAAGGATGGTATTTCAACCACCATCCCGTAGTTCCATTCAATGAACTGAACAAGGAACGGCAAGCCGCCTTTGTCATTCCCTCATACTTGACCTGCGCGTATTGGTCAGTTGTTGCTCTGTACCAGTTGTCAATGCTCAATCCAGATTGCGCCTATGGGTCAGAGGTCACGATGTTCTGACCAACAAGTTCAAATGTCACGTTCTGAGTTGGGGCAAGAACAAGCGAAATGTTGTTTGCGCTTGCCTAATCAAAATGCTTTCCCGTAAGCGGAACTGTACTGTTCCACCCAGGGATAGAACTCAGTCTATTTGCCAGAGGTCTTGACCCAATTGAAGTTGCGTTTGCTGACTTGGAATAGTTCGTTGAAACATATTTGGCGTTCACAACAACATCGTACATGCATCCACTTCTCTGTTCAATCCTTATTTCAGATTCCAATGTTGGCGTTGTATAATTCTTGTGCCAGCCATACTGGAAAATGTTGTTCTCAATGTACCAACCAAAACCCCACTCATATACAGGCATGGTCAGGGAACTTCTCATGGAGTTGGCACAAGCCTTTGCGGTCGCATAGTCCATTCCAATGTACTTGAATCCAGCAGTCTCCTCCATTATGGCTCGTTTCCAAGTCACTGTCTCCACGTCAACTTCCTGCGTGTCAGGGTCGTATTGCGCAACCACTTCAGGCTTTCCAACGTCAAGTTGGTTGAACTTCAAGGAATAATCCTGAGTGAGGACAAAGTTTGTCGCGTCATAGGATGTTTTCAAGTTTCCAGCCATCAGTGCGCTCCTCCGTGGTTATTGAGCCAAGTCTGTATGTTGTCAACTGAGGTCTTCAACTCGCCAACTTTGGTCTTCAGGTCGTCACGCTGTTTCCCTGCCTTCTCTGCTCTTATCTTTGCAAGCTCCGCCTGATACTCTGGTGTTCTTTCATAAGCCTCTTCCCATTCCTTCGCTCCCTTTTTACCAAGAACCTTTTCCCTGTCCTCTTTTGTCATAGCACCAGCGTTCTGAAGTTTGCGCGTCTTCGCATCAAAATCGCTTTGCTCTTTTGCTGACAGACCAGCTTGTATTCCTGCTTCTGCGGCTTGCTTTTGGTGTGTCTGCGCCCATCTCTAGTCCCAACCTTCTGGTTTGGCGAAATCCTGCCAAGGCTGATTATCTACATTGTTTGCCGCAGCTCCTCTCCTTGGATTTGCGCGTCCTCCAACTGGCGCACCGTTTGGGTTCCATATACCACCACCTTGAATAGCGGCAAGGGCTGCTTGCGCATCTGCTGAGTCTTTAAGCCTCTTTGCGTAGTTGCGTTCAGCCTCTGCGAGATGCCTTGTTGCTATTTCAAGTTCCTATGTGCGCTCGTCCAGTGCCTGCTCATTCGCGGCATGGGCTTCTTGCTCTGCGACAAGTTGTTCTTCAGCAATCTTGCTTCTTTCCCTTGCGTTCGCGGCTTCAACAGTTGCGCCTATATATTTCTTATCAGCTAATTCCAACTTCTTGCTATTCTCAGTAAGGACATTTGCGCGCTCCTTCTCAGCGGCTTTCAACTCCTCCTCTTGAACCTTGAGTTCCTGTTGCGCGTCATTGAGTTGGCGAATTGTTGGATTGTAAGTTTTGGTGATGAAGTCATTGAGGGCTTTCTGTGCTTCCTTTACTTGGTCTGTCGCCTCCTTCATTTCATCATCGTCAGCCCCTCTTTCAGCCCTCGCGTAGAATACGCCTTTGGCTTTCCTAAGTTCCTTTTCAAGTGCCTCCTTCTGCTCGTCCAGACCACCAGTTCTTATTCCTGTGTCCTTATCAACAACGCCCTGAATGGTCTTTCTCAGCGTTTCAATCTTGCCGTCAATCTTGGCAATCGTTCCATCTTTGCGCTTCTGACCAGCAACATCACTCAATCCATTTATCTTCCTCTCAACACCTTCCACGATTGCGTCTGCGGCTCTTTGTGCTGTCTGTGCGTCAATCTGAACCTTCGCCTTTTCAGCACCAGCGCGCGTCATGATGTTCCTTGCCGCCCCTTCGTCAGTTCCATCCTCAGTCAATCCTTCAACTTGCGCGTCAAGGGCGTTCTTCTACGCTTTCGCTTCAGCATTGGCAAGCCTCAACTGTGCCGCCGTCAGTCTATCCACTGCCGCAGTCGTTTTGTCAATCTTGGAAATCGCGTCATTGGAAGTTCGCACAATCTTCTCAGTGGATTCATTGATTCCCTCCAATGACTTCTTCATCTTCTCTATTGGCTTCTCCTGTTCACCAAGTTTTGACAGCCAACTGACCAGCGCAGTAACGCCAAAGATGATTGCGCCAAATATGCCACCAGTAGCAAGCGCGCTCAATCCACCAGCCACGGCACTTATTGACTTGGAAGCGGTTCCACCAAGCCCCTCAAACGCGCCAGCCAACTGACCAACTGCGCCAGCGGCTTTCTTCGCTTGGTTGCCCATCGTGTTGACAGCACCAAGGGCTTTCGTCATTCCAGCCCCATTGTAGGAAGAACCAATGTTTATGTTAACTCTCTGGTCAGCCATTTTCAGTCACCTCGTCTTTTTCAGAACCTTTCTTCTTCTCGTCTCGTTCCGCCCTTGCTTTTTCCTGAATGTGGTGAAGGGTTGCGAAGTATTCTGCTGATGCCTTTTTCTCGTCCTCTGAAATGTCCTTCTCTCTCAGATACCACGCGCGTTCAATCATTGCGGTGAGGCGTTCTGATGTTGATTTCAACGCGGCGTATGGGGCAATTCCACAGGCGCAAGCCTCTGTATACTGTCTCAACGCAGGAGACTTCTCCCCAGTTGAGAAATACCACTTGTCAAATTCCTCGTCTTTGACATATACAGGAAACTCTCCGTCCATTGGATTCATGCCATATTTCACGAAGTCAAGCGCGGCGCGAACCTTGCCAGCGGTTTCCTTTCCAAGATGCTTCTTAATCCACCTTGCGCATTTCGCAGCGAACAGCCTTGGGAACATCTTCGTTTTTGACCAATCCTTCTCTGGATGTGAAAGGACATACGCCTCAAGCGCAATCACAGTCCCTTCGTCTTTGCTGAACAACTGAAGGATGTTGTCAAGGAATATGTCCTGTTCTATCGTTGGTTGCGAAAACCTGACCTCTCCGCACATAGCAACTCTTGGAAGAGTTGAAAAGCGGAAGTCAGGTTTCTTCTCCAACTTCAATCCAAGCGCGTTCAATCTGACAACATCTTCTGGATGAACGATACATCCCTCATCCAGAAGTGCTTGAATGTCCTCTCTGGCAAGTTCTGAAACCATTGGGAGTCACCTCCCAACTTACGAACCGCTCTGCGCGTCATGTTCAAGGTAGCGGCTGAGTGTTGCAGTCCAAGAAGGATAGTCTGCGTCAGGGTTTGAGCAAGTCAAAGGAGCAGTGATTGTCCAGTTGGTTCCAGCGGTAAGTGATGGAGACGTTGCGCCAGTTTGCTGAATGGTGATTTGGACTTCCAGCTTTCCATCAACCACGTCAAAGGAAACGGTCGCACCGTCCTTCGTTGCCCTTGAAATCGTGCCACCAGCAGTGTAGTTCGCCTATTGGAGATAGCAACCAGTTCCACCCAATGTGAACGCATCCCAAAGAATCTGCGCGTGGTGGCAGAGTTTCAATGTAGTGGATGGGAAAGTGTATGTGCAGTCACTGTGTGTTGTAGAAGCAGGGATTTCCTCACCAGTTGCCTGAATTGAAGGAGGCGCACCTGCTGAAGTGCTGATGGTGATAGAACCAAGTGTGAATTTCTTTGCAGAATAATCACCAGTTCCAGCTATTGGCGCACCACACTTTGGAAGTGAGGAAAGGGTCAGGTCCTTTCCAAGTACATAGGTGTTGGATGGTGACATTGTTTCACCAAACACCTCAAAGGCAACTACATCGCCTTTCTCGTTGTGTCCCTCTGCCGTTGAAGCAGTCTTGTTCTCGTTTGACTCCGTGACTTCAAGACCATTTGATGCGGTCGCGAGTCCAAAGAAGTCTGTCTTTGCTTGCCAGCTCATTTGTAATACCTCTTATTCGTTGTTGTTGTTCAGTAAGCAGTTTCTTGAACCACTCCATAGATTGTGATTGTGTGCTGGTACTGCCAAGTCTTTCCCGTGGCATCCAGCGTGAAGTTCCCGCCACCAAGCTGGAACCCAGTGCAGTCAAATTCGTTTGGAACAGTGAACTCGTCATGCGTGTCGCAATAGCATCTCTGCCAATGTTGAAACACATTCATCATCTTGTCAGACACCACAAGGTAGTTCATTCCATTGTAGTCTATGTCAGCGCGAACAAGCGCAGTCACATCCACATTTATCTGGCATGTTGGAATCGTGGGCGTGGAATAGGAGCGCGGTGAAGCCTTGGCAATGATTATCACATCACTGTCAGAAGCCTCAATTCCCTTCACTCCCTCCACTGCGTCAAGTTGACCCACGAGCTGGACTTTCTCAATTCCAGCTTCCTTCAACTTGCATCCAAGATGGGCAAGTATTTTCTTCTCTATCTTCTGTTCAATCATCGCATCCCTTATTTACACGCCTTTTGACATCATCTTTTCTGCTTGACCTCTGGGAATGGAGTGTCAAGTTTCTCAAAGAGCAGTAGTTTCTCGCATTTCTTGTTTATGGTTGATGCCATCTTGTTGGCAGCTTTCATCAACGCCTGATTGATTGCTGAATCACCACCCTTCAATGCAAGTTTCGCGTAGTCCAACAAATCAGAGGCAGTCAAAGAGAATGTGGTTCCGTTTCCATTCCTTGTCACTCGCGTTGTCTGAGTTGCCTTGCTTGCCGCCTGTGAACTTTCCATCTTCTATGATGTCTTGGAACCAGACTTCATCATCAAGAGGGACAGAGCGGTTCTCGCAAGTCCCTTGAACCTCTTTGCCCTCTTCTGGATTTTGTTGAACGCCCATTCCTTTGCGTCATTCTCAGACACAGCAACAATCAACCATTCCCTGTCCTTTATGTCATGCCACATGTAAACCTTGCAGGCCTTCAATATATCATTAGTCACCCAAGAAGTTCTGCCAATCCTCTGGTTTCTCTTTGGCGTGTATCTCATTGTTCCATTCCTCAGACAGAACGTTGGGTTGTTCCTTCCACCAGTGAAAGAAGGTGTCAGTGATGTTGTTGTAATCTTGATTTCCTTCTTGTTGGGTTTCGCAATCGCTGTCAACGCGCGTATTGAAACGAGAACGTCAAGCATGGTTGCGGTGCATGACTGTTCCGCCGTCTCGTTCAGCCACTTAGCCCTCTGCTCAATCAGCTTTGCAAGTTCTGAAAGTGGTCTTCCGTCAGCGCACGTTACACTAATCCCAGCCATTTCACATTTCTCTTGCAGTGACAACCCAACCAAGGGCGTTGTCAAGTTTCGCTTCAGACACTGAATACTTCTTGTTGTTCGCCATGCGCTGAATCATGGCACCGCGCTGAAGTTTCCTCACGAACGCCCAGTCCCCCTTCATGAACACGAACGTCATGTCCT
>Ga0326513_10003290_pt1 | contig 11767 bp, 8 predicted proteins | sample 2_2465_0518_D_FD_203654 | JGI IMG/M metagenome (GOLD analysis project Ga0326513, IMG submission 203654) | Bovine rumen microbial communities from UC Davis, California, United States - 2_2465_0518 | ecosystem: Host-associated > Mammals > Digestive system > Stomach > Rumen | place: USA: California... | reverse complement strand
GCGAGGTGGCAGCCCAAAATACCGACAACGCTAATGGCAAGTTCGTTAAGAACGGACAGGTCGTTATCGTCAAGGATGGCAAGCAGTACACCGCTGCAGGTGCAGAGATGAAGTAAAAAGCCCCGAAGCCCTCCTATTTAGCGATAGGAGGGCGGGTGTCTCACCCGCCACTGACAATGCTGGTAATTGCGACGTGAGACACGTCGCCTCCTACCTGACGATAGGGGTGGGTGAAATCCCATAATTACACAATAGAAATCCCCGCGAAGGTCTTATCCTCCGCGGGGATTTTGTTGTAATGCATAATGCAAAGTTCACGCTTCGTGTAATTCGCGCACTTCGTGGTCTCCGTGCAATTCGTGTACTTCGTGTAATTTGTGCACTTCGTGCAATTCGTGTAATTCGTGGTCCCGTTTGCGTCTCCCTCCCCAAGGGGAGGGCTGGGGTGGGGCTTCTGGGGGGGCTTCGGGACTTTACAGCTTAATATTCACCCCCGCCATGAATGTAGCGCGTGGCATGGGGTAGCCGAGGTTTATCTCATACTTCTGTGCCAGCAGGTTCTCGCCGCGGACCCACAGACCTACGTTCTTGGTCAGTGCGTAGTTCACGGTAGCGTTAAGCAGCAGGAAATTCTCCTTCGTCTCATTGTCCCCTACAGCCGTATAGAGCCCTCCGATGTACTGCAGGCCGGCTACGACAGTCCATTTGCACTGCTGCCACTGAGCACCGAGATAACCCTTATACGTGGGAGCGGCAATAATCTTGTGCTTCATGTGCAGGTAGCTGTGGTTGGTATTCAGTCTCCAGTGCGGGTTGATGGTCCATGCTGCCTCTGCCTCTGCGCCGTAGTTCTCCACCTTGCCGGTGTTCACGTTCTTGCGGTTCACCGTCTGAATCATGTTATCACCTTTTATATAATATAGGTTCACGCCGTAGGTTACGGCCTGCAGCCTTTGGTTCCATGACAGTTCATAGTTCATAAGGCGCTCCGGCTTCAGCTCCTCATTGGATGGCGGGTACAGATACATCTCGCGCATCGTTGGATTGCGGAAGCCCTTGCTCACCATAGCCTTTATCTCACCCGTCGTGATGGGGCGCACCACGATGCCGCCCTGCGGGATCCATTCTGTCCCCGTAACGCTGTGATGATCCACGCGCACGCCGGCATCCACCGTCAGCCACTCTGTTATGTCGTGACGATAGTCCGCATAGCCTGCTATCTCATTGCGATAGCTCTTGCCGCTCTGCTTGTTCTGCGTCTCCATCACCTCGCCTGTCTGCTTCGATGTGTAGTAGGCATTGCCATAGATATGCTGATAATCGACACCCAGAGTCAGACGTCCGTTCCCAAACAGACGCATACTCTGATACAGTGACACTCCCGTCAGCGCATCCTTTGAGCGGAAATAGCGCTGTGTTGGTTTGGTGGGATCCGTCGTACCATCGTCTATCTTGTGGCGGCCCCAGTTGGTATATACGCTCAGTCCGCCGCTCGTATTGTCATAGTGATTCTCTATTGCCAGCTCTGCCGTACCGCGTGTTATCCACTGGTCACCGTCATAGAGCGGTGAGGTGATGCTGCCTGGGTATGATGCATTGAAGTGTGTCACATTGCCATCCACATATCCGCTCCAGTGCTTGCTCAGGTCATAGCCCAGCTTCACCATGCCGCCATACTGCTCAAAGCCCATGCGGGGACGGTGGTTGTCCGTGCGCTCATATTGCGCGGCTACGGTAGAAGAGAACCTGCCGCTCCTCACTTGGTTTGATGCTTCGGCCTGTATTGTCCCCCAACTGCCGGCACCGAGGTTGATATTGGTCCTCACGCCGTTCTCCTTCATCTGGCGTGTCACGATGTTCAGCACGCCGCCCATGGCGTTAGAGCCATAGAGCATGGAGGCAGGACCCCTGAGCACCTCTACGCGTTCTGCCATCAGCGTCTGGTATGAGTCAGCGATGGGGTGCCCATAGACACCGCTGTACTGTGGGTGACCGTCGATGAGCACCAGCAGCTGGCCTGCTCCGCCGCTGATGCCACGCAGGTTGATGCCACCGGCAGCACCGCCGCTGACACCGTAGCCCATCATGCCACGACTGGTGACAAACAGGCTCGGAACCTGCTGCATCACCGTGGGCAATACGGATGTCTGGTTCTCTATGGTCAGGGCAGTGCGGTCTATCACGCTGACAGTGAAGGGCAGGTGGCGCACGTCGGTAGCGTTGCGGGTGCCTGTCACCACCACTTCACCAAGTCTTAGGCTGTCGGACAGTTCCGCTGCCTGGCTGAAATTGCAGCAACACAGTGCTGCGACAATGAGTAGATGTTTCTTCATCGGAAGTTATGTGTTATGTATTGTTTGATTCTGAAATTGCGGTGCAAAGGTAATACATAATTTACAATTCATCATGCATAATTCATAATTTGAGCGCATTTTCAATTATTTTTATTAATTTTGCACAAAGAATAATAGGAGGGCGGGTGTATCTTCCGCCACTGGTACATGCTGAATATTGCGGTGTGAGACACGTCACCTCCTGCTTGAAGAGAATATGAATTATGGATTTTGAATTAAAAAGCCGCTATGCGCGTCACCTCATGCTGCCTGCGATAGGCGAGGAGGGACAGAAGAAGATACTCTCCTCCCGCGTCCTTGTTGTCGGTGCCGGTGGGCTGGGCTCGCCCGTCATGCTCTATCTTGCTGCTGCCGGAGTGGGCACCATAGGCGTCATTGATGCCGATGAGGTGGACCTTAGCAACCTGCAGAGGCAGGTCATCCACCAGACAAAAGACCTTGGCACGCCCAAAGTGGAGAGTGCCAGGGAGAAGATGCTTGCCATAAATCCCGACGTGAAGGTTGAGACATACCACGAGTTTCTCACCCCTGCCAATGCCCTGGGCATCATAGAGCGCTATGACTTCATCGTCTCCTGCACCGACAACCTCACGGCCAAGGCTCTGGTAAGCGACACTTGTGTGGCTGCGGGCAAGGCCTTCTCGCATGGTGGCATATCGGAGTGGACGGGGCAGACCTTCACCCATGTGCCAGGTACGGCAGACTATCGCAGCATCTTTGGTCCTCCTCCCACAGAGGCTCAGGCCTCTCCAACCTCTGCTTCCGCCGGTTCTCCAGATAGTGTAACCAGCGAGACCGCCGCCCCCCAAGCCCCCGTGTTGGGTGTCCTTGGTGCTGTGGCAGGTATGCTCGGTACCATTCAGGCAGCAGAGACGCTGAAGTATCTCACCGGTGCAGGCCAACTGCTCACCAATCGTCTGCTCATGTTCGATGCCCTGACCATGAAGTTCGATGTCCTGACCCTCAGCCTGATGTTAACACGCCCCACAAGGGGGCAGAGAGGTTAGGTCATTTCTTCACGCGGGCGTCCTCGTCCGCGACAAATAATGTTCGACCTCTTTACATCTTCTATACAACACCATCAAGTTCCCTCCCCTTGGGGGGAGGCTGGGAGGGGGCTTCTAGCACCCACACGGGGGACGTGGGCGTCCTCGCCCGCGTAAAGAAAGGTTCGACCGCTTCTATTTCCCTCATCCCTGCCACCGTGCCCTGCGGTTCTTTGCTCCGCAAAGAAGTGCCGAGCGCTCCGCAGGGCCTCTTCCATCAGGCTCTAATGAACCATCGCTCCTATCACCGTGCCCAGCACAGCACCTACCACCATGCCCGTTACGGCAGACGAGGAGTGGTGCGGACGGTGAACCACTACGGGGGCGGGTGCAGGAACAGGAACCGGTACGGGTGCGGGTTCCGCAACAACCACCGTGCGATGGCGTACAGGGCGAACCACTTCCACTCTCGCCGGCTCAACATATCTCACCTCACGGTATGCGGCAGGGTGACGGCGTACCTCAACGACCCTTCCGTGTCTTCCCACACCGCTGTGGCGCATGTGGCCGATGTGCACTTCGCGCGTCTGCATATACATATCGTCATTGCAATAAACGGTGGTTCTTTGGGCGTTGGCGGTTATGACGCAAAAAACATTGAAAAGCATTACGATGCCGAGTATAGACTTCTTCATATTCTTTCCTCCTTATTATATTTATAGGGTTAAACTTAATTGGATTTGATTTCTGTTTGGTTTGATTTCTGGTGCAAAGATACACCGACTTCCTGAACCACCAAACATAATAACCCTAAAGCGCAGAGTGTTTTCCCTAAACACACGGGGGAAAACCCTCCGCAGACCGATAATGGATGAGGAAGGAAGGGAAGAATAATGTTCGACTATGCCGAAAATTTAATCGCAGGGCTTATTTGTGAGCGATACTGCCGCCTTGTCAAAGTCTGCGGTGATGTCGGTCAGTAGTGGATTACGGTTTTCTACGATGATGGCTGCATAGAACCCCTGGCCTTCTATAATTGCACTGGCCGAGCGTATCGTAAAGCGGTCTGGCTGAGCAGACTGCTTGAACCAACGTATGAATAGACGGTTGCGGGCTGCCTCGCGGTGGTCGCTGGTGTCACAGATGTATAGCAGTACGTCCTGGTTTTCCCGAAAGAACTCATCTATAATGGCAAAAAGCGTGAAACGAACGTATGGATCTTCAGGTACAGATTCACTATCTGCCTTTGCAAAACTAAACTGCCATGTCTCGCAGCCGCCAACAGGCTCCTCTTCGAAGAATCGTACTTCGTAGCGCTGTCCGTGTATGGTGTTGAATACTAACTGCTTCCCCTCAGTGCTTACTTCGTAGGGAGCCGTCTTGTTGATTCTATCAAGACATAGCTGTTTCATACAGTGGTAATCATTGTTTGCCGTTGCCTCGCGGCCCAGCGTTGTTTCACTTCCTGTTGCCATTCTTGCTGACGCTTCTGTGCAGAAATCAGCCAGTTGGCCACTTGCTCCTTTGTCCTATTTGTTTCCATTGGTGTCAATTTTATGTTATACATAGGCGATGCTGCTCATCCTAAGATGACTCGCTTCAACCGCAAAGTTACGAATTATTTATTGAACCGCAAAATAAAATATCGTAAATTTGCGACCCATCGATAAAATAACAAGGTAACGAACTTCCACACGGGGTACGTGGGCGTCCTCGCCCGCGACAAATCATGTTCGACCTCTTTCCCTGTATTTTAATACTATTTTCCACTTTCCGTAAAAAAGATTAAGAAAAATTTGCACGGTTGCAAACTTTTAACTAACTTTGCCCACGAGAGCACATAGTGCGCTCTGACGAAATATGAAAACAAATGTGTTTAACCGATCAATCAATAAAAGTACAACAAGAAACAGACAGTAGATAAGTTAACACCGGGGAGCCAATACTGCGGCGCTGGGCGCTGCACTCCCCAAATGGGAAAAAGAACGCAATTACTTTAACTTATTAATAAACCTGAAAGCGAAGTAAGTCGCGTCCTCCCATTCAGAACTTTAAGATATAGAGCTTTTAGCTCTTGTTCTCCTGCTTTGAATACCGCCAAATTATTCTATACTGAGAACAAGATGACTGAGGGTTCACGCTATGGCGTGAATCGTTCAACACTTGTAAGTATAGAGGGCCACTTGGCGGTAGCCTAAAGCAGATACAAGTTGCGGATGGTGGCACGCCTTTTTCGTTTTCCTAAACTTCTTAGAGAAAATGAAGAAAACTTTAATCCTCATGGCAGCAGCGTCAGCATTTGTTCTGACCGGCTGCACAGAGAGCGACCTCTCCGGCGACACCTCCCTCGCTAAAGGGTCGTCCAGCGCTATCGAGTTTAGCGCTGCTACGCGCAATGCAGGTACTACCCGTGCAGGTTATGCTGGTGACCTAACCAACACTACAATCAAGGAAGCTACTGCAGGTTTTGGCGTATTTGCTTACTATTCGGGCTCACAGACCATTAAGAATTGGGGTGCATGGGATGTGACAAGTAACCCGGTTGTGGCAATTAACCAGGCTCCTAACTTTATGTACAACCAGGAAGTAAAATGGGGCGATAATGGTTTAACTTCACCTGGAAAAGTTTGGAACTACTCTCCTGTAAAGTATTGGCCAAACGGAACGGATGCTGCAAATGCGTCTGGCAATCCTTCCAATACTGCAACAGAGCAGGCTGCTCAATATCTGAGTTTCTTTGCTTATGCTCCGTATGTTTATGCAGGAGCTGACTATGGAACTAACGAATTCGCAGGAGGTGATACACCTACTGGAGTAGGTGCGGCCGTCTGGACAGGAAATACAGCAAATCCTTCAGCTCCAGGAGGGGTTCAGAATGGTATTGTTGCGATGTCAAAGAATACAGATACTAAGGACATGTATGTGAAGTACATCCTTAATCCAGCCGCCGATGCAAATAATAAATTTGTTGACTTGCTGTGGGGTCTTCGTGGTAAAGGGACTTATAAAGAAACAGATAATGTTGACAATACAGGTGCAATTGGCTCAGCTTATAATACCGACCTTACCAAGCAGATTGTTACCGATAAGGTAAAGTTCCTCTTTAAACATGCGTTGTCTCGTGTTGCAGGAAATACCAGCAAAACTTCTTCCTCTACTACTGACAAACAGGTTTGTGGTCTGAAAGTGGTTGTTGATGTTGACAAGAACGAAACAGCAAATAGTTCGACAGCATCAGATCATTCTAATCAGAAAACCTACTTCTCTAGCGACTTCGATCCGGCTAAAACACTCGTCACCATCAAGTCGGTAAAGATTCGCGATAAATACTCATATGCACAGGAACCAAGCAGCATTCTGTATTCACAGAAAGAAACAGTTACGAGTGATTTCCTCACTGACGGTTGGTTTGACATTATGAATGGTAAGTGGGTTGCAACAACAACAGTGTTAGCTCATACTACTAACTCTAAGGGCGTTACTTACTCTGTTGCTGCTGATAATACTGCTAATACTTCTACCTACAATCTGAATCCAGACATCAAGGAAGTTGCTGTTAAGAATGCAACTGGTGCAAGCAATGCCAATTGGGATAAGAGCAAAGGTTCTTCAGACAATGGATACACAGGTGGTGCATCAGGCGTTGACCTCACAATAAAGAACGTATATGCTGAAGATCAAGATGTTCCTGGTCTGCTGCTTATTCCTGGTGAAGGAAGCAATACTTTGTATGTGACAGTTGACTACGTTGTTCGCACTGCTGATGCTAACTTGAGCACTGGCTATAGTGAAGTTGAGCAGATTATCACCAACGAGGTTAAACTTGATGGCAGTGTTCTTAAACCAAACAACTACTACTCCCTCATCATGCACCTTGGTCTGACTTCTGTTAAGTTTGAGGCTGTTGTTGCAGACTGGGCAGAAACAGAAGGTGGAACCTATGATGAAAATGGAACAGAAACACCAGTTGGTGAGACTAACAAAGCATCCGTTTGGTTGCCTTCTAACGTAGTTTCTGCTGCAACAGGCAATACTGTGGCTGCTGGTAATACTATTACTGTCAATTTAGCATCAACAGCTACAGGAGGAACTGTTAAGATTACAGGCATGACTGCTGCTGCATACACAAGTAGCAATACTACTGTAATTGCAGATGGTACAGCTGTTGCGGGTGACAATGACTTGACAATTACCGGTCTTACACCTAACTATAGCAATGTACCGAAGCTTACTACTGTTAAGATTACGCAGTCTCCTAATGTAGTTACGACAATCAATATTGTTCAGGCTGCAGATAATACATTTGCACTTTCTGCAGGTTCACCTGCCACAATTAATGCTGCAGGCTCTGGTGCTGGTGTTATCTTAATCTCAAAGAACGGCGAAGTTAGTGCACAGACTGTTGCAGGAAGTGGTTCAACTCTAACAGTAACTAGTGGAACTGCTATAGATGGCCATATTCCTTCGGTAAGTGTTACATCTAGTAATGATAATACTTCTGGTGAAAACGATATAGAGTATGATGTCACACTTACTATCACAGGTAGCGACACTAATACTTACACCTATTACACAAAGATAAAACAAACAAAAGATTAAGGAATCCGCCTGCGTGGAGTATGAGCATTTGTAATGCGAGACAAATGTTTATCGGATTGTAAATCCTGATACTCGCAGCGTTCGGATTTCAAATCCGCCCGAGCGTGAGGTGTGAGGCGCGTAAGCGGTTTATCGCATCTCGGTAAGGGACAAAATAAAACGGCAGGCGGTGACGTGAGTCACTACCTGCCGGATAATCGCTTTCCCGGCGATTGTTTTTCTTTTAAGTAATTCTCCCTGGCCAATTCCCGTGGCCGGGGATTTTTTGTGTCAGTTCTTCAGACACCCGATGGGCACAACGAGGACACCGTCATCACGCCTGTAGGCATACTCGCCTCCTGTCAGTACCTGCCCCTTTCATCCTCACCGATGCAGACCACCCGCCGTGGCAGATGGCAAAGGCTATCTGCTCTATCTCACCCTCAAGCAGCAACGACGGTTTTGTGTCTGCTGCGGCCATAGATGCTGCACTCTTATTTTATGAAATGGCCAAGAATTATTTTATGAAATGGCCAAGAATTACTTTATGAAATGGCCAAACTGCTTGTGAACTTGGCGCGTTTTCACTCGGGAACTTGGCACATGGCACAATAGCGTCAGGGATGCTTTAATCCATTGACTTTCATTCATCACCCATCCCCCCTTCCCTTTGGGGTGATGTATGTTTGTTTTTTTTTTTCGAAATGTGATGAGTTTGAGAAAAAAAGTGTAACTTTGCACCATCAAACCATAAAAAGAAAGGATGGAATATGAGCAAAGATGCCCTTTATGGTCTGCGTGACTATCTGGTAGGTACACTTTCTCCAGGTAACATGCTTTGGTTGGCTACACAGTTGACTGAGTGTGCGGAAAAGGCAGACGCACACATCAAACGCTATACAATGGATGATATAAATGATATAATAGACGATGCTGAGCGCGAGATTGCGGCAGGCGAGGGTATGGTATCAGAGGATTTGTGGCGTGAGATGGAAGAGAGGATGACACGTGAGGAGGCTGGCTATATTGTGTAAAGAACGATACTATACATGTTGTAGCTTTTTGGGATACCCGTTGCGAACCTGAGACACAGTTCAACAATGTAAAATAGTCAGATGTTCTCTCCTCTCTGCCTCGTCAGGGGTGCTTTAACCCCTCACCCTTCATCCACTACAGTGTCTTCCGCAGGGTTTCGCTGATGTCGGGTACGGAGATGAGCTTATAGTCTCCCTCGGCGGTGAGCCACACGATGCGGCGGTCGATTACGGGCAGGCCGATGTCCTCAAGCATCAGGGCATAGAGCGAGAGTTGTATGGTGTAGAGGCTGAGATCCTCCTCTATCATGTTGCTGAACGGTGGCAGCAGCGTGCGCCCGAAGCGACGGTTGTACTCGTTCTCAAGGCTGGCGTTGGTCTTATAGTCCAGTATGACGAAGCCGGCCTTGGAGCTGTCGCCCTCTCCGTCATAGTAGTATAGCATGTCGAAGGTACCGCAAATCTGCTCCTTCAGGTTGCGCTCGGCAATGGGATTCTTGCCGCTATAGACCATTGCCTCGTTGAGCACGAGGTGCATGGAGGCGGGCATATCACCAAAGAAACGCACGATGGCTTCTTCCTTGGGGTGTATGGGGGCGAGGTATTGGTACTGCTCCATATACTGATTGCGCACCGAGGAGCGTATCATCTCAGGGTGTCCGGCGCGCAGATAGCCTAAGCTCTCGCCGAACTCATGGGTCTTGGTGCCGAGGGTAGTGGCACGGAAGGAGTTCTGGCGCCACTGCTGTATCCAGTGGTCTGCCGTCTCGCCGTGACGCTCGGCATAGCGAACGGCCTGTGTTGCCTCGTCGAACGGGAAGCGGATGAAGCGGTGACCGATGCCCGAGACGGAACAGAGCGACTTGCCATGAAGAAGGTATTTGTGGCCTTCCTCAAAGAACTGAAGGTCAGCAAACGCTGTAAGGATTCTCTCTCGTGCCTCTGTTGCCGCTGCCGGCTCGCCTGTGATATGGAACATGTTATCGTTGAAAGTAATTGGAATTGAAGGTAATTGGAATGGATAGGAATTGAAAGAAATTGGAATAATAAGAATAATTAAGCAGGTCGTGGGATGGTGTTGGAGTATAAATAATTATGATAATTATTCCAATTTCTTTCTTTTGCTTCCCTTGAAGAGGGGTGGGGCTGCGCTGATGATGCGGCCTCCGTTTCTGCCGCCTGAGGGCCCGAGGTCTATGATGTAGTCGGCCTGACGTATTACGTCGAGGTTGTGCTCTATGATGATTACGGTATTACCCTTATCCACCAGCTTGCCGAGGATGTCCATCAGGGCCTTGATGTCCTCGAAGTGGAGACCTGTGGTAGGCTCGTCCAGGATGTAGAGCGTCTTGCCCGTGTCGCGCTTTGACAGCTCTGTGGCAAGCTTCACGCGCTGGCTCTCGCCGCCTGAGAGGGTGGTGGAGGACTGCCCGAGCTTGATGTAGCCCAGTCCCACATCCTGCAGAGTCTTGATTTTCTTCTTGATGGAGGGCATGGAGTCAAAGAACTCCACCGCCTGATTGATGGTCATATCCAGCACATCGGCAATGCTCTTGCCCTTATACCTCACCTCAAGCGTCTCGCGGTTGTAGCGCTTGCCGCGGCATACCTCGCAGGGCACATAGACATCGGGCAGGAAGTTCATGGCGACAGTCCTGTATCCGTTGCCTGAGCAAGCCTCGCAACGTCCGCCCTGCACATTGAAGGAGAAGCGGCCAGGCTTGTAGCCGCGTATCTTGGCTTCGGGAAGATTTACGAAGAGCGAGCGTATGACGGAGAAGACACCGGTATATGTCGCGGGGTTGCTGCGTGGCGTGCGACCGATGGGACTCTGGTCCACGTTCACCACCTTGTCGATATTCTCCACGCCCTCGATGTCGGCGTATGGCAACGGCATCTTCTGTGCACGGTAGAAGTGACGGGCCAGGATGGGGTAGAGTGTCTCGTTGATAAGTGTCGATTTGCCGGAGCCGCTGACGCCTGTAACGAGAATCAGCGTACCCAGCGGGAAGGTTACATCCACATTCTTGAGGTTGTTGCCACAGGCACCGCGAAGCGTGATGCTGAGGCCGTTACCCTCGCGCGGGGTCTCTTTCTTCTCTATCGTGCGGCGTCCGTTGAGGTAGTCGGCAGTCAGCGTGTTGGCCTTCAGTATCTCCTTGGGCGTACCCTGAAAGACCACCTCGCCTCCTTTGCGGCCTGCAGCAGGCCCGATGTCGATGATATAGTCGGCTGCGAGCATCATGTCCCTGTCGTGCTCAACCACGATGACGGTGTTGCCAAGGTCACGCAGCTGCTTGAGCGAGTTGATGAGCCGCTGGTTGTCGCGGTGGTGCAGGCCGATGGAGGGCTCGTCGAGGATGTAGAGCACATTGACAAGCTGCGAACCAATCTGCGTGGCAAGGCGTATGCGCTGGCTCTCTCCGCCTGAGAGGGTAGAGGACTGACGGCCCAGGGCGAGGTATTCCAAGCCCACATCGAGCATGAACTTCAGGCGTGTACGAATCTCTTTCAGTATCTCTTGCGCTATGATCTGCTCACGTTCCTCAAGGTGTTCAGTCACCTGTCCGAGCCATTCGTACAGCTCGTCAATGTCCATCTCACAGAGTTCGGCTATGTTCTTGTCCCACAGGCGGTAGGACAGAGCCTCGCGGTTCAGGCGCTGCCCCTTGCAGGCAGGGCATGTGGAGGTGACTGTCTCATCATCATCTGACACATTTGCCTCTGCGGCAAGGTCGAGTTGTGACGGCGTGATGTCAGGCGGAACATCGTCAAGGGAATCAGAGGAAAAGGCTGTAAGCAGCGGGTCATTGGC
>Ga0326513_10003289_pt1 | contig 11771 bp, 25 predicted proteins | sample 2_2465_0518_D_FD_203654 | JGI IMG/M metagenome (GOLD analysis project Ga0326513, IMG submission 203654) | Bovine rumen microbial communities from UC Davis, California, United States - 2_2465_0518 | ecosystem: Host-associated > Mammals > Digestive system > Stomach > Rumen | place: USA... | reverse complement strand
CTGCTTCATCTTTTTTGAAATACAAGAATTTTGGTTCTTGATACATTTCTTTTGACTCTTGATTTGAAAGACCACCAAGTCCTTTTGCATATTTATGAGAATAACCTTTAAGTTTTTTCTCTTCAGCTTTGAACTCTTCCATTGTATAGAATTTCTTACAATCTTTTCCTTTTCTTGATATGATAATAGGAGATATACTTCTACATACAATTCCTTTTTCAATCAATTCTGGCCAATTGTTAAAGAATAATAACAATAGACTTGCGATCTTATCACCATCAACATCGGCATCAGTTGAAATAACAATCTTACCGAAATTAAGTTCATTTATATCGAACTCTTTACCCCACTTCAATCCAAGAATTGTTACAATATCATTAAATACTTCGTTCTTCATAATTTGAAGTGGAGTCATTCCATAACAATTCAAAGGTACACCTCTCATTGTATAACCTGCTTGAATATCTGGGTTACGACCACCACGGAAACCTGCCTTAGCGGAATCTCCCTCAAATATCCAAAGCTGTCGGTCATTCTTTTTTCGAGATGAACAAGTAATATATTTGTCAGGACGTTTTAATCCTTTATTTGTTTCACGATTAATTTTACGAAGTGCTTTTTCATCTTCCGCAGCAGTCTTTTGTTTATACCAATCTCTTACTAATGCAACAATTTCAGATTTAATAATCTTATTTAAGAATTTTTCATTGACCTCCCATTTGATTTTTTCGTCTTTTGCAAACTTTTCAATTGGAGTTGTCAATGTATCTTTAGTCTGTGAATCATATGAAGGATTTGATACATTAATATTTATAAATATACTATACTTATTATCAACTGCACGGGCAGTTAAATCTTTAATCTTATCTTTCTTTGTAATAAAATCACATACTGCTTGATTGATTTCTTGTCTTAAAGCCTTCATATGTGTACCTTTTGAACATTCTGCACCATTAACAAACCCAACATCAACTGAGCTGTCTGGGAATATTAATGCAGTACATAAATCATTTTCAAAAGGAATCTTATCTGCTATATTAAGTATGTTAGAATACAAATCAATATATTCATCAAGCTTTTTGAACTTCCATTCAATATCTTCTCCACCACAATTAAATATAACTTTTAATCCTGGGTTAGCTGCAGCAGCATCAATACATCTCTTATGAATAATATTAATAAAGTCATCATCGAAAGTTTTCAAGTCTGTTTCAAATCTTGAAAAATCCAAAGTAAATCTTGTTTGTGTATAGTGAGTCTTTTTTCCACATTTGGTAACTTTCAAATCATTATTAAGTTTCTCCATATTGTTTGACCATGAACGATGAAACTCATTCTTACCATCTGCTGACTCAATTTCAAAAAATGTGGAAAATACATTACACAAAGCTGAACCTACACCATTTGTTCCTATTACATTTCTATCTTCAGTATCATCATAGTTTGAAGATGTTCTTAAACGTCCAAATATAAATTCAGGTACATATACACCTGCTTCTTTATGTTTAACAATAGGTATACCACCATTATCTCTTACGATAATTTCTCCGTTATCTTTATTCATTACAACACGGAGTTCAGTTAATCCCATATTGTCTTTACGTCTAAATTCATCACAAGAGTTTGAAATAACCTCATCTACTACTTTCAACATTGCAGGAATATAATTTGTAATTCTCATTTCAAACTTTCCTGTCTTTGTATTATAAATAAAAGAATCCTTTTCTTCTGATTTTGTAGATCCTACCCACATTCCTGGGCGGTTCAATATATGTTGTATTTCAGATAACTCTTGATATTTCTCTTCAATCTTTTTTGCCATTATTTAATGTTTTGTTTTTAATATATACCAATCCTCCATCTTTGCTCTAAATGTTTCTGCAATATTTCTTTCAATATTCTTATACTGCTGTTCAGTTAATTCATTAATTTTTTTCCAAAATATCAAATGATGTCTTTCATAAACCGTATAATGTGGTTCATTATAAATTGGTCTATTTACAATTTTAAAATATTTCATTGCTCTTTATTTTCTTCTTCCTTACGACGTCTTGATAATTCCATTCTACGACGACGACTTGCTCGTCTTTGTTGTTCCATCATGTTATTATGACGCATCATATTTAACATGCTAAATACTCCCATATTCATACTATATGTTTCCTAATTATATTTTTATATTAATATAGTTCGGAAACAATAAATATTCTAATTTATGCGAAGCGCCATTCCTTTACAAGAGCTGTAGTATCATTGATAAGCTCGTATTTTTCAATAAGCAACTGCTTGTTTTTAACTCGCTTTGCATTTCCTTTTTTGTCAATTGGGAGTCCCCAAACCATGTCTCGATAATAGCCAGGCTTGAAATTTTCGAAGCGGATTGTAATCTCAAGGTCATGAATGAAATACTCGCCCATGTCATTCAAGTTTTTCTCCATTGTTACAACAAACGGAATACCCTTTGCGAGTCGAGCCTTGCCCTGCAGTTCGCGTTCCTCCTGTTCCTTACGAGCCTGAACATCCTCAGGAGAAATCATTCTTTTCTCAGTTCGTGTTGAAGTTTCTCCATATCCGTCATCCCATGTATATGTATTTTCAACAACCTCATAACCTTCAGGAATAAGTACAGGTTCAATGGCATCCTTCTGAACATCAATTGCGCAGTTATTATAGAACCACATCATATAACTGTAATCAGTACAAGCGCTGAACAGAATACCACTGTATTTTCCAACATGAAATTTATTCTCTTCAATAACTCGATGTTCATAATCCCAGCTGCGGGTACGACCACGAAGATCCTCACAATACTCAGCATCGGGATATTTTGCAAGCGCCTTCTCCTTGTTCATCGAAGCATTACGAAGGAATACATAATGCTCAGTACGATATTTTATACCGCGAGCATCAGTACGTTCAGAAACTGAATAATCCCAAACTGTGTAGTACTTACGAGCAAAACCAATTTTAAGTGCCATATCAATTTATTTTTGTTACAAATATAATATAGAACTTTTATTAAAAAATTAAATATTATTAGAATTTTTCTTTAGATCATTTAATTGATTTATTGTCTCTTTTAATTCATTAATACGTTCATTTATCAACATTTTATATGTTGAAATTGCTTGTTTCTTATCAGTAAAATAAAATAATTTTTTATCGTATGACACGTATGATGTATCTGCATTAGCAAACATCATATAATCAAATCCACATGGAATTTCTGATGATTTAAATTGTACTCTTACGTGATGTTCATCTTTTGTTTTTGATACTGTTGTACCTACTCCGTATGGTCTTTCGAAAGCATCAATTTTCATATAATTATAATGATGTTCAATCATCCAAGGTTCAACATTTTCGACTTCAAGTTTTTCGATTCTAAAGTCATAATATTCTTCAGGCTTATGCATTAACAATCCACCAAATTCTTTGTCATCAGGTTTATTATCAATCTGGTTTTTTATTCTATAAACAAAATCTCCTGGTTTTAATATTGCAAAATGTTTTATTTTCATTACTTTAATAATTCAATAATATTACGTTTATCTGATTCTGGTATACTTTTTTCAATTATCTTCAAAGTGTTAGAAATACTATATTTTACTTTATTTGGAGATATTCCCTCATTCTCAGCAATTTCATTTATTGACATTGGGAATGGTGCATCAATACCAAATTTCTTTTTAATTATTCGTCTATCAATCATTGGAAGTTTACTCAATATACGTTCTAATATATTTTTGAACATATTTTGTTTTTCCATTGCTTCCATAGATTCATCCATAACAGCAAAATCATCATTTGCTATTTCTGATATTTGATTATCATGATAACAATCATCTGTATGTGGATTAATACTATCAAGACGAATTATGTTTACTGAAGAATGTTCCTTTTGTGCAGATTTAGGTACACGAATTACTTTACCTAATTTGTTTATTTCTGAAATAATAGTTGCACGAATCCATGCAAATGCAATTGATGAAAATGATGCTTTCTTAATATTTTCGTTTGTCCATTCCTTAAATTCCTTTTTTGAATTAAATCCATTTTCAGGAATCTTTTTTAATGTTGCATCAAGTGTTTTAGTATATTGGAAATTTCGTTTAATTAATTCTTCGGCATCTGTATGTGTAAAATATACTTTTTCTGATTTATTAATATCATCTAATATTGCAAATCTTAAATTAGCTCTATCTGTATCAAATTTATTAAATGTAATTAATAATCCTTCATTTCCTGCTTGTATTAAATCATCTAAAGGTAATCCTAAATTTTGATAACGCTTTGCACAATCAATAACAAGTTTCAAATTATTCTTTATGAATACATCTCTGTTTTCAGGAACAAATGCCATATCTTCTGATTCACCCATAGGATGCAATATGTATTCACGTTTTACTTCATTGAAATAAATATCTATATTATTATCAAAGGTCGCTTTAGAAACATATTTGTCAACTAATTTGTTTCTTGTTTTTGATTTGAGGTCATCATAGAATGTTTCGTATATTTCGTAATCATATTTATTTAACAATTCTTTACAAGTACTTATGTAAAAATCTACAATTGATGTTTCTGCACAATCTTTAATCATTTTAACATCCTTGTAGACAATATCGTTAAATGTCTCGAAAAATTCTTGGTCCTCAATTTTATCTTCAACAGAATCTAAAAAATTATTAATTTTACTTAAAGAGGTTTTTGTTAAATTAAATTGTCTACTCACTTATCCCATTAAAACATATATTTGTTAGGGATATAAAAAGTTGTTCTACATTAATAAGATAATATAGAACAACTATAATAAAAAAATTCAAAAAAATTTAATAAAATTTAATAAAAAATATTATTTAATTATTTTTTCTATGAATTTTCAACAAAATAACCTACACTTTCACCTGGATCATTTGTAATTACACAATTCTGTGCGTCTTCCCAAACGTTTCCATCATACATTTCAATATACCAATATGAACCATTTTGTTCCATATTTTTTATTTCATCTAAGTATATTGTAGCATAATGTCCCCAACGACCACAATATAACTTAACCATTGTTCTCATTCCCATAATTCTTTAATTCATATAAATATTAATAATATAAACATTATAATTATAACAAAATAAAATAAATATGTAACTAAATTAATAAAGCATCCATTCCATGGATTATCAGATTTTAATTTTATTTCTGCTGAATTATATCGTTTTCGTTTTTCATTCCATTCAATGAAAGAGTAATAAGGTTTTAAATACCATGGAGCAATCCATTTATCAATTTTTGCATGAATTTCCTTTTCACTTATTACTCTTCCAAATTGTTTATATATCCAATAACTCATTACTTAATAAAATTGCTAAGGTCGACAATTGCAGCTTCACAATAAACTTCTTCATCTTCCATAACATTAAATTTTGCAAATGGTGCACCCTTTACATTTACTTGCCATGACATATCTGTACCATCTGGACACCATAACATTTCAACAATACATGTATCTTTATAATTATTGTTCTTTAATTCATTTAATTCATCCTTATTGATACGAACAAATTTATAATCTTTAGCCTTCTTATATGTTTCATCGTCTTCATCTTCTAAATAAAAATCTCCAGGTTTAACCAATTTACATAATGTGCCATCCCATGCACCATCTTCATCACTAATTACACCTTCAAATTCAATCAAGTCATCTGATGCTCCATATATGATTACCCATTTATTTTTCTCGCAAATATCATAAATGTTCATTCCATATTCATTATATAACTCATCACGGTATTCATTACCGTCAAGAAGTTTTGCTAAGTCCTCAATTGTATTAATAGTTTCAGGCTTAATATTTGTTGCGATTTCATCCATAATTGACTGTTTAATATCATCTTTAATATTGTCCCATCCTTCATTCACACATTTGAAGAAGTTCTTTGCACCATGTGAACGAACATTATAATCTATCCAATCTTTAATTGTAATACCTTTATCAATTTTAAGGTCACGTGATTCTTCTTTTGTCATATTCTTAATTTTTTCTTTATTTATTTTATCGTAATCAATATGATATTTTCTTTTAAATTCTTCTTTAAGCCATTTTAATGAATTATATACTTGGAACTTTTTATCCCAATCTTTACAATCTCGGCAATCATCATCAAAATTGCCACCGCATTTTTTACAATATATATTCCATTGTTGTGATTCTTCTTCTTTTTTTACAATTTGTTCATAATCACAATCTTGTGCATATGAATGACCAAATCGTTGTTCATATTCTTTTTTTGCTTTTGATAATTCATTTCCTAATTCCCAGCTCTTTTTTGCATCTTCACACCCTCTACAATCATCACAACCATTTCCAGGTCCACAATGAAAACATGGATTTTCTTTATAATATTTTGATTCTGCTGCTTTTATTTTTGCAACAATATCTTCTTTTGTTAATACTTTCATTTTTTACAATAATGTTCACTTGACCAAATTTCACATATCTGACCACAATTAGGAATTATTTCATTTCGTGGTTCTTTACATTCATGATTAAAACAAGTCCAACAACAACAATCTTCACAATGTTGGAATCCTCGTTCAATTTCTCCTTTAGTACCTTTGAACTCTGTAGTATATGTTACACCATATCTACAAGTTACTTCTCTTGATTTTTTCATTACCAAATTTGTTGGAATATAAATAATTGAGGCTCTTTACTTGTTGTTAATTTACCAATTTGCTTTTTAAGGAACTTATCTAATTCTGGGTGTTCTTTCAAGAAATCATGATATTCATCTGTTGCTTCTTTAATTGCTTGTTGATTAAGTATAACTTCTCCTCCTTCATCTGCATCATAATTTACTAAATGAGCGCCAAAATAAATATATTCACCACACATTGTATCTTCAACTAAGAAGTCACAATAATCATCATAATAATTTTCATTTTCCTTTTCAAGTTTTGTCTGAAACTTATGTACATTTTCGCGGCCTTCAATTTTCCAACCAAAAATAGATCTTGTATAATTATCTAATCCCATAATTTATTTTAATTTATTTATACTATAATACATTGCTTGTAATGGTAATATATCATCTTCAATTATATGATCTTGATATTCAACTTTGTTCGAGCTCGAGAAGATCTGTTTCATCTTCTTTAATACATTCTTCATAATATTTTATTTCTTCATAAAGATTACTAATTATTGAATTACATTCATCAATATGATTTTGTATTTCTTCTTTTGTTCTCATTCTTTATTAGGCATTATAATTGCTAAAATAATATAAGGCACAAGCCCAACTCCATAAAAAAGTATAGCTATTACCCATATAAAACGAAGTATTGTTACATCAATTCCAAAGTATTCTGCTAATCCATAGCATACACCTGCTATCATTGATTCTCCGAAATCATCACCTTTTACTAATCTTTTATTCTTCATCTTCTTCAGGAAAACAATCATTTATATCGCAAAAATCACAAAGATAATCATTTAAGACATCTTCATAATCTAACATACCAATAAAAAATTTCAACAGTTCATCTTGACCTTTTGTTTTTAATATGTGTTCTAATAATTCTTTAGATTTCTCACCTTTTGCTGTAGTACTTCTAATTTCACTTAATAATTCTTTTCTACTCATATATTTCGTTTAATATATCTATACCATCAAGATATTTAACCATAAGAGGTTTAACTTGTGTATTCCAATCAAGCTTACCATTTGTACATCCAAGTTTAGGCCATGCAATTGATTCAATATTCCATTTCTTATAATTATTTACAAAATTTGCTAATCCTCTTTCTATCCATTCAATTCTTGAAGGAAATTGCCACATTTCTTTTGTTGCAAAACATAATATTTTTTTATGCTTGTACATTTCAACATAATCCCAAATCCAAATATCACCACCATGTGATAAATGATTTTCTCTTGTATTATTTTTGCAAATATATCTGTATGTGTCAAACATTTCAGGAAATCTTTGCTTGAATTGTAAAGCAATACCTTTTCCCATTACTCCATAACAATTTACAGTATTTACTAATGTCTGACAATCAGAATCAAATAAATTACCCTTCTTGAATATTATCATATTGTTTTTCTATGTAATTTAATTTTTTATTAAGTTCTTTTAAATTCTGTTGACCCTTTTCAATTACTTCTTTAACTGATTCAATACTTTGTTTTAAACCATTAACATATTGATTCCATAATTTATCTTTATCGAAAGATGCCATTATCGTTATATCATTATCATGTGTATAATCTTTTAAGTCATCTAATAAATCAGTTAAAAATGGAACATCATAATCACGTCTTTCTCCAGTATCAAATAATGATATAAATTTTTCTGAACCATTAGGAAGACGTAATGTTAAATCATAATATCCCGTCCATAATAATTTACGAACATTAATATTTGTAACAATTAATGGAAGTAATTGTGGTTTATCACCTTCACTAATTGTCCAAATAATATTGTTTACTTTTATATCTTTTGCAAATTTACTCATACGATTTTCCCATATTGTACTGTACGAAGAATATTCAGCATCTTTTTATGTTCTTCGATTATTTGCTCTTGTTTTTCAATTTCATTAGAAACTAATTTTGTATATATATCATTTAAGTTTTCTGCACTTGTAAATGATATTATAATATCTCCGTATGCGGGAATATATTCATGAGCCCATTGTGTATTCTTTTTTACTGCAAGATATGGTAATTCATATTTAAGTTTATTTATTGCTAAATTAACTCTCTTACGTTTACCATTATCTGTATATTTGAATCTTAAATTACAAATTGAATTATATTCTTTTGTTGCAATTACTTCGCTTTCTTGATAACTATATGATATAATATTATCTTTAAGCTCAGGAATCATTAAATATAATTTATCTCCCCTTTTAAGAGTATTCCATTTTTTTGATTCACTACGCAGCAAGTTTCCAATCTTTTCCATTATCTTCATCTTCTTCGTCCTCCTTTTTTTCTTCGTTATTAAATGATGGTATATCTTTTTGAATTAATTGAGAATCTGATTCATCTGCGTATATATTCATATATCTTACAACTTTAATGAATCCTTCTCTTTCAATATTCCATTTGCCTTCTTCATTAATAAATCCTACTCTATATGAATAACGATAACCAAATGTCATATCAAGAATCAATATTTGACAAAGATATAATTTTGGTAACCCATATTTGTTTTCTTCAACCTGAGGATATCCTTCTTTCCAATCAGGATTATAGTCAGCCCATTTTGCTCCTGCTTCAAATGAAACAGGATCTTTACAAGCAGCATTATACTTTGCTGCAGCTCTTATTTGTTCTTGTCGTTCTTTACGTGGATTCATAATTTAAATTTTTCAATTATTTCACATTTACATTTATCTCCATAATGAACTTCATGCCAATCTTTGATATAATTTTTCATTTCATCTAAAGTATGAGTTGTATGTTGGATTCTTTCTCCTTCATAACCACATTCATGACCAACCTTATGCCAGAACCCAAATATACGACCTTTACGTTTTACTTCATACCATTCACTTCTTTCAATTGAAGTAGATTCAGGCATATATTTTCCACTATCTGGAAATTGTCCTGGGTGTGTAACTTTTAATGTCTTTGAATACTTTTTGATTATTTTGTATTTCATATATTATCAACCATATATTCTTCATCTGTTATATCTTTTGCAGTAGGACCGAAATTATATAAACCATGTTTATCTTTCTTCGCTTTTGATAAAGATACCACAATACAATATCCAACACCAAGACATTTCTCAGTTGTATAATAAACATGAACATCTTTGTAATCTGCCATGTGATATCCTCTATAATCATCTATTCTATCTCTTTCAAGATCCGTTAATTCTTTATATGGATATTTTATTTCTTTAATCATTTTTTATTAAATTTGAAATTTCATTTCCCATTGCACTAAATGCATACATACCAATTACCATCCAATACCATTGGAAATCTTTTATACACATTGTAATAGCTGCAATACATGCTAATAAATGTATAGTAGCAAGCATACTTCTAAAGGTTTTCATAAAGTAAAGTTATATGATTTTTCTTAATTCCTGGGACTTCTTTAATATCTTCAATTCTTTTTTGACACTCCTTTTCAAAATCATATGTATTGAACGGATGTGTTATTAAATGACAACCTGTCTTTGTTGGAATTTCAACAATTATTGGGTCATCCCATTTGCTTGTACAGCTTCTTATTGCATCATATATTGCAAGTAATTTAATATCTACCATATCTGGGTAAACATCATCAATATCAACAACCCATCTTTTCTCCTTACCTGATAATGAGCCATTAACATGGTCACAAAATCTCCATGGTTTCTTAAATTCACCAAGAGCAACCATTTCAGCATATTTAACAAGTGTCTTTTTCGATAAATCCAATTTTGATTTTGCGTTAACACTTATATATGCACGTAAACGAAATAGATCACAACATTGCTTTATTTCACCAATATATTTATCAAATAATTCGATTGAATCAATATAATAAGTCTTAAAAGTATAATTCGCAGCTGGCATATCAGGATTATCCTTACCGCGACGAATTAACTGAACATCAAAATATAAATCATTTCGATGTTGTTGTGTATCTGGAATACCTAAGTCTTCCATATACTTTCTCATTATTTCAATATTATTTGTCATATATTAATTAAGTTTTGAATACTGTTCTGAAATTCTTTCTAAAAATATATTACAATTATTTGCTAATTCTGATGCTATATTTCTTAATTCAATAATATCTGAAAAATCTTGTTCATAACATCCGGAATCAAAATAATCCATTAATTGTTCTCTTTCCTTAATTCGTTGACGAATTTTATATCTTGCTTGTAAGAGTTCGTTTATTCGTTTATCTAATCTGTTTGATATAAATTTATCTACACAGTTACCTTTCATTATTTGAAATTTAAAATGTTAACATCAGTTTCATCATTTAACTTTACAAGATTACAAGTTATTCTTATAATATTTGAATCATAAAACTTATAATCAATTGAAAGATCATCATTTATATTTTTATCATATTTAAGTTGACAGTTTGGTAATTCAATATTTCTATATATTGGTTCATCATTGTCATCAACACCAGGATAAAAATATAAATGCTTATAATTATCTTTATCAGTATATATCGTTACAAATCCGGGTATCATTATGTTGGAAAATTAGTTGGATCATCATATGCTTTATATCTTCCTGTATTACTATCAATAAGTGGTGTCTTATTATCTTTTGTTACTTCTTTAATGTAGGCTGCATGATGTTTTTCTAAATCTGAAAAATCATTAGGTTCCATTCCTAATTTGTTCATACAAATATCTTTAGATCTATCATCAGCAAAATTAATATACTTATTCTTAAATTTTTCAAATTCTTCTTGTAAATGTCTTAAGTCATTTTTGATTTCATCTGCTATCAAAACATTTTTATCAACACAATTTGCAAACATTTGATTAACTCTTAATCCTGGGAGAATATCTTCGTTTCTTAATAAAGATTTCATTATTTTACTTTCAGTATCAGGATTAAATTCATCATAATATTCAACTTCCAAAAAGAAAGGTACTTTTGCCTGATGCCATTGATTATTATCCATATTTCAAGTCTATCTTTTTATATAAAAAAATATAGACAATACTTAGATAAAATTCTAAATATTGTCTATGTATTTCTTATAGTATTAAATTATTAAACTTCGTT
>Ga0326513_10003286_pt1 | contig 11772 bp, 11 predicted proteins | sample 2_2465_0518_D_FD_203654 | JGI IMG/M metagenome (GOLD analysis project Ga0326513, IMG submission 203654) | Bovine rumen microbial communities from UC Davis, California, United States - 2_2465_0518 | ecosystem: Host-associated > Mammals > Digestive system > Stomach > Rumen | place: USA... | reverse complement strand
CTTGGAAAACAAAAAGAGGTTATAACTTACGCTTTGGAAGAATGGCAAAGTGGTTTGAAACACGATAGTCTTATTGACGACCAATTAATGATTGGTTTCAAGTTGTGATTTTTTTTTTAGGCACGAAAAGAATGCGTTATTTGGTTTATATATTGCTTTTTATGTTTTTGTTGACAAAACCCTGTTATTCTTTGGAGCAGGATATTGTTGACAAGGAACTCGACAGCCTAATAGCGTTAGAAAGCAAAACAACTTTGGGCATGGAAAAATTACGCATTTTAAAAGAGATTTGTAAGACTCATTATAATGTTGACACGATTTATAAATATGCGCGAGTTGCCTCTGTTATAGCCAAAAGTCTTGGTGATGAAAAATATTTGGCATTTGCTTATTCTACATTTTCTTGGTGTGAATATCATTATGGTGATTATCAGAAATCTTTAGGTTGGTCTTTTATGGTTTTGGGACGGTGCGAAAAAATTGACGACCCTGTATATTTAGCGCATTGTTATAAGCAATTAGGTTATACTTATTACGGACTTTCAGATTATTACAATGCTGATAGATATTGTAGAGAGGCTCTTGAGGTATTTGATTCGCTTCAGATAAATGATGAGGTTGCCTCGACTTATCGTGCTTTAGGAATGTTTTGTATGGAATATGGCTATTTGGATGTTGGAAGTAGATATATTCAAAAGGCGTATCAAATCGACTTTGCAAGGCATTATGATAGTAAAGCGGAGGATTTGATGTTTTTTGGTTATTATGATTATTTGAAATATTTGTCTGAAAAAAAATATTATTATGTTCAGTCGGCAGTTCATTGGTATAATACGGCATTAAAAAAAGTGTCAGGCAAAAAAAGTATTGCGATAAAAAGTCGTATTTTTGAAAATCTTGCTTTGTCGTACAACGAGATATTGGAAAATGCTAAGTTAAGTCAAGACGAAAGAGCCTCTTATTTGGATAGTTGCGAAAAATATTCGGATTTGGCACTTTCTTACGCAAAGAAAATAGGGTCAAAAGAAAAAAAGTTTATTGCAGACTATTGTCTTGCTCGTTGTAGACTCAATGCAAACGACTTGGAGTCAGCAGAAAAGCAAATCGAAAAAATATCGGATTTTATTAACGAAAATTCTGTAAGGTCGTTAAGATTCAGTGGATTTTATTACAAAGTTCTTTTGTTGAAAGCCAAACATCAAAAAGATTATAAGGCAATGCTCAATTATATGCAACAACTGAAAATTGCTGATATGAAACGTTATACTTTTGATTTAGGTTCCAAAATCAGTAAAATTCAGGCGAAAGAAAATTATCTGCAATTTAAATTAAAAACTAAAAATCGTTATCATAAAAGCGAAGAAAAATTTCGGATGTATTTGCAAAAAAGTAAACGTATTAATACATATTTGATGTTTGTGGCTTTGGTTATAATTGCAAGTATAGTTTATATTATATTTGTTTCAGGTCAGCAGGTTGAAATAAAAAATATTTTGACCAAACAAAGTCGAAATATTGTTAATCAAAACGAAGAATTAGACAAACAAAGGCAAGAGTTTTTATCGTTAAGACAGGAGTTTTTGGCTCAGAAACAGCAACTTGAAAATAAAAAGCGTAAGTTTATAAAACTTAATCAAAGCATGTATTATTCGCTATATCGGGCATGGAAGATTCAAAATGTGCTTATTCCTTCAAGCGATATGCTAAGAGATTGTTTTGGTGAATGTTTGGTTTATTTTAAGCCTCTTCAAATGGTTTCTGGTGATTTTTATTGGGCGTTAAAAACTCCTGAAATCAGAGTTTTAGTAACTGCCGATTGTACGGGACACGGCATTTCGGGCGGTTTTTTGAGTATGCTTGGCATTTCATCGCTCAATGATATTGTTACGCATAGAGATTTAAACAATAGCGAAAGTCTTGCTTCTGACATTTTGGAAGATATGCGTAAAAAAATCATTAGTTCTTTGCATCAAGAAATCTCGGCTGATGTTCAGAACGATACTATCGACATGGCAATCTGTATTTTCGGCAAAAACAATAATTTGCTTCAGTATGCTGGTGCTAATCGTCCGTTGTGGATTTCGGGCAAAGATGGAATTAGGGTTGTTGAGGCTGACGAATTTTCAACGGGTATGGATTTTTCTTACAAGGGAAGTTTCACTAATCATAAAGTGAAAGTAGAAAAAGGTGAAATAATTTATACGTTTTCTGACGGTATTACCGATATGTTTGGTGGCAAAAATGGGAATACAAAATTTGGTCAAAAACGACTTAAACAACTTTTGGAAGAGATTTCAGTTGATAATTTCAGCGTGCAATATCAAAAAATTGATGAAGTTGTGTATTTTTGGACATCAACGCCGCTTTATGACGACAATTCAGTAGAGATTTACAACCGACAAGTTGACGATAAATTATTAATCGGAATTAAAATTTAGTTTTTCAGAGTGTTGAGAATATTGCTAAGTTCGCTTGCTCTAAAATTTTTGGCGACAATTTTGCCTTGTCCGTCAATTAAATAATTTGCAGGAATAGAACTTACGTTGTATTGTTTTGCGATGTCGGAATCAACGCCGTGAGTGTCAATTACATTAATAAATTCGTAAATATTATCTTCATGGACGGCTTTTTTCCAAGATTCAGTATCTTCGTCCAAAGAAATCGACAAAACCAAAAATTCGTTTCCGTTTTTAAACTTTTTGTCTTTGAATTGTATGTAAGTATTTTTGATGATTGGATTTTCGGCTCTGCAAGGTTTGCACCATGAAGCCCAAAATTGAATTAGAATATATCTTCCTTTCAGATAAGACAAAGACGCTTCTTTTGCATTAATATCTTTTAATACAATATTCGGAGATAATTGTCCCGGATTCAAAATTTCATAATGCTTGTATGATGTAGTTGTTTCTACGCTCTGTGCTGAAACGAGCGTAGAAAAAGACATCAAAAGCAATATAATGGAAAGCAATCTTGTCATTATTAATGATGAGATTTTTCTTTTTCAACGTAAAAAAGCAACTTTATATTGTGTTATTTTTTGTTAATAAATTATACTTCCATTTTCATCAAAATGTATTTGTTGACCGAACGATAAGTTGATGTTTTCTTTTTGACGGGAAAAATTGACTTTTTTTGCCAAATATCCTGACAAAATGCTTCCGTTTTCGCTAAGTTTTATCGGCGAGTTAGCCGAAAGTACAACTTTAACACCTTCGTATGAGGTGATTTTTATATTTGTTGACGGGGTAATGAATTTTATTTTTCCGTTCTGATAAAATTCTATAGGCGAATTTTCGGCGGAATGGATTATTTGATTGTCAATTGTTGTGGTTATACTTTCAAAAGGGCTACCTCTGAAAACAATGCCGTGGCGGTCAAAAAAAATTCTTGATCCTCGTCTAAACTCTCTGTATTTATTGTCGGGACATTCTGCCAAAATGTTTGCCGCAAGCACGCCTTGAGTTACTTTTCCAGACGAGTTTAATCTGATAAAACCATTTGAGGAAAACAAAACCAAAGGTCCTGTTGACCATAATTCAGTATCAAAAGCGGGAACACCTTCTATTACAAAGCCATTGTCGTTGGTTTTGTATGCGCTCCCTGCTTTAAAAACAACTTTTATACCCGTTGTTTGCAAAAGAGAGTCTCTTGTTAGTGTGTCAACATTATAAGCCTTAACAGTTATTGATACTGATAAAAAAACTAATGATAATATAATTTTTAATTTTCCCATTGTTAGAAAATTTTATTACCTTTGCAGCCGCAAATTTAAGTTTTTTTTTTGAAAATATGGGTTTTAAATCAGGTTTTGTGAATATAGTCGGCAATCCTAATGTTGGGAAATCGACATTAATGAATATTCTTGTGGGTGAAAAATTGTCAATTATCACCGCAAAAAGTCAGACTACGCGCCATAGAATTATGGGAGTTGTAACAACTGACGATTATCAAATTGTTTACAGCGACACTCCGGGTGTCTTGAAACCTGTTTATAAACTTCAGGAATCAATGTTGAAATATTCGGAGTCGGCTCTTGAAGATGCTGATGTGATTTTGTATATAACCGATGTTTTGGAAACCAAAACCAAAAATAAGTTTTTTTTGGAAATGGTAAACAAACTTTCTTGTCCGATTATCATTCTAATCAACAAAATAGATTTGGCAGAATCTCAAGACAAGGTTGTAGAAATTATCAAAGATTGGAGACAATTGATTCCAAAAGCAGAGATTTATCCTGTAAGTGCGCTTCATAAGTTCAACACTGAGAATATTTTGGACAAAATTGTATCGCTTTTGCCAGAAAATCCGCCATATTTTGAAAAAGACCGTTTGACCGACAAACCAGAAAGATTTTTTGTATCGGAAATCGTCCGCGAAAAAGTACTTGAAAATTATGATAAAGAGATTCCTTATTCTGTTGAGGTTGAAGTAGAAACTTTCAAAGAAGAAGAAAATATAATTCGCATTCAGAGTGTGATAAATGTCATTAGGGAGTCTCAAAAAGGCATTATAATTGGTAAGGGCGGTATTGCTCTTAAAAAACTTGGTCAGAAGGCTCGTAAAGAACTTGAAGAGTTTTTCGGCAAAAAAATCTATCTTGAAATCTTTGTTAAAGTTTCCAAAGATTGGCGCGACAACAAAAACAGACTCAAGGGGTTTGGTTATGATGTCAGCGGAATGTAAAAAATATTTTTTTTAACGAAAATAAATCAATAAATTTGCAACGTATAAAAAAGTAAAACACAAAAAAAAATGAAATTTGTAGTATCAAGTACCGAATTACTTAGCCGTTTACAGTCGATAAGTAGAGTTATTAGTAGCAAAAATACACTTCCTATTCTTGATGATTTTCTTTTTGAAATTCATGACAATGTGCTTACTATTATGGCCTCTGACCTTGAAAGCACTATGCGTACACGTCTTAGTCTTGATAATGTTGATGGTCAAGGAAAAATTGCAATTGAAGCAAAACGTTTGACTGATATTTTAAAGGAGTTTCCAGAGCAGCCTTTGATTTTTGAAGTAAATCAAGAGACTCTTGCAGTTGATATTTTATCTGACAACGGTAAGTTTTCAGTTGTTGGTCAAAACGGAGACGAATATCCGGAAATGACGCATTTGAACGAAGATTCAGCGGTTTCGGTATCGCTTTCTGGTTCTGCCCTTTTGAAAGGTATCAACAAAACATTTTTTGCAACCGGTGATGACGAATTGCGTCCTGTTATGAATTGTATTTTTATAAAATTTGACGAAAACGGTGCAACTTTTGTTGCCTCAGATACGCACAAACTTGTAAGATATAGCAATTCTGACATTAAATTTGGCGGTTCTTCGTCGTTTATGTTGCCAAAAAAACCTGCAACTATGCTCAAGACCATTCTTCCGAAAGAGAATCAAGAGATAAAAGTTCAGTTTGATGACAAGAATGCTTATTTCCAACTTTCAGAATACGAGATGATTTGTCGTCTTCAGGAGGGACAATATCCTAATTATGAGGCTGTTATTCCGTCTAACAATCCTAATCGTCTTACTATTTCAAGATTGGATTTTGCAACGGTTCTAAAACGTGTGTCTGTCTTTTCAAGTTCAAGCAATCTTATAAAACTTGACATTAAATCGGATTTTGTAACCGTTACGGCACAGGACATTGACTTTTCGATTTCGGCGTATGAAAAAATTAATGCTCAATACGAAGGCGATGAAATGTTGATTGGTTTCAAATCGGCATTCTTGATTGATATTCTTGGAGCGATGAACTCAGAGAATGTTGTTCTTCAGATGTCAGACCCTTCAAGAGCGGGTATTTTGGTTCCGCTTGAAAAAGAATCAGAATCGGAAGACGAACTTATGTTGCTTATGCCGATGATGATTAACGACTAATTTTTGTTTCCATATATTTATTTATTATTTGTTGCAATCGGCAGGAGATAAACTGCCGGTTGTTTTTTAATTTTAAGAATATGAAAAAAGTTATCTTTTTAGCGGTTTTGATACTGCTTATAGGAGGAAGTTTGTTCTTTTTCTTCCGTTATTATTGGCCCTTTGCTGACGGAGTTAAGGCAGGAACGCTTGATCAAGTAATGCACAAAGGTTATGTTTTCAAGACCTACGAGGGCAGCATTCATCAAGACAAACTTATAAACGCAACCGACAAGGTTTGGGAATTTTCGGTTGTGGATGAAAGAATTGCCGATTCGCTTACAAAATGTGCAGGTGCACAAGTAACGCTTCATTATAAAGAATACAAAAATTCTATAATGTGGCGTGGAATGCAAAAGTTTATTGTTGATAGCATTGTATCCGTAAACCGTTAGTATTCTATATCAACAAGATACAACCCGCAGGCAGGTGCTGATTGTCCTGCCTTGCAGCGGTTTTTGGTATTGATGATTTCATAAAATTGTTCCAACGAAATTTTCTTGGAGCCTAAGTCAGTAAGAGTCCCGACAAGAGCGCGTACCATGTTGCGCAAAAATCTATCGGCTTTTACTGTAAATATGATTTTGTGTCTATCTTGAGAAAAAAACGCTTCTTTTAAATCGCAAATTGTGGTTTTGTTGTCAGCACCTGCCTTGCAAAAAGATTGAAAATCCTTTGTTTGTTTTAGGATTTCGCAACCTTGATTCATAATCTGAAAATCTAATTTATACGGAAAATACCATGACCTTTGATACAAAAATACGTCTTTTCGAGTGTGAAGATAATATTTGTAGGTGCGACTTTTTGCCGAAAACCTCGCATTAAAATCTTCTGAAGTTTCTTCTATTGAAAAAATTGAAATGTCGTTTGGTAAAAAACTATTGAGTTTAACTACCAATTTATCAAGGTCTTGAATTTTGTTTTCGCAGTCAAAATGGGCGCAGAAAAATTCAGCATGAACGCCCGTGTCTGTTCGTCCTGCACCTAAAGAGTCGATTTTTTCTTTAAGCAACATGCTTAAACTATTGTCCAAAACCTCTTGAACAGTAACGGCATTTGGTTGCTTTTGCCACCCGTGATAATTAGCCCCGTTGTATGAAAGTGTTATTTTGTAGCGCATAATAAAAAAATTATGCAAAAATATTCAAAAAAATTGTAACTTTGTGCCGCATTTTCTAATAAAAATATGATAAATTTTTTCAAAATATTAGTTTTTGTTTTCCTGCTCTATTCAGGAAATGTTTTTGGTCAGCACCTTGTTGGTTTTAATGCGTATTATCTTCAGTCGAAAATTGCCGGAGATTCGGCTGGAATCAACAAAGTTATGTATTCAGAGCCCGGTTATGGCTACGGAATTTCTTACAAACACATGGAATTGAGAAATATAATTGGTTTTCAAGGTGAAATTAATTTTCAGCAGTCAGGTTTTAGAATCCTCCTTCCAGAGGATGCCTATTTGTGGACTTCTGACAAAAATCCTAAAGACGAGCCGCTATATTTCAAACAGAAACTAAAATATGTAAATGTGCCTGTTTTTATGCATCTTGACTTCGGTCAGCATACTGTGAAAGCGATTTTTGCAATCGGTACTTATGCAAATTTTTTGCTTAACAAGTCAAAACCGCAAACAAATATCGTGAATTTCGATTCAACAGGAATTGATAGAATTGTTAACGGACAATATAAGACTTTTTCATACGGACTTACTGGTCAAGCGGGAATTGCTATTTGTACCAAAGCGGGCGTTGTGCAATTGTCGGCGCGGGCGAGCGTTGGAATGTCAAAAATGATAAAAATGGACGATATTGCACTTCTTAATTATATCACCGAAAGGTCGTTTGGTTTTGGAGTATCGTATTTTAAACCGTTTGGCAAAGAGCCGTATTACACCAAAAAAGAAAAAGTTAAAAAAGAGGAAAAACTTGAAAAAGAAAAAGATGAACAAAAAGAAAATGTTCAAGATTCTTTAAATCAAGAAAATAACGAAGAAGTAACTCCAAAAGAAGAAACCAAGACAAATCCTAACGAACCAACTCAAGAAGACCTTGATTGGGAAAAGCGTTTTGACGAATAATATTTTTTTTATGGAAAATTTGGGAAAAATATATATGGTGCCTATGAATTTAGGCGAGGTTAATAGCGGTATGTTTTTGCCGCCTGAAGTTTTGAATATAATAAAAAGTTTGAAATTTTTTATTGCTGAAAATGCCAAAACTACAAGACATTATCTTATTTCTCTTGGCATGAAAGACCTTTTGAACAAAATAACAATTTTTCAAATGGATAAACATGCCGACAAAGTTGATTATTCTGATTTTTTCAAGGAATCTGTTTTGTCAGGTTTTGATTTAGGAGTGATTTCGGAGGCTGGTTGTCCGGGAGTTGCTGACCCCGGCTCCGAAGTTGTAAGGCAAGCACATTTGCGTGATATTCGGGTTGTGCCGCTTGTTGGTCCCTCTTCAATACTTTTGTCGTTGATGGCGAGCGGATTAAATGGTCAAAGTTTTGCTTTCAATGGATATTTGCCCGTTAAAATGCCCGAAAGATTGAAAACACTAAAAAAACTTGAAGAGTTGTCAAAACAAAAAAATCAGACGCAGATTTTTATTGAAACTCCTTATCGCAACAATTCGCTTTTGGATTTTTTGTGCAACAATCTCTCGCAAGAAACATTGTTAACTATTGCTTGTCAACTTACTCTGCCAGACGAATTTATAAAAACACAGAGTATAAAAGATTGGAAAAAACAAAAATATGATTTCGACAAAAAGCCTTCAATTTTTTTAATTTTAAAAAAATAAAGGTTGTGTTTTTCGTTTTGAAAAACTTTTTTGTTATCTTTGTCAACAAAAAAAATTAAGAAAAAAATGATACAAAGGATTCAGACTATTTTTTGGTTTATAGTTGCAGTTTTGTTTATTGTGATGATTCCTAACAATTGGATGAATATTTTCGCCTCTGACGGTGATTATTTGTTTTCCGCTTTTGGAGTCTATAAGGGTCAAGACCAAATAATTACGGGCGTGCCGCTGATAACTTATCTTGGTATTATGGCTGCGCTAAATATTGTTATAATTTTTCTTTACAAAAAAAGAGTGCTTCAGGCAAGGCTTACGGTGATTTCGATAATTTTAACATTGTGTTTTTATCTGCTTGTGTTGATGTACAGATATATGTCGTTTGAAGGAGAAATTTCTTCTACGAATTGGAATTTTCCGCTTATTTTGCCGGTAATCAATGTTATATTGAGTTTTCTTGCTTGGCGTGCGGTGGTAAAAGATGAGGCTAAAGTCCGCTCGTTGGATAGGTTAAGATAATTTTTTTAGAAATTTTTGTTATGCGAAAAAAACGCACAGGTGAGATTTTTCAAGAGGTTCTCGTTACGGATATTGCAGCCGAAGGTAAGGCTTTAGCACGAATTGACGGAATAGTTTTCTTTATTAAAGGTGCTATTCCGGGTGATGTTGTTGACATAAAAGTTGTTAAACGTCAAAAGAATTTTCGAGAAGCGGTAATTGAGAGGTTTATAAAATATTCTGACATACGTCGTAATGCTGAATGTGAACATTTTGGAGTTTGTGGCGGTTGTGTTTGGCAAACTTTACCTTATCAATATCAACTTCAATACAAGCAAAAACAAGTTGAAGAGGCTTTAACTCATATTGCAAAGGTTGAAATTCCTGCTGTCAACAATATAATTGCCTCTGACAAAGAATATTATTATCGCAATAAATTAGAGTTTACGTTTGCCTTGCAGCGTTGGCTTACGGAAAAAGAAATGGAAATTCCTGACGAAGAAAAACAACTTCAAGGTTTGGGATTTCATATTCCGGGACGTTTCGACAAGGTTTTGGACATAAAAAAATGTTGTCTTCAAGACGGAAAAAGCAACGAAATTCGTTTGTGGACTAAAAGTTTTTGCTTAGAAAACGGTTTTGAATTTTTCGATTTGAAAAAACAAACCGGTTTTTTACGAAATATCATCATCAGAAATTCTCTTAATGGGGAGTTGATGGTAATTGTAGTTTTTGCTTTTGAAGATAAACAAAAACGGGAACTTTTGCTTGAAAACATGAAAAACGCGTTCCCTGAAATCACATCGCTTATGTATTTTATTAACACAAAACGCAATAGCGATTATTCGGATTTGGAGGCAAAATTGTATAGTGGCAAGGATTACATAATTGAGGAAATGGCAGGGTTGAAATTTAAGGTTCAAGCCAAAAGTTTCTATCAGACAAATTCGTTGCAAGCCTACAAATTGTATTCTGTTGCAAAAGAATTTGCTAATCTTAGCGGTAATGAAACAGTTTATGACCTTTATACCGGTACAGGTACGATTGCAAATTTTGTTTCTGACAAAGCAAAAAAAGTTGTCGGCGTTGAATATATTGAAGAGGCAATCGAAGACGCAAAAATCAACAGTGAAATCAATAATATCAAAAATACATCGTTTTTTGCTGGTGATATGAAAGATGTTCTTACAAAAGAATTTATCGAACAAAATGGCAGTCCTGATGTTATTATTCTTGACCCTCCAAGAGCGGGTGTTCATCCTGATGTCATAAAAACGATTCTTGAAGCCTCTCCAAAAAGGATTGTTTATGTAAGTTGTAATCCTGCGACACAGGCGCGAGATGTTCAAATGTTGGACTCTGGATATAGGGTTGAGAAAGTTCAGCCGGTTGACATGTTTCCGCAAACATTTCATGTGGAAAACGTGATTTTGTTAACAAAAAAAGTTTAAATGGTTTAGTATTTGTTTTTTTCCTTTTTAACTGAAATCTCCAAAAAAAACGATGAAAGGAAAATCTGTTAAATCGGGCATTGTGAAAGTAGCCGTAATCGGTTTGTTGGTTATGGTTTCTTGTCTTGTTTTTTATTATGTTATGCAAGTTTTTCAGCAGAAAGAGATTGCGCAACTTGCCCGATATGATCGTAATATTTTGGTTAACAGAATATTGGAAGTATATTCGGCAAAGTATTCAAGCATTATCAACGATAATTCTGCTTGGGACGAACTTATTGAAAACATAGTTGAGCAAAGAAATGATGATTGGCTTGAACACAATATCGGTTATATGATTGAGAATTATCAAACCGATGCCGCTATTGTTTTTGATAGTTTGGGAAATGTTTTTTACGAGAAACTATCCGAAAAAAGTCAAGGAAAACAATTGTTTCCTTTTGGCGAAAAAATCTCTCAAGATGTTTTTAACGGAAAACCTTTCGCTGATTTTTATTTGAAAATAGGGCAGGAGATTTATGAATATCACGGTGCTGGTATTGTAAGTGCTGCCGATATACATTCAAGACAAGAAAAACCGGTCGGATATTTATTTTTGGTCAAACAAATCTCAAACGACCTTCTTAATCAATACAAAGAAGCAATTGGAAAAACCGAAGTAGGGCTTGTCTGCTCTCAACAAGAGTTGACGGATACGGAAAAAAATGTTTATCCTAATTACCTGATTGTAAAAGAATTGAAAGATTATACCGGTGAAAACATTGCGTATATGTATTTTGTCTTCAAAAATTCTTTGGTAAAAATGTTTAAAAATTTTATCCCTATTTTTGTTTTGATTTCTTTGATGTGCGTTCTTATTGTGTTGGCTATCGTTAGATACACTAATATAAAAGTGTCAAAACCGTTACAAAATATTGCAACTGCTTTCAATAGTCAAAAAACGGACATGATTTTGCCATTGAAAAAAGAAGAAAATGAGTTTGGCGTTATTTCTGGTATGATTGAAGAGTTTTTTGAACAAAAAAACAATCTTCAGAGGTTGAATACTGAAATTTTGCAAAGCCGTGAAGAGATTATGGTTCAAAACGAAACTCTTTTTCAGCAAA
>Ga0326513_10003285_pt1 | contig 11775 bp, 11 predicted proteins | sample 2_2465_0518_D_FD_203654 | JGI IMG/M metagenome (GOLD analysis project Ga0326513, IMG submission 203654) | Bovine rumen microbial communities from UC Davis, California, United States - 2_2465_0518 | ecosystem: Host-associated > Mammals > Digestive system > Stomach > Rumen | place: USA... | reverse complement strand
TGTACTGCGAGTTTGTCTGCAACATGCTGGCGCGGGAGGGCTACCGCACCGTGAAGGCTTACCACCTCTCAACCGCGAAGAAACATCTACAACAGGCGACAGATAATGACATCGTGGTTGCCGACCAGCGACCTGCCAGGAGCACTCCAGATTGCTGCTGATGCAGGAGCAAAGCGTATTCTCATTCCTGTCGCTGACATGATGCAGTACTCCAAAGTACCTTCAGACCTTATTTCAAAGTTCAGTCTCGAAGTTTATTCAGACCCCGTTGATGCCGCATTTAAGGCATTGGGAATAAAGTAATTCTTACAAAGGTGTAAAATTTTATACAATCGTCAATGAGCCACATAAAAGATATTTCCATTCAAAATTATAGAGGCATCAAAAACTTGTATCAAGATTTTGGTGATGAGAAGTTTATTGTGTTAATTGGCAGAGGAGACTCAGGTAAAAGCACTATACTCTCAGCCATACATGCAGTTCTTTCTCCTAGTTGGAATACCACCTTTACTGACTTGGACTTTCATCTTCAAGACACAACTTCTTCCATTAAGATTGAAGTAACAATCACGGATCTTCCAATAGAATTTCTAAAGGAAAGTAAATATGGTTTATACCTACTTAATGATTTAGATGCCGACGATGAAATATCGGATTATTTTATTAGGATATGCCTTACTGTAGATGAGACACTGGAACCGCATTGGGTTGTGAAAGCCAGACCTGAGAGCGAATTGGATGACAAACCAATTTCCGCATCAGACCGAGCTCTACTTGCCGTCAATTATATCAACGACTACACGGACAACCAGTTTTCATACAACCGCCAGTCTCCACTATATGCCTTGACTAAGGCAAAAATTGAAGATGGCACAACAATTGAGAGGATAAAATCATCACTTCTGCGTTCAATGACAGCTGAAGTTGAGCAGGACGACCATTTAAGTCCATTAAACTCTCCGCTTGTAGATTTGAAGAAAACAGCTACATTGTTAGGACTAGACATAAATGAGCTAAAGGCTCAAATTGATATTAAGGAGAATCCATACACAGGTAATAGTATAGCTTTACATAATGGGGCTTTGCCATATCGACTGCAAGGTAAGGGCAGCAAACGGCTTATGTCGATTGCTATTCAGTCAGAGCTAACAAAACAAGGAGGTATCGTATTGGTGGACGAATTGGAACAGGGACTTGAGCCTGATCGAATCGTAACATTGGTCAGAATTCTTAAAACCGTAGAACACGGTCAGGTGTTTGTCACCACTCATTCCGTTAATGTTGCAGTAGAGGCTGCATGGCATAATCTATTTGTAGTTAACAAGGGCGCAACACAATTATATCAAATACCACAAAAACTAGATGGCTGTCGTCGTACAAATCCTCAGGCGCTATTTGCGAAAAAAGTCATTTGTTGCGAGGGTAAAACGGAATTTGGTTTTATCAGGGGTATTGATACTTGGTTGCGAAAAAACAACATGCCTCCCTTTTCGTCCAAAGGAATAGTCAGTGTCGATGCCAATGGAGGAGACAAAATGTACACATACGCGGTGCATCTCAAACAATTAGGCATTGATAGTTGCGTGTTTGCTGATGATGACAAGCCAGATGAACTATCCGAAAAAAAGAAAGAGGCAACCACATTAGGTATCCCTTTATACCTATGTGAGAAGGGGTTTTGTTTGGAAGCACAAGTTATGAAAGATATACCTTGGAGCCAGGTGACTAAAATTCTTGCCTGTAATCAAGAAAACTTTCCTGCTTTGAATATTGATGTTAGTGATGACTTGAATAGTCGTACTATACAAGCTATGGATGATGCTTTGCAAAAGAACATACGAGATGAAATCACGCAATTGGCAATTTCAAAGAAACGTCCTTGGTTCAAACATATTCCTGGTGGAGAATTCCTTGCTTGTATTGTAATGGATTCTATTGATGCCATCCATGATGATAGTGTGCTAAAAAAGAACATTCAAGAATTGACCAGATGACAGAACTGAATGATTTCATACATAGTCATCGTGGGGTACTTATCGCTCCTGCTGGACATGGAAAGACAACAGCTATTGCTGATTGTCTATTGCAATGTCCCAATGGAGTATGTCAACTCGTTTTAACTCATACACATGCAGGAATAGCGTCTTTACGCAAGAAATTCAGAGCAAAGAATGTGCCAACTTCACGCTATGAACTAGAAACTATAACAGGATTTGCTCAACGTTACGTCTTGGCCTTTATGGGAAAATCGGCTCTACCAGATGAAGATGATAAACATTATTTTAATCAAGCCGTTTCTAAATGCAAAGACTTATTGTGCTCGCGTCTTGTTCAATCGGTCATTACTAATACATACAGAGGCATCTTTGTAGACGAGTATCAGGATTGCACAATAACTCAACATGAGATGATAATGCTCTTGGCTAAAGAATTACCTCTGCATATTTTAGGCGATCCATTGCAAGGTATTTTCTCCTTTGACCACCAGCAATTAGTAGATTTCAATCGTGACCTGTCTTTCTTCAATCAATATGTTTTTTTGAAAACGCCTTGGCGCTGGCACAATACAAATCCATGTTTGGGAACTGCCATATTCAACATGAGACAGCAACTGTTACAAGGAGAGGAAGTTACTCTTTGTGCCAATACAAATGCTCAGATATTTGTAGAACAATACTCGAAGACTCATGGCAATTATGACATAGATTATAATCGTTGGTTACGAGGAGTCATAAACAAACACGATAGTGATAGCCTATTAATAATCTGTCCATCATATCGAGACATATCAAAATATGGTCAAGAGCGTTTACGGGGAGACTTGAGTGACAGAATATCTCTGAAGTCAATTTTTGACTTTAGTAATAGGTTCCGTGTGATAGATGCCATAGATAGCTCCGAGTACTATTCGGTAGCCAAAGCTATAGACAAGTATATAGAACAGATTCTCACTAATCGAAAGATAAAAAGACTAGACCGTCTTATTGATATACTTGATTCTATGCATATTACCAAAACATCCGTTGATAAATGGATAAAAGGGAATCACATCATCTCCAAAAAATCTAAGAATGCAGAAAGAGGGAAAGAACTGGAACAACTTTTTCAAGCGTTCGAGACACAAACCAATATTGAAACATTGTTTCATGTCATTGATTATGTCATGGAATTACCCGGTATAAAATGTCGTCACAAAGAGGTGTTCTATGCAATAAAATCATGTGTGGAGATTGTAAGAAACAATGGAGTGTCAGTATTTGATGCTATGAAGATTTATAAATCTCGAATTCGGCATCAAGGCAGATTTGTTGATGGTCGATGTATTGGCACTACTCTCTTAACAAAGGGATTAGAGTTTGACACTGTAATTGTTATGGATGCCCATAAGTTTTCAGACGCTAAAAATTTTTATGTAGCTATCTCACGAGCCAGTAAGCGTCTTGTATTTATTACTGATTCCCCAAAAGTTTCATTTAAATAATTAAAGAATAGTACCATTTTCCAAGGGTGTTCAAATTTTTCTAATAGTGCTGGACGAATGGTCAAACAAAAGCAGGTGTTTCCAAAATAGAAACACCTACTCATTATTATAATATGTACTTGCGGCGAAACCTATTTGCTCAGCGACCGTTTGAACCTATTACCAGGATAATGTTTGGCATGGGCATATCGCATAGCACGGCGGGCCCAATCGAGATAGTCTTCATCCTTATCTCGCCACGGCATATCGTTTGATGTGCCGCCACCGCCTGGCACCTGAGCTACACCAGTCGCACCATCTATTCCAGCAATGAATACTCTCAGACCTGTGCTTAGCACATCCTTCCAACGGAAATTGTTACGGTCATCAATGAATGTGTCCTCTGCCATCGCATCTGCTTCGGGGATTTCTCGGCATATTTTGACTGCTTCATATAGCACTTGATCAAAAATGGAAGCTTTGAGAATAATCTCGGCATCTTTGTTGATATAGTTTATCATGACATTGTCCTTCTTCATGATAGCGTCCAACCCTTTCAATTTGGCATTGTAGGTAGATTTGAGACTATCCAATTCTTGATTAACTTGGTCAAGTTTCCCTTGCTTTTCTCTCAAGTTAATTCTGATTTCAGTCAGCGTTTGATTGAGAAACTTTATCTGGCGCAAGATATCCTCCTTATTGGAGTCGGATTTCTGTTGTTGCGCTTCAAGTTCTGCAATCTGTGATTGGATTTTCTCTTGTCGACGAGTAAGATTCTCAATCATGGTGGTGAGTCCCTTAACAGCACGACGCTTGGTTTCTAGTTCCTCTTCGAGAGATTTGTTTTCGCGATGCAGTTCACGGTTATGCTCTTCGAGTGATTTGTGGCGAGCGCCAGTTTCATGGATGTCATCGCCACGTTCAAGTCCCCACTTCTCATTGACGGCAGCATACCAATCGTGCCATTCACGCATCTTGTCACGAGCTGCAACAAGAGACCCGCCTCCGAACATGTCCTTGGCAGATAAACGACCATCCTCTAAGATTGGAGTAATGGTAGCATGAATGTGACAGTTCTTCTCATCACAATGTGCGATAAATGAAATGATGTTCTTCTCACCAATACGTTCTGCGAGAGCCTTGTAATTGTCGAGGGCGAATTGCTCTATCTCAGGCATACGCTTGATGTGAGTATTGTTTCCTCGTTCTTGAAGCACCTGATTTCCGAAAGCAAGTTCATTCATGCGTTCACTGTTACCACCAATAACGAGAGAAACAGAGAGATGTTGAGTGCTTCTGACTATTGGTTCTTTGCCTGTTGCAGCAAGCCTTTCGGCTTTCCATTCGGTGATACTTGCATCTACTTTTTCCTTGATGCAGACCGATTGATCTACTGGAGCAATGACACCTCCTTTGCGTACCTCGAAGTTCAGGTGCGCACGACTCTTGTCGTAATTGCGTTCAGGGTCATCAAGTTTACATTCCCATCGGGACTCATCCCATTTGCGCTGATGTTCTGCGCTAAGTGCTGGAGTCATCTTCATTTTGCTGACTTCGAGCATAGCTTTTTTACCTTTACCCATATAGTTATCCTATATAATGATTTGACATAAATGTGATTATTCTGCCAGAGCTTGCTCTTTCAAAATGCAGACAAAACCCCTCGGAGAGCCTAACAGCCAAGTGTGCTTGGTGTATTAGGCTACACCAAAGGGTTATAATGTCTGCAAGCAGACTCGTTACGGCTTACTTCTCCCAAGGTTCTGCCCCGAGGTATCTGTTCAAATACATCTGGTCAATGGCATTAGGCGTTTGACTGATGTAGGTTTGAACGTAACCGATGGCTTTACGCTTCTTCTCTTCGCTGAAGGAATCCCAAATAGAGAGCGATTCGTTGCGATAAGTACCGAGTTTCGGATATACCGCTTCGATTGCATCAAGAGGGAGCGATTCTTCAACGGCTTCTGACACTTCGGTAGCATCGTCTGCGATTTGCTGCGATTCGCTATCAGTCGCAGTTGCTTTCTTGGCAGCCTTCTTCTTTGCAGCCGACTTCTTGCCCATGGCATTGGTCGTATTGATTTCGCTGCGTTTTGCAGAAGACTCACGCTGCGCATCGATGATTGAGCGAAACAGAGAGAAGATTGCTTTGAGCGCACTATTGCTGAAAGAGGGAGCAATACCCTTGTTGGCATACTGGGCGATGGCTTTTGCCATCTGCCCAGCTTCCTTATCATCAAGTTCTGCCAACATCACAAGATGATCAATAGGAATAATAAGATTTTTCATACATTACTAATTTAGAATTTTTGAATACACATTAGCATAGACCTGGCTGTTGACAGCATAGCTGCGACTTGCTAACTTTGGGTTGGCATAGAATGTGTGATAGAACGAAACTTTCTTGTCGCTGCCCGCAACATTGATAGATTGTACAGGCTGCACAATGCCTGCAAGAACCAGCAATACACCAACACAATGGCAGTATGCGTCAATATCCTTCTTATTGCCAACATTGGCAGCAATACTTCCACCGAATATGCACTGAAGAGTAAAGGCATCACGAACTGTTCCTAAAGGGCTCTTTTCGTCAAGATTGAGTTCTTGAATGGCTACAATCTCCGAAGGAGTAAGATACTTGCGTCCAGAAGGAAGTTCATCATACTCGGTTTTGTTGCGACCGAAATCCATGACAACCTTCATGGGCTCATTCATACTGATTGCATTAATAAAAGGCTTGTTTACCTTAGTTGCCATCTTAACTTTGGTTGGAATGATGGCGAATTCCTTTTTCTTGAACTGTTTCATTTTGGAAGTGTTTTTTGTGGGCTTTCGCCCGGTTTAATACTTTTCTAACTCTTCACATAATTGCCTTTGCTCGTTCGCTTGAGTCGTCCGTCCTGAATGAACTTGTCAATCCACTTGGCGGCAGTGTTGGGATTCTCGTTCATTTCAGAAACGATTCGGTCGTAAACGGATTTGTCGAACTCATCCGGAAGTTTGTGATACAACGCATAGCGACGGGCATTGACACCAGTCTCAATGTCAGGGAGGACATTGCGATTGTTCGTCAGACGCAACTTCAAATAGATGTGTATAGAGTGATAGAGCAAGATCTCACAAATACACAACACAGTATTGAAATCCTCTTCAGAACACTCCAGAATAATCCTTCCGTCTGGAGTTCTGGTTGGCGGTAGGGAACTATCGAATGCACGAATGGCTGTAAGCATCATCATCATGCGAAAGGCAATAAGTCCCAACCGTCGGACGATTCCCTGCATACCATTGTCAACTTCATCGCAACACTCATCATTGAGCCTGGCCAGCCACTCAACAAAGCGACGTTGAAGATGAGTTGGCAATACGAATACAAAAGAACCTTGATTTATGAATATATCGAGCAAGTGTAGAAATTCATCACCCATAATCTTGAATACGGCATGTTTCGAGCGAGTCACATCATCGGTGGCGAAGACATCGCGTATTCCTCGACGAAAGGGAATAAAATAGAAGATGAATCGGCTGAGCAGTCCGTTTTCCGCATCGGGTATGAGGTGGCGTATCTGTTCGGGAGTACCAGCCAAGACTACAGAGACTCTCGGATTGTCGATTTCCAAGTATTCTCTATCTTTGCGACGGCTCATACTGATTGTTTCATGATGGAACGCCTTGCGGAGCAAGTCGGAGTAATTGCCATGCTCGGATTTGAGCGTCTGGCTAAGCGTGTCACCCTCGGTCTCAAAGAGTAGCCCTATACCATCGTTGTCATGCAGTATGCTAATCAAAGAGCTTGCGCTGCTATTGGCTGGAATGATAAGAGTCTTCTGTGGTGGAGTAACTGGCTCCATAGCTTCAGGATTTTTGCCTTTGCACTTCTGATACTCGGACAGTTCAAGCTTATATTCAATCATCCTCTGGGCAGTCTGTTCGTGTAGACGTTGATTGATTGGTGCCACAAGTTCACGGCAGAGCGTCAAAGCTCCTTTGCCCATACCGGCTTCGGCCACAACAAACAGATAAAGGTTGGAGTAAACCACACGTTCATCATAGACACCACACACATTGTAGAAGCAGACAGATAGGCAGCCAATAGCTCCAAGCAGTATCACATCGCGGTCTTCAATGGAGATGGCATTGCCGACTACTTTCTGCAAGAAGGGCGGCAAAACTCCGAAAATCTCCTCGGGGAAGTGAGGCAGTTCGCTTTCTGATTTTACCCATTTTGCCGTTTTACCATTTTGGTAATTTGGTAAAATGGTATTAAAAGAGTGATGGAGTTCGATGCCAGCCTGGGCTGCATAATGGAAGAAGGAGGCGATGGTCACACCCGAGCCTCTGCCATTCAGACAATGAGTAAACTGCTTGTCTGTGTTCGCTGGCTCATAATCAGGATGGAGTCGGCTGACTCTGTGAAAGAAGTCTCGTCCACGTTCTCCCAATCCATCGGCCAAAGCGAAACCAATATTCACCCACATACCATAATCGGGGGCAATGTCAACGCCATTGGCCTCAATCTCCTGAACAACTCTGTCTATATCAGTAGCGAGGTCTGTTGTAGTCTCAGGAGTGTCATGTGTCTGCAAGGCAGGTAGCGAAGCCTCTTGTTTAGAAGGGACATTCTCCCATTCTTGGGCGGAAAATATTTTCTTCGACATATTCCGAGTATTTAGGGTTAATGTATGCCTGTGGGTCGTAGGGCAGGAAGCAGGAACGAGCCACATCGCTTCCCGATTTATCCACAGGAGGTAATCCAGTTGACTCAATGCAGTTGGCTACAGCCTTGAAATAGCGGGAATGTTCCCAGCCTTTCAAGTCGATGGGGATAATCCACTTCACGCCATCGCCAGAGGGACTCGTGAACATCAGTTCCGTATCGAAGTAGTCGTGCTTTAGCAGTTGCTCTTTGAACCTGTCGGGATTTCTGACATGATCAAAATCGAGGCACAACAAACCTGAGTGCTGAATCAGCTCTTTCTCATTTCGCTTGCGAAACAATCCCGAAAAAGTACAGTAGTCAAAGTGCGTTGCCTTGTACTTCTTTGCTTCTGTGGGTGATGTCAATGAGCGGAGTGTGTCGGTCTGCGGCTTGGCATAGTGACCGACAAGATAGCGATAGACATCAACCACCGTGATGGCACGGCATGGCTCGATATTCTGAATGGGGTTTCGGTAAAAGGAGAATCCATGCAGGTCGTCCATACCGCGCCAGAAATCGGTTGCGTAGTCTTGCATCATACTTCTTTCCCTTTCTTTGAAAGAACAAATTCACGGGCTTCACGCATAAGATCTTCCTCGGACTTCTGAGCGCCCTTCTTTAGCCACTCATCTATTTCCGACTGTAGGAACATAAGTCCCTTGGTCATCTTATGATAGGGAATTGTCTTCTTAGATACCCATTCATAGACAGTCTGCTTCTTGGGATGACTGGGGTGATAAGCACAAAGCTCATCGATGTTCATCCATCGAGGTAATTCACTGGCCTGCTGTTTGTGTCGCAGTGTGTTGACTGTCTCCTGAAGACTGTCAACTTTTTCAATGAGGTAGGTCAATGCTCTTGGCATCTCCTCCAACGATTTTACCTGAAATGTTTCGGTCATATACTTATATTTTTTTGAATTGAATTTTATGCCTTTTTTCGTTGAATGGCAATGCAAAGTAAGTCACTATTTTACGAACAGCCATAAAATTCGAGTTTCAACAGATCGATATTATAATTGCTTAAGATTTGAGTATGATTTTGCAGCAAAAATCATACTATAAACCTCATAGACAGAGCTTTATAACAACAAAACAAAAGGTGATGAAAACATGCAAATAAGGAAGGGTAATGACATAAAAAAGCCCCCGAAAACTCGGAGGCTCAACCCGATAAAGCAGGTAGAAATCAGATAGCAGGAACACTTTCTACGTTATCATTGGTGGGAGTAAGATTCTCAATATGGATGACATCGGCAGCATTACGCTTACTCTTATCAACAATGTGAGCATAAATCTGAGTGGTCTTTACATTCGTATGTCCAAGCATTCCTTTAATGGTATAGATGTCGGTATCACGTTCGAGTTGCAGAGTTGCGAAGGTGTGACGGCTGCAATGGAATGTGATATGCTTCTTGATGCCCGATGCTTCAATCCATTTCTTCAATGGACGAGAAATCCAAGACGAACCAGTCAGTCCTTCAAATACACGCTGATTTGGTTCTCTACGTTCTCCGCAAAGGGAGTAGGCCTGTTCGTTGATAGGGAGATAATCCACCACATGTGTCTTTCGCTGGGTGAAGTCCACTCGCCATCCACTCCCTGTTTGAGTTATTTCGCCCCATGTAAGATCATGAATGTCACACAGACGGATACCAGTGAGTACAGCAAAGAAGAAGGCACGCTTCAATACTTCATTCTCACAAGGAGTCTTGGCCAATGTTTCTGCTTCTTCAAGTGTCAATGTTTCTCGCTTGACTTTCACATCAGGAATGCCTTTCACCTTGGCTGCGATGTCAACAGTAAGGTATTCGTCAATGAATGCACGATGCAAACCTGCCTTTACAATAGAGAAATATGTAGCGGCAGAGTTTTGCGAGAGAGTACCACCTTTGTTACCTCCCTGTGGAGCAGAGAGCATGAACAGCTTTATGTCTTCAAGTAGTTTTGCTGAGATTGTCTTGAACGGGATGGGCTTTCCTTTAGAGTAGATGGACAGCAATTTACCTACACGAGTCCAGTTGACGATGATAGAGTCAGAGCTGTTAGGATGACACTTGTAAATAATGCTGTTGAAGTATGCAATGAAATCCTGTTCGCCGCGTTCGTTCTGAGCAATCATTTCCTGCTCTCTGTCGGAATAAACTACGGCGGTGTCGTACTCCTGCTGACGCAAGGCACGTACCTTATCGGCATATCGACATGCCTCCTTGTCCAACTGCGATGTGCATTGGATGATGCCATTTGAATCCCGCTTAGGTTTGTACTTGTAGTTACCGTCCTCATCAATCTTGCTGATGGCAGTCATATCCCAGATAGGGGTAGTGATGGTACGGTTAACTGCCTCAATGACTCTCTTAGGCTTTGTGCTGCCCGGATTACGTACAGGGTACGACTCGATGTAGAGGTACCACTCTTCACGGAAGATTGACTTACGGAGCTTAACCGTGACTTTGGTGTGCAATAAAGGTCTTCTCATTTTGTTTCTGATTTATATAAGTTATCAATTTCTTCTTTGGGTACATACACATAGTTGCCAATTTGACGAGAGGGGATGGAGTACTTTCTGACATGTGCCCACACAGAACTATCGTTGATGTGGTATTTCTCGCAGACTTCTCCGATGGTGTAGCAGTCCTCGGGTTCAAGACTGTACTTCTTTGGCAGAGGCGTTTCCTTGATGTGCTTGGCTATAGGCCGCTTCACAAACATCTTCTCCAGATCCTTACGGTTTATCCTTGTGAGTCTGGTACCAATGTTGATGCTGGGTATCTGACCTCGACGAACCATCAGATACAGCGTATCACGTTCAACACCATAGATAGCCACAGCTTCCCTGATGGAGATATACTCTCTCACCTTGGGAACACTTTTGGCAATCAAAGCCAGTTTCTTTTCCCTAGCTTCTGCTCTCTTCTTACGTGCGTAAGCCACATCACTGCATTTCTTGCAGCAGTAGAGGCTATCGAGTGTTTTGATGATAAACACCTTTCCGCAGATTCCGCACCTTCTTTTGATTTCAAGTCCTAAATTTGGCATCTTTTTGCTTTTTATGAGTTAATATGTGACATGTAACAAATTGAAACAGCCCTCAAACGCCCATTTTCGTATCCTGTACGTCACCGACTATTAAGTACGGATTAGTAGGAATAAGTAGGTTTTAGTCGGGCTTTTCCTACGTTTTTGTCGTGCTACACACATGTAACAAAAAAGCCGTAAAAAAAGGCGGAATAAGCACATAGAAAACATGAGCCCATAAAAAGCAAATGGCGTGTAACTCATTGAGCTACACGCCATTTGATAGTGTTTTGTTATGTCTTTACTTATGCGTCTCATTTGACCTCCTCGAAGTCGGCGTCCTGAATGTTGTCGTCCTTCGGAGCCTGCTGTTGGTTGTTAGCCTGCTGCTGGCCGGCGAAGGGGTTGTCCTGGCCAGGCTGAGCGCCCTGTGCTCCCTGGTACATCTGCTGCGAAGCAGTCTGCCAAGCGGTGTTGAGGGCTGCCATAGCGGTGTCAATGGCGTTGATGTCGCCAGCCTTGTGAGCGTCTTTCAGCTGCTGGAGGGCCTGCTCGATGGCTGGCTTGTGCTGAGCAGGAATCTTGTCGCCAATCTCCTT
>Ga0326513_10003284_pt1 | contig 11776 bp, 14 predicted proteins | sample 2_2465_0518_D_FD_203654 | JGI IMG/M metagenome (GOLD analysis project Ga0326513, IMG submission 203654) | Bovine rumen microbial communities from UC Davis, California, United States - 2_2465_0518 | ecosystem: Host-associated > Mammals > Digestive system > Stomach > Rumen | place: USA... | reverse complement strand
GCGCGACCTCTGGGGTCGCTTTGTTAGACACTCTCCCCGCATCTGTACTCCAACCCCCATGCCATCTTTGTTATAATGAAAACAACCAAACGAAATTCCCATAAACAGTCAAAATAGTCCCGAGCCCCCAGGCATACAGACCTCTGGGGTAGAGGGCATACAGACCTCTGGGCATACAGACCTCTGGGGTAGAGGATCACGCATGGCGAACACCTCTGGGGTCGGGCCCATGGGGCATACGGACCTCTGGGGTCGGACCCATTGGCATCAAAATAGTCCCGAGCCTCAGGCATACGGACCTCTGGGGTTGGGAATCCACAGGCATACGGACCTCTGGGGTTGGGAATCCAGACCACCCACAAACTAAAAAAAGGAGCTAAACAATATGAGTTTTCCCACAAACTTTCTCTGGGGCGGCGCCACAGCCGCCAATCAGTGCGAAGGTGCCTACGACCTCGACGGCCGCGGCCTCGCCAACGTTGACGTAATTCCGAACGGACCTTACCGCCGCTTCGTCACAAGCGGCGAGCGCCCGATGCTCGACTTCGAAGACGGCTACTTCTACCCCGCCAAAGAAGGCATCGACATGTACCATCATTTCAAAGAAGACATCAAACTATTCGCCGAAATGGGCTTCTCCGTCTACCGCCTCTCCATCGCCTGGACCAGGATCTACCCCAGAGGTGACGAAACTGAGCCCAACCCCAGAGGTATCGAGTTCTACCGCGAGCTCTTTGAAGAATGCCGCAAATACAACATCGAGCCCCTCGTCACCATCACGCACTTTGACTGCCCGGTCCACCTGATCAAGCAGTACGGTGGCTGGCGCAGCCGCAAAATGATCGACTTCTACAAGCGCCTCGTGACGACCCTCTTCACTGAATTCAAAGGCCTCGTCCACTACTGGCTCACCTTCAACGAGATCAACGTCCTCTACCACCTGCCCTTCATGGGCGCCGGCATCTGCTTTTACGAGGGCGAGGACCACTATCAGGTCACCAACACCGCAGCCCACCACGAGCTAGTCGCCAGCGCCTGGGCTGTCAAGATCGGCCACGAGATCGATCCCGACAACAAGATCGGCTGCATGATGGCCGCCGGCACCGTCTACCCCGCCACCTGCCGCCCCGAGGACATGTTCAAGGCGCAGCAGGAGAACCGGGTCAACTATAGACTGATCGACGTTCAAGTTTTTGGCGAATATCCATCCTACATGCTCAAAGACTACGAGCGCGGCGGCTTCACCATCCCCTACGCCGAGGGCGACCGCGAAATCCTGCGCGAAGGCACCGTCGATTTCGTGTCCTTCAGCTACTATTCCAACCGCACGGTCTCCACAGAGGACCAACCCGACCCGAACAAAAACAGCTTTTTCAGCGGCACGAAGAACCCCTACCTCAGAGCTTCCGATTGGGGCTGGGTCGTCGACCCGCTCGGCCTGCGCCTGACCCTCAACGACCTCTACGACCGCTATCGCATCCCGCTTTTCATCGTAGAAAACGGCCTGGGCGCCCATGACAAAATAGAGCCCACCGGCGAGATCATCGACGACTACCGCATCGATTACCTCCGCGACCACATCAAGGCCATGCGCGACGCAGTCACCCTCGACGGAGTCGACCTCTGGGGTTACACGACCTGGGGGCCCATCGACCTCGTCTCCGCCTCCACCGGCGAGATGAGCAAGCGCTACGGCTTCATCTACGTCGACCTGGACGACAACGGCCACGGCACCATGAAGCGCAGCAAGAAGAAATCCTTCTACTGGTACAAAAAAGTGATCGAGAGTAATGGGGAAGATCTCGACTGAGACCGGCGCGACCTCTGCCGGCGCGACCTCTGGGGTCGCTTGTTCCTCGCTGGGTAACCCGACCTCTGGGGTCGCTTGACGCCCTTGGGCAAAATAGACCTCCGGGGTCGCTTGACGCTCGCCTGACAAAATAGACCTCTGGGGTCGCTTGATACCTGCCTAGTGGCAAAATAGACCTCTGGGGTCGCTTGATACCTGCCTAGTGGCAAAATAGACCTCTGGGGTCGCTCAACTGACCATCCTGCACACCAAAAAGAACCGCACCATTTCGGTGCGGTCCTTTTTGATATAGGAGAAACTTGGCAGACCTCCTGAAGAAACTAAACTGCCCTCCCCCAGAGCCAACCACAGAGAGCAGGCCTCCGGTACCTCTGGGGTCGCTTTACACACTTAACTATTCATTGGCCTCATTATTCCAATATTTTGGCCACATACCGGCCGGAAGAGGCGGAATACCGGATTGCCTCTTATTAAAACTGTACAATGATCCATAATCCGGAATATAATCCATGAACTTCTCTTTCCTCTTCAGCCACTCCTTGTATTCCTGAGCCCTTTCTTCTTCGAGCTCCCACATTCCCGGTTCACCCTCGCCAAGGAAAGTGATCTCATCCTGATCCGGCACCTCGTACCCTCGTGGCTCAAAAAAATACTTTTTCAAGTGCCTGTACCAAACACTGGGCTCCGCAAATTTCCCGCTGCCGCTGACCAACCTGTTCTCCGAGTCAAAGAACCAACAATTCGAAAATTTCTCCGTACAATACTCTTGCGGGCAGCTTATAATGCTGAACTCAATGAACTCACGAATAAGCGCGTCATCCACCTTTGGAGTGACCTTAATCCGGTCCTTCGCGATCATCCAACATCCCAAATCAAATACCTCCTTTTTGCTACTTGCTTTATCCATCAGTTTCGTCTAAAATGTATCCATCGGATACTTTTAAAACATATTATAGTCACCATTGGATACTTGTCAACACCTTAAGGAGGTTCTTATGGACATGACTTTATTGCCTGACCGCTTGATCGAGATCCGCGAAGCGCGCGGCCTCAACAAAGCCGAAGCCGCACGGCTGCTCGGCCTCTCCAAAATGGGCTATCTCCGCTACGAAACCGCCGTCCGCACGCCTTCCTACCAGACGCTCGTCTTCATAGCCCAGAAGCTCGGAACATCCCCGGAATACCTTTCCGGCCAAACCGACGACCCTTCCCCCAATGAGGTAGTGGTCTCTCGGGATTTTGACCCGGAGCTATATGAGATCGTCACAGACATCATGGACCAGAACAGCAACGCAAGGGACCGCCTCCTGGCCTACTACCGCAGGATCAAAAAATAGTTGGCCCGCCAGCCACTTCAAAATCAAAAAATCGACAGCATTCCAAGTCGGCGACATCCTCTGCATGCGCCAAAAAAGACCGCGCCAATTGGTGCGGTCTTTTCAGTCACGTTATTTATAGCGCTCTTAAATCTAACTCCACGTCTTCCAGACATCGGGCACATACCCAACTGTGGCCTGCCGTCCGTTCCGGACGATGGGCTGTTTCAGCACGCCCTGGTTCTCCAGCACCTTCTCGGCCCGGTCCTCGGGCACAAGATACTTGATCATCGCCAGCAGGTCTTTGTCCTTGCAGTTCTGGTCGATCATTGCGTCCAAACCTCCGACCGCCTGACAGACCTTCTGGAACTCGCCCTTGCTTAGGCCCTTCTCCTTCAGGTCAACATACTGAAACTTGATCCCCCTCTCCTTGAAGAATCGTTCAGCCTTGCGCGTATCCGCGCTCTTTTTTGTGCCAAAAATCTGAATGTTCATTTTCCCCTCCTGTCAAGCGACCCCAGAGGTCTCCGGCTCCGGCGTGAGGCGACCCCAGAGGTCTCCGGCTCTCAGAGGTCTCCGGCTCTACAGAGGTCTCCGGCTCCGGCGTGAAACCACCCCAGAGGTCTCCGGCTCCGGCGTGAAACCACCCCAGAGGTCTCCGGCTCTATCGAATCTCCCACTCCTCGTCCACCACTTCTGCCTCAGTGTTCTCCTCGACGAACCGGGAGATGTCCTCCATCAAGCTGTCCGCCTGCGCGTTATGCGGCACAATGGCCGCCACGCCGATCACAATGATCTGATGGACGTCCTGCTCCGCGATCTCTGCTACCGACACATGAAACTTGTTCTGCAGCTTGGCGATCAGGCTTTTGACGATCATTCTTTTTTCCTTCAGACTGTGCACCCACGGCGCGTGAAGGCGGAAGGTTATAGTCGCAATTTTCATACTCTCTCTTAAATCTCCTCAAATGCCCTGGTTTCTGCTTTTTTTTCTATGATACACGGCAAAATCCAGATTATAGGGCAGTCCCTCGACCTTTCCGTCGTGTTTGGACATATCGAGTTTAAGCTTTCTGGCTTTCGCTGTTTTGAACAGTGCCATGTGGACCTCGATCAAATCGCCAAAATCCATTTCATAAAGATCAAATCCGCATTCCTTCACAAGCATCGCCGTCGTGATCTCAAAGCCGTCCGGAACCCCCTCCAGCTTGTCTGCGCACGCTTCAGCGATCTTCCTGCATTCATTATCTGTCATTTTCTGCCTCCTTTATGCTTACAACGTTTTTGTTATATACATAATATCGGCGATCAATTTCCAATTGGTCGCTCGACAGGAGACATATATTCAGGCTCAAACCGGCCAACCTGCGGCTCCTCTTAATCCTCTCAGCAGCCCTTCCCGTCCAGGCTGCACGCCTGACCGCTCTCCTTGTAAACTACCGGCAGCCCTTCTTTGGCAAGGTAGCCCTCCCAATCCAGAAACACCGTCCCATCCTCCGCCAAAATAGCGGGCAGCCCAACGTCCCCGACTTCCTTGCTATGATCGAACACCGGCAGGTGATCTCTGAGCTTGAGGAATTCCTTGAGATTCCGCATCGACTCATTGATGTCGACAAATTCATACTCGACGCCATTGGCGTCAAAATTGGCCTTGCACTCCCTGCAATCAGGGCACAAAGGGCTTCCGTAGACCTTGAACATATCTGAATTCTCCTTTCATGAATGAGGAGCGACCTCTGGTGAGGAGCGACCTCTGGGGTCGCTTGCCTGATTGGGTGTGAGGGGCGACCTCTGGGGTGGATAACGACCTCTGGGGTCGCTTGCCTGATTGAGTGAGGGGCGACCTCTGGGGTCGCTTGTTCACTCTATTTTGACCTGACCTTGAGCTCCACAAAATTGTGAATCAGCTCATTGACCAGCTCCGGCTTGTCCGTGTTGGAATTGTGGCCGGCGTCTTTGATCCACTTGATGGGAATTCCGGTTTTCTTGTGCCAAGCCTTGTTGTAGCGGATGCAAGAGCCCGCGTGGTCCTCCTCCCCGCAGATCAGGAGAGCGGGACATTTAATTTCATAAGGAAGATCGGCTTCCATCGCCTCCGCAAGCATGCTAAAGCCATGCCCGGACAGCTTGGCGTAGCGCTTCTGATCTCCATCGTAGACCATCATGATGTCACGCATCAGCTTGCGCCCGTACTCAGAGGTGGCGACACCATTGGTGCCCGTTTTCAGCAGCGATTTCCAAGGATAATACCGATAAACCGGCTCCATCCGCTTGAGCAGCCAGATTTCGGCCGCCGTCACATATTCCCTCTGCAATGGCGCGGAGTCGATGCACACAAAGCCCTTCAGTTTGTCCGGATAGAGCTGCGCATACATCTGGCCGACGTAGCCGCCCATCGACTGGCCGATGATCACCGGGTTGTTGATCGCTTCCTGCTGCAGGATCTCATCCAGCCACCTTGCCTTATCGCGCAAGTTAAAATCAAATTTAAACGGCCACGATGCCGTGTGGCCCGGGGCGTCCCATACGAGGACACGATATTTTGGCGCAAAATATTCAATCTGCTTGTCAAAAAGCCTGTGGTCGGCAGTCAAACCCGGAAGAAAAACAAGTGCCACATCTGAATTAATCTCTTCGTTCGTCCAATAATGGATCGTGCCACAAGACGTTGTGTAGGTTTTTTCTTTCATAGGGTTACTCCTTAAGAATTGATCGACCTCTGGGGTCAGTCTTCATTTAGGACCTCTGCTTAGGACCTCTGGGGTCGGTTTTCACGCTCAGGGGTGGTAATTCGACCTCTGGGGTCTCCTGCTGGCTCTGTGGGAGGTAATCCGACCTCTGGGGCCGCTATTCTTGCTTCACAACAAACCGTATCCCCGCCCTTTCAGGCACCCAGCCACCTCATAGACATCAGGCGTCTTGATCACCGCGATTGGCGTAGAACTTGCTCTGTCATAAGACATATAGAGATAGTCCACGTTGATATTGCTATCAAGGATTTCAAGCAGCAGCTGGTCCAGACTTCCCGGAGCATCTCCGATCTTCACAGCGATCACTGTGTTGGAGTGAACCATATACCCAGCATCCTTCAGCACATCAAAAGCCAACCCGGGATCAGACACGATCATCCGCACGATACCGAACTCGGCGCTGTCATTAGTTACCAGGGCGATTATATTGATATCATTTTCTGCCAGCACCCTGGTTATATTCCGCATCGCGCCTTTCTTATTCTCGGTAAAAATAGATATTTGTTTGATCATTCTTTCTCTCCCGGGCCATCTTTAGCCCTTTTATTCAAAATATTGCCAGCGACCTCTGGGGTCGCATTACGTGGGGTCGCATTACGCAAAATATTGCTAGCGACCTCTGGGGTCGCATTACGCCCCGGTTATTCGAGAGACCTCTGCCTCAAAAGACCTCTGGGGTCGCCTGCCCGCCAGCTGCTCAAGAGACCTCTGGGGTCACCCGCTGTGGGGTCAAACCTCATACTTCTCAATGATCGTGTCGTTCACGTACTCTTTCTTCAACTCCCCCAGCCTTGCGAAATGCGGCTGCCTGCCATGCTCTGCAAGCGCATCTGCATCTTGCCACTTCTCGACCAGAAGCATTTCATCAGCGTCATACGTCGCTAAATAATAATCATACTTAATGTTTCCTGCTTCAGAACGGCATGCGGCACCAATGCCCTCACTATTTATCCTTTTAAGAAATTCATCTCGCATTCCGGCTTTACATTTGTATGTGACATTTAGTACGAACATGGTTTTCTCCTTTCGTCTCACAATTTCCTCATCATCCAAAAAGAATCCGCATACGTCCCATCCGCATATTTCAAGTTGTCAGGAAAGTGGCCAAATTCTTCAAATCCGAGCTTCTCGTACAGAGCTCTGGCTTTGTCATTTCCTTCGATCACTTCCAGCTCCACTTGCTCATATCCGCATTCTTTGGCCACATCCAGCACGGTTTCAAGCATCTTTCTCCCTATTCCGGCACCCCAGAACTCCTGATAAAGTGCGATCGCCACCTCGCAGCGATGCCTGTACCTGCTGAAGTTCTTCACGCACATAAGGGAGCAATTTCCTGCATGTTTTCCGCCCACTTCGGCGACTAGCAAAAGTTCGCGGGAATCCTCTATTTTGGCATGCAGAAAGCATTCTTCCTGCTCGATGGTCAAGCTCACCTCTCCAGGCTCGCGTGCGAGAAATCGCGATTCCGCCGCGGTGACATCAAGGAACCTGATCATTTCCTCAGCATCCGAAATCTCCGCATTTCTCAGGATCACTTCCCGTCCCAGCTTGTCCCGAAATCTCATTGGTCCAAATCTCATTGTCCGCACCCCTCCGTCAAAATGGTAAACCACCCCAGAGGTCGATCCCTCTTCGTCATTAACCACCCCAGAGGTCGATCCCTCTTCGTCATGAACCGCCCCAGAGGTCGATCCCTACCGTCGTCGTGAACCACCCCAGAGGTCGGTCCTCCAGAGGTCGATCCTCCAGCAGAACGCCCGTCGTTGCGTCGGATTATGTACTAGTCAAAATATAGTAGGATTTCATCAATTATACTATAAAACATGTGACCTCTGGGGTACTTTGTGATCTGAGGTCGACCAGATTCCAAAGACCCCCAGAGGTCGGCCAAGGAGATGCCGATAGGGTATAGCCACCCCAGAGGTCGTCCAGTGCAAACAAATGTTCTATTTTGGATTGCGCCCCGAGGATTATTGTGCTAATATACAAGCAACTGATTCGGCGCCATGCGCATTTCTTACCCGGCGCTTAATCTCTCTTTAATTAAGGTGCTGCTCAGGTGCTGCCCGCAAGGCGAGCCCTGAATCTTAACATCTGCTTCTTTAATAAGATCTATTAGTCAGCACCTCCATTCTGTTCAGCTTTCTGCGGACTTCTCCGCAAAACCTCCGAACACTTTTTTCAAACACACGTAAACAAGTCACCCTAGGACAGTATAAGCCGCCCCAAGGCAGCATAAGTCTCCCCAAGGGCACCCGCAATCACCACAGTCATCCGTTCACGTTTGTCTTAAAGAAAGGTTAAATAGGTCAAGTCTATGTCAACACCCAAGCGCAAAGAAAGTTCTCTCAATATCTATCACGTGATCTACCGCGGCATCAACAAGCAGCAGATTTTCGCCGATCCCGACGATTACGGGAAATTCCTGACGGTCCTTCGGAAGTATGAGCCCATTTGCGGCTTTAAGCTCTACGCCTACTGCCTGATGTCCAACCACATCCACCTGGTCATCAAAACCGGCGAGATGCCCCTGGGCCGGATCTTCCAGCACGTCATTCCCAGCTTTGTTTACTGGTACAACAAGAAATACGAGCGCGTCGGCAGCCTTTTTCAGGCCCGCTTCAAGAGCCGGCCCATCAACAACACCAACCAGCTTCTCACGGTCATCAGGTATGTCCACCAGAATCCGGTCAAGGCCGCGATCTGCAAGCATCCCGGGCGGTATGAATATAGTAGCTATAAGGGATATTTTGGCAACGATCTGATCGACGCATCGTACATTCGGTCGTTCATCAGCCCTGATGAATTCAACCACTTTAACTGCGACAAAAAAGACAAAAAAGGCAAGAAATGCAAATCTGGCAAAATAGAGCCCAAAGAAGACTTCTGCATCGACATCGAGGACGAAAAGCCGAGAATGAACGATAAGCGGGCGATAGAGATCATGGCCCGGCTTTCTGGATGCGCAAATGTAACGGAATTTCAGGCCCTGGACACGGCATCGCGTGACAAGGCTCTGCTTGGCATGCACACGGCCGGGATTTCGATGAGCCAGGCCAGCAGGCTCACTGGAATTTCATATGGCATGATCCGGAAAGTGGTCGCATAAACCGGGCGACACCTAATCGCCCTTTCTCTGAGAACCGAGAGCTCCGACCGTGCCATTTCAACAGCTGGGTGGCCTCAGCAGCTGGGTGGCCTCAGAGGTCCCTCGATAACAACCTCAGATAACAACCTCAGAGGTCTCTCGATAACCGGCGCAGCTCCTTCAGCGATTTCACCAGCATCACGAGAGACAGCGAAATTGTCGTGAGGCCCATGACTGCGATCATGATATATTTTGGCCAGTTATAATTCAGGGCGCCGTTCGCGATGATTATGTAATTAGCCTTAGATGACAGCAAAAGTAGAACTACATTTTCAACCCAAGTTCCTTTCTGAATGATTCTTCCTTTACATGGGCGGGAACATTACAGCCAAAAAATTTATAGTACTCTTTTACCTGTTTACTTGGTGTTTCTACGGTTATTGTCCCGTTCTTTTTCCGGCAGCACATTAAGGACTGGCATCTGCCGATGATCTCGGACGTTGACATCCCTGACTGACGCATACTCTTGCGAAGCATCAATAAAGCTGTAGTATCAATGATGTCGTGAAGGATCTTTCCACGCACTGTGCTGTCAGTCCATTTGGACAGAGGCAGAAGATCCAGATACTCCTTCGCAGTTTTAAAGACTACCTCGATATCTGTCCTTCCGTAATAATCGGACAGGAGGTCTTTGGGAGATGTGTCTATGTTGGAGATGAGGACAAAATAACCGTACTTTACTGTATACCAGTCCTTGTCCTTAACCTTGAGCTCTGCGTATTCATCTTCATGATCGACCAGATAATCGCTGAATCGTTTAAGGGCGTTGTACTGATCAACATAAACATATGCGTATACCGGTTTTTCAAACAGTTTGATCCTTTTTTTGATACCGAAATATGCGTGATGCTTGCGGACAAAGGCGTATTTTCCTTTTCCGATCAGATCCTTCACTTCCCAGTAAAGCGTTTTAAACGGATAGCCTTTGCGGGCAGGCATCCTTCCAATAATGGTCTTTTCTGTACCGATGTGGAAGGCTCCGATCAGCTCCTTGGAAACATAGCCGGCGTCAAGAACAAGCGAATCGATCTCAATACCCAGAGTGTCAGCGACATCATTTACAATCGTCATGACAGTATTGATGTCAAGGACATTTCCGGGAATGATATCATACCAGACAGGAAGACCTGTTTCTTCATCCAGAACAAGGATCAGCCGCGTCATAACCTCTGACGAGGACACTCCGTGGCAGCACAGTGCATTAAACGGATTATTGTCAATATCATTCGGAAGTGGCGTGGAATCCACGTAACATCCTTTCCCGAAAGAGGGATCCTGTTTCTGCATCGCGGCAACAAATGTCCTGAAATAAGATACCTTCAGGCTGTCCTCACCCATCAGGGTAAAAAACCTCGTGTCCGAATGCAGACTGGAGACAGGTACATCTTTCAAAATGTAGGAAGCAAAGGATTTCCTCAGAAAGTTGTCACAGGAGATCCTGGATCCATCCTTCAACACCCCGTGAAGGATGTGGCACAGTACACGTTCATATGGCTCATCTTTTGGAAAAACGGCTCTTAAAATCGAAATGAGACCGCATTTTTTCAAAAAAGTAAGCAGCAGGAAAGTATCACCGAATACTGTGTGGATCTCTGTATCAGGAAATATCTCCTGGCGGCAGATTCGGACGTCATCGCGTTCGACACCTTCAAAAGTATCCGTAAGAGCATTATATTCTACCAGCCCTCTGGTCGGAGACATGAAGATGCCGCTTTTTCGGTCTTCACTCAGATAGAGAACCTTGCCAAGTTTCTCCCGGACATTATGCTTACTGTGATTTTTGCTTCCGGTACTTATGTAAACTGTATCAACAATTGCGGCAGAGCCACTTGTTATAACTCCGTTTTCATCACGGACAATCTTTTGTGCTTTGATGAATGCCATAGGACTGCTCCTTAGATAAGGCAGTTTTAAGTAGAACTACATTAATTGTAACATTCCCATGCCAGAAGCACAATATTCTGTTGAAAAACTGCGGTTTTCCGCAGATGTTGTTATGAATAGCTCAGTGTAGTTCTACTTTTACGTCGATCTAAGGATTAGTAAACAGCGTCAAAGTATAGATCGCGCTGAGCCAACCAATATAGGACAGGGTCTGAAAGTACAGGTCGCTCTCCTTCCTCCTGATCATTCCGATCACTGAGATAATGATCTTGCCAAACGCGAATGCGCCGTATGCGATGGCAAGTGTTTTGTGGCGGGCAACAAGAGGCACCCCATCCCTGAGGATCAGCTCATAAACTGTGGCAATGAGGCATGTAGAATGCATCAACGCCATCACGATGGCTGTTACCAGCATCATTTTGGCCTCTTCGCGATCTTCAGCCGGTGTGAATGTGACCCGGGTGTCCCATACGAGCAGAACAAAACGGAGCCCGAATATCACAATAAAAAACGCTGCCACCGCCAGCTGGTACACGTCATACTCGACAAAAAGTGGCACAAGCGAAATAAGCATCATAACAAAAGATGCCACAATCCCGGCCACATCCGTCACATGAAACATCTCGCAGAATTCAATGATATTATCGAGAATCAGTCTGATATTCATCCCGCACCTGCCTTAATCCTTCGAGACCGACCTCAGGACCGACCTCAGTCTGCAAATAAAAAGTCAAGTAGAAATTTGGGTATTTCCCGGTTTACATGCAGACCTGATTTATAGTACCACAAACAGGCCAGCGCATTGCGGTGGCCTGTTTGTGGCATGACCTCGACCTCTGGGGTCGCTCATTATGGGGTCGCTCATTAT
>Ga0326513_10003283_pt1 | contig 11778 bp, 22 predicted proteins | sample 2_2465_0518_D_FD_203654 | JGI IMG/M metagenome (GOLD analysis project Ga0326513, IMG submission 203654) | Bovine rumen microbial communities from UC Davis, California, United States - 2_2465_0518 | ecosystem: Host-associated > Mammals > Digestive system > Stomach > Rumen | place: USA... | reverse complement strand
TAGATAATAGTGCGTTTCCCGAATGGTGTCTCGTACTACTACTGGTGCGGGTGCAGGGGCCCGACGCCATTTGACCTTAGTTACCTGCTCTTTTTCTTCTAAGTCAGAGATACGCTGCTTGAGCGAATCTACTAATTCAGAATTGACACTGTCTGTGGTCACTTCAGATGTGTCTGAGCTCTTCATCTTAGCCAAGTCTAACAAAAGATCTTGGGGTAATGCCGGCGCATAATGCTGTATTGGCACAGCAGCGGCGATCGTCTTATAACCTGTATCAGACGATGAATCATTGGCAGTAGCCAACATGATCCCGGAGATCATGAAGGCCACAGCGCAAAAGATTGTTGTTACCTTATTCATAGTTTGATACTACTCCATAAGTTTTTTACCTATTTTCCTCTTGAGCCTTATCACTCCCACTGTTACATGGTCATGAAATTTATAGCGGACTAGGTCAATGAGATTAGGCTTATACTCACTGACCTTTACTCGTTTTTTGGCTCTTCGGCAGCACCTTCAACTTTCTGAAGTTCAGTGATGTTTGCCTCACTGTAGTTCGAAATCTTGTTGAGAGGCGGCAAGAACAGGTTGGTGATAATACCAACATACTGCTGCAAGTTATGAATCAGGTTCTCCTGGTCATAATTCTTAGTAGCAGTCTCGTTATAATAGGTCTTAAGAATCTTAGAACCCATCATGCGAGCGAACTTGTAGTTCTCGCGAGAACTGTCCTTGAAGTCTTCTGCGAACTCATCCGCGGTCTTACGATCGGGCATGTTCACATAGGTAACTACCTGGTTGACAGCTTCGATATGCTTCTTAGCATTCTCGATCACCTTGTTGCCACTTTCGATGCCCTTAGCGTTCTTCTTAGCATCCTTCTTCAGGAGCTCAAGATCACGCTCAAAGCCTTCAATCTGCTTCTTAGTCTCTTCGATTTCGATGTTAGCGTACCAACGAATCAGCACCTTAACGAAATCGGCGACAGCCTGGTCCTCAATCTGAGGCATACCAGTCTTCTTGTTCAAGCTTGCTTCACGGAATGCACAGAATGCAACCACAGGGCTCTTAGTACGCTCTGTCTCTTCGAAGAGATACTTTGCAATACTATTAGTGGTGAAGGTACACTTACCAAGCAGAGAAGCGATGTCAGACAGAAAGTCGACGTTGGTTTTGCTTTCAACCTCCTTCTTTGCGCTTTCAGCATCTTCAGCCTTGTTAGCTTTGACACTGAGATATGAGTGGTAGAAATTAATAGCAGCCATAAGCTTGCCATACAGACTAGTATCACCTGTACCCTTGACAAGAATACTCAGAAGACTCTTCTTCAAGTCGTCTTCGCTAGCAATCTTGGTAGGATCAAGTTCTACTTTCTCTGACGCAGCAGCACGCTCTTCAGCAAGACCCTGCTTTGCTTCAGGATCTACTTTGATTGCAGTAGATGGAACTACTATTGTGCCATTTGCATCAGGTGCAGGCAGAGCCTTGGTATCAATGTTTACATGCATTGCTGCACCGCACATACGAATCTGTTCAAGACTAGACGCGCGCATACGTACTGCAAATGGAGTCTGAGCAAGCTCAACCTCATTAGCAAGCAATGCAATCATTGCACGACCCGTAATCTCGTTGATAGCACCAACAGTTTCAGGACTTATGTTGTGCTTCTTAGCAGCATCGGCATCTTTATAGAAACGATCGTCAAGACGAGCAATAAGATCCTCAGCATGATTGGGATCCAATCCTGCGAGAGCACGCTGCTGTGCGAGTTTATCCAAGTCACCAAGCTGAATTACAGCTACCTTGTTTTCGGAGTTAGAATTGTTGTTCTGATTCTCCTTTTTTCCGCCAGCCTCAATAGAAGCTGCAGCGGCTGCGGCACCATTCTTGGTACCTTTGTTGTTTTTTGCCATTTTGATAACGGTTTGTTTTGTTGTTAATTACTATGTGATTGGCTAGATCACGAAAATTTGCCTTTTTCGGAGTTAGATATTTGTACTCAGGAAGTGTTTACAACTTCCGTTTCTAAATATTCTGGCGGCTTAATTTGAGCCAATTGTGGTTGGTCTCGGGTCCTCCCAAAGACCTCACTCAAAGTAACGTCAACCTTGTGTATTGTGGGTGAAATACCCTGACTCACAGGCTTAAATGCTGTCACCATTGTGTTGTCGTCTACTTTGTTGTCTGTTATGAAATACGTTGCCGTACTTAACGCAGTAGACATCACCTGTGTGGAGCTCACCTGCACAAGATCATCGTTACCCTGTTTGTCGCCAGAGAAGGTGTCATACACCATCTTTGTTCCTGCAAATCCCATAACATAAGACAGCAAGAATAACCAGAAAAGCTTATTGCTCTCGTTATAGCGAGCTATAGCGAAGATAATAAGGATTCCTACAAAAAACCAGAGTAAGATCATGATGTTAAATTTAATTGTTTTTTAACTTTGCGTCGTGTCCTTGATAACATTGACTTAATAGTTCCGGTTGGGACATTCAGCTTTTCACTAATTTGTTCTACAGTCATATTATTAGCATAGAAGAGTTTTAAGACCTTACAAGTGGTCTTAGGAAACTTGTCAAACTCAGCCAGGATTTGTTTATATGTCATACGATTGATTAGGTCGTCTTCCATAGAACTACTTGATGTTTCTGATGGTAATCGGCCATCTGATTCACCAAGTACTGAAGCCTTGTTCTTCATTTCTCGCAAATAGTCTATGGCGGTACGATTAGTAAGTATACGTAACCACCCGCCAAAAGACTCATATGCTGTGAACATCGAGAGTTTCTCATGCACTTTAAGGAATACGATATTTGTTACGTCCTTGGCCTCGTCCATATCTTTAAGATACTGGAAAAGTAGATTATCTACAAATCCTTTGTAACGATGGAAAAGTGCATTAAAAGCAGATTCATCACCTGCTTGTGCTCTTTTGATTATCCCAACCTCTTCTGGTGTTATCCTTGGAGATTTCATAATCAAACAAACTAATTTTTTGCACTAGAGTACACTAGTGAGTGGTTATTAACCTCTTTCGAGATGTAATGGACACTAGCCATATAGAAGCCCTGCTGGAATACCAATCCAGATTAGGTTGTCAGGGCTAAAAAGGTAGATCCTCAGCATTTATTTCACTAAGAATCTTCCTTACATTGGTAATGAGCCTTTGATGATATGCAATACTAATATCTTTATTAATAATACCATCGTCAACAAGTTTGTTTAGCATTGATGTGGCTATTCTTATACGAACGTCTATATATTTACCTTTTTTACCAGGTGTATATTTTACATTAGGCAATTCGTAAAGAATGTTTTTATTTATCCATGTCAATACATAAACCGCTTTAGGTTTAAGCATATATAAAGGCTCATCTTCGTCTCCACGCAGAAGTGTCATTGTGTATAATGCTCCTGCGCAACTTTGTGCTATCCGAATTCTATCGGACATTTTTGTAATATTGGAAAATACATTAAACATATCTTCTCAATGAATACGACCTTCAAAACAGTTAATCAAGAAGTCCACAAGATCATCTACAAATCTGTACATTTCTTGTTTCTTTTCTTCATTTGCATTTTTTGACGGCAAAAATAAACGTAAATGGCTGTTAATGAGTGTAATTTTTATGTTAAACTCATCTATTCCAGCGCTGCGAGAGGATTCATACGTGTCTTTTATAGACTCGTAATTATTTACAAACCAATTTGTTAGTACAAATATAGTATCCCAAGTAGATTCTCGTTTCCAATACAATGAATCATTGTTTCTGTCGATATTCTTAGGATCATATTGTTTTGCTATCAAATTGTCCCAATCAATAGTTTTAACAAAATCTTCTTCTTTACATATAAGATAAGTAACTTGTTTTCGTTCTTCTTTATCTGTATATATACTTATAAAGTTTTTGTAAACATGATCTATCCAGCGCTCTTTGGCTTTTTGCCATTTAAGCGCATAATTTACCAATGTCGGTAGTCGATTTCTCAACATACCTTTATATCCAGACGTACTCTTCATATTTTATCATTTTGCGGGAATTGGAGTCGCGGGCTCCGTGCTGACTAGGCGATTGAAGACCAAGACCTAAAAATACTGTTAATATTTTAGTTATGTGCCATATCAGAATTCCCGTAAAACACACTTGTTTCACAACAAATGTGTTCGTTGTAACACTAACAAAATTCTTATGTAGAATTACAAGACCGTTCACGTCTCACGACGTTACTTTAGTAGACAAGATTTATTTACCAAAATTAGAACATCATGGGAGTGAGTGAGGGATTCGAACCCCCGACCCTGCAGGCTTTTGACCGCAGTTCTAAACCAGCTGATATAACTCACTCTCGCGATAGACCACTTAGGTAGGTCACTCACCGACTTTACGCTGCCTGCTTCAGGCCCGTATAGTCTGCAATATTATTATTGCCGGTTAAATTTATATCAAAGCGCTTAATGTCTTACTTTCCACTGCTGTCTAATCCAATCAAGCCCGACTGTAGCCAGTATTGACACATATTGAGGACGTCAAAGTCTCAAACAATATGGTTTGCTGGCTGTCTATTTTGTGGACCTGGGGGGATTCGAACCCCCGTCCAACAGCTTATTCTGGGACACGCTAAGATTCTTTCTTTTGTAAAATCTGTGACACATTTTGAATAACAACACATTATTATTAAAAACCAGATTTTACTGTGTGAATACTGTAGTGATCGGTTACAGGATTCGATTTCAGGCCATTTCAGCCATTCTGAGGCGTTTTCTGGGCTCTTGTGGGTAGCTGATCCACTTAAGCTTTGAAAACGCTTTAAAACGGCTTCTGTGACATGAAAATATATTTGATGTGGTGGTCTAAATATTGGCTCAAGGCTCGAAGATAGGTCACATCTGCATTCTTGAAATCATTGTGCACTGGACTGAGTACCAGTGGGCTCAAGGCTCTCCACAAATCGTGATTTTGATCTAATGACCGCATATTTTACACCGTGCGGACGGCGTTATTATCCTCACAATATTGGTTCAAGACTCGAATTGTGTGTAGTTAATTCTACTTTTATGGGCCGCGAGTGTCGATCCTTAATCCATCTACTTTATTTCGAAGACTCATGGCATAATGCCCGCTTTTACTCTAAATATTATGGATTCACCATAACGTAGTCTGCATTCCATTTTTTTCAAAGCACTGGCTCAAGGCTCTCACTTTGTGGATAAGTGCTTACTTGACTAATTAAAGTCACAGTTGCTTACCAGCGACGATCATTTGTTGCACCACTGCCTGTGATAACACGAGCAGCGTACATCCAATCGTCACGCCAGTACTCTCCAGCGGCCTTCTTGATGACAAGCATGTCCTCATTGTACTGCTTCTCAATCTTCTCCTGGCGCTCACGGAGATTCTTCTGCAGCTTGTCCAGACCATCATCGAACTCGTTGTAGTCGATGATAGCAGGCACTTCGTCACCAACCTTGAATGTTACTTCCTTACGGGTGGTTTTGCCTTCAGCATCGGTCTCAGGAACCAAGATGATGAGCTTACCGTCCTTCACATTCTCCAGGCACAGAACATCGTCCACAGTCTTAGCTGCAAACTCGTTGATGATCTGTTCAGTGGCTACAAAGCCTGTCAAGAAACGCATCAAACGACCCTGCTGGCGTGTGTTGTACAAAGCCAGATCGTCCATGGCGCGCATCTTCTTCAGCTCTACCAGACCAGAATTGAACTTGAAGCCAATGAATTCGATACGACGGTTTGTCTCTCGGATGATCTTCTCATCCTTCTCCTTCTTGTTCTTCTCGTCCATGAGCTTCTTCAGCTCTGGGGTCATACGGTTACCAGCCTTTACCTGTTCTACTACATTCTCGGGGGTGAGTGCTACTGGTGCACTTGCATTGTTGTTTTTTGCCATTTTGATAATGTTTTTAAATGTTTATAACTAAAGTTTAATTATCGTAATCTCGATAATCAATTTTGTACTTAGACCGTTTATACGGCGTAGCATCAGCATGTCTAGGATTGTCCGTTTTAAAACGAACTGTTTTTCCTGTCATGAATTGTTTTCCGTGTGCCATACTACATACAAGCATTATAGACATTGCAAATTACCTCAACCACCTTCTTTGTGAAATGGTGAGATTTTGCCAATGTTGAATTGTAATTGATAGAAGAGCAGTTCTTCTTTATAATCGAGACTGCATTCAGCAGGGCACTATCGTGCGTTGTTTTGTCGATATTGTTCCTTGCTGCTGTTACGGCAGCGGTTAGATTCATTGCGAATGTCACTAACCCAGTTACCGTGTTTGTACCCTTGAGCGAAGCATCGAATCGCTCACTAATGTAAATAATTGCATTCTCTACTTCTTCGTGCACATTTCTTTCTGAATTGTCCACAACAAAAGATGTTTCTGCTACAGCAGTAGCTAGAAGTGATTTTGCAATTGCGCTTTCGTCTTTCTTAACGATTGTTATATCGTCAGAAGACTTTATACAACCTTTGCGGCATAGAACTTCAGCGACAAGATGTACATCGTCGTCTGATAATTCTCTACCATGCCACAGTATTATAAGGGCGTTGCTACTTTTCATGTGTCCGTTCCTCCTTCACTCTTGTGTATACAGGTTTCCCATCAACTGTGTCTATTTCATATCTATATGACACATTGGCAGTTTCCTGTGCAGTTGTATCTGGGCTCGAAGCATCGTTTGCAATAGGTGAACTTGGCAAATTATCGAAAATATCTTTTGACGCCATGTACGTTCGTACAATATCCGCCTTTTCGAATTGCCCAAACTTCTTAACACAGATAGCTGCTACGTTACTTAATACATCTTCTGGCATATTCCGGAATATTTCATCCGTAGAATAGTCATAGATGACTTCTTGCTGATAAGACAAAATGTCTTGTACAGTAGAAAACGAAGGATTTACAGCTTCTTTGATAGCGTTAGCTAAATATAAGCTGTCAGGACGATCTTGGCTACAGCCAGGAATGCTGTAACCGCAGCTGGTCAATACTCCTAGAGCTATGCCAGCGCCGATGAGTAGACATGCTGCTACACCGATTACAATTTTAAGTACTCTCATGTTTTGATAACAATTTAGAGGTTTTAACTTATAGTTTATGCCCAGTCTTTAAGGATGACTTGGAAAAGACCTATTTTCCTATTTTATTTATAAGGTTTATTGATTTTTTACGCATCCACATGGTCCAACAATATACCAGCATTGGAATTGCAGCAATAGTCATTACTTCCATGTCGCCTCCTTGCCAGAATCCTAATAGCAATCTTAATACGCATACAAATGATGCTAACGAATAGAATGCTAAAGATACTACGCAAGATATGATTACAATAAGCCAAATAATATATCTCACTGTTTTCATAACCTAATCTTTGTTTTCAACTGGTTGTTTAAAATAAACGGTAGGATTTGGGTATTGTGTATTTCCATTTATACCACATATCTCCCAACCATTGTCTTCATGCTCATAAATATCTCTTAATGAGCAGTTTACTACTACCGTATGAGAATATCGCTTTTTCATAAACTATTCCTCCAGTAATTTATTAATTAAATTTTGTGGAGTAGCGCACTCTGGATGGTTACGTAGAACACCGAGATGGTATTTCTTACCAGCAGCTTTTTCATTAACTGCATCACACAGAGCGTTACCATTTCTGTTGAGCACAGCAATGATTTTGCTCTTGTTGTCAGCATCGCCAATGTCGTATGTTACGAATTTGACATTTTTTGTTTTTAAAACATTTTCAACTTCTTTGATCAATTCTTGATCTTTCGTTAATAGTTTTTTCATTTTTAATAATTTTGATAATTATATACTTGCGTTCGCTTTACCTAGAGACGCTTAGGTCTGCATAAAAATCAGTTTGTAGTCCCAAGGAGAGTCGGACTCCTCTTTAGAGAATGAAAATCTCTCGTCCTAACCGATAGACGATGGGACCAAAATGTGTAATACACGCGGAATAAAAAATACTCGAATCTTATAACCTAGAAAAACACGCTACAACTACGCTTAGTTGATTGTATTACACATAAGAAATACCCTACACGTAAACCAAAACTCCCAAATGTTTACAACCTCCACCGACACCTCGGGTAATGTGTCTTATTCATTAAAGAAGGCCAGATACTCTCACGAGCACCTGACCAAATGGAAAATGTCTTTTTGTAGTAACAAAAGATGATGAGACATGCGTTTCACAACGCAAGATCCAATAACTAAAAGCTCTTTAACGAATGAAAGTAGAACCCACAGTTGGTTTCGCACCTACGTCTAAGAGTTCGAGAGTAATGTCCTTCGGCTGACATTCGGCTGTTAAGCCACTCTTACGTACTGTGGGCGGGCTGAGTTTCTCACACTTCATGTATGAGGCGTGCCCTTGTGTACACACCCTCTCCTCATTGGTTGTTGATCCTGTGGGCTAATTACCTCCACAGCTCTCCTAAATTAGTTAGAGAGTTCAACAACTGGCAGGCCTTGAGGTTTCCTGCTATCCGGTGAGTTCTATGTATACAAAGTTGAAACATACTATTCTCACGAACCGTATGTTCCCAAACCTAAAACAACTATGATTATTACCTATCTTCAAAATAAGAGAATATCATAATAAATCCACCAATAGCCATTGTTATGGATATTGATATACAAATTGATATGATGTATATACTCTGAACGTATTTTGCATACCACTCTAAATTATACATCATAGTAAGCAGCCATGCAACACCTGTTAGTAGTATTGCTAGACCTAAATAGAATCTCTGTATTGGTTTCATACTCTAACTAGAATTATATCGTTGATAGAACATTGCAGTAAAGGCTCAGGATGTCTTACATCTGTAATGTTTGGGCATAGTGTGAAATCGTCTAATGCACATCCTTCACATTTATTTGTCCTTTTTTTAGCTCTATATACAACTCCGTCAATAGTACAAAACTGTCCTGGTCTTGGAGTCTTCATAGCACTTCATCTATTTCTATTCTAATAATAGTTTTACCCAATTGTGAAATCATTTCTACTTTCTTTACAGTAAATGCACAAGAATCATACATCGTAAGATCATAAAATCTTACTTTTGTCTGCTTCTTTTTGTAGAATCTCATCCACCTGTCAGAGGCTTCGCGACTTACTACGGTATCATGACCAGACTTTAAACGTCTTAATTTGTTGATACCTATGCACAAAGAATAAATTTTCTGTTTTGCCATAACATTTGTTTGTAATTAACTTGTGATAACTACTTCACTTCTTCAAAGTATGCACCGATAGGCATAAGACTTGTACAATTTACTACAGATTGTGACGCTTTTAGTGCGTCAAAGTCTTTATTTTTGTGACAATCTTTCAATTCGCACAGTATACATGGCAGAATATGATCGTCTACATGTTGTACACTATACTCTTTTTTGCCTATTTTCACTTTTTCTCCTACGTTTAGCATCTTTTTCTTTTTTGATAAAGTTTAACGCTTTTGTTAATGCTCTCCTTTTTGCAGTGTTTGAATCTTTAGACCATTCGCCACCTCTGTCGATAATAACTCTACCGTTCCATCCATCTCGCCTATTACAGTATTTTACACCGTATGCGTAGACAATGTCCTTTGTCAATGGTTTTACAAATGGTTCAGCTGAATTATATATTACGACATCGAATTTACGACGAATCCAATCGATAGCCTGATCAACATTGGGGATTAATACATAATGTTTCATCGAATTATTATATCTTGGTCCATTATACATATATAATCCTTCTCGATAATGCATCAATTTAAACTTTCCATCGTCGTATTCTTTATGGGCAGCACATCTGGTTGATTCAATAAATCCCAATTCTTTGAGAATTTCTGCCTGTTTTATTGAAACTAATTTGCTCATTTTGTTATTAAATATCTACTTTTTGGTAATGGTTTTTTGCCGAAACTAATTAAATCTGAGTTAATGTGATTAATAATAACCTTACATTGATTATCAGTTAATAATTCTGGAACAAAACGCATTGTCGTTTCTCCATCTTTTAACCAAAACCTTTTACCATCATTACCTTGTCCATCCACACGCTTCTTTTTAGGAAGCGGTGAATGAACTTGATTGGCTGTATTTGAATAACTCTGGTTGTGTTTCATGATTGAGCAATTTGTTCAAAAATGATAGGCAGCAGCATGTGCGGTGGAATGTTGCCAGACATTATCACCTGGTTCTCTTCCATGCGGATGAGCGTAAACGGAGTCTTGTCGCCGATGATCTTGTGGACCAATTCTTCGACATCTACCTCTTCTGCGTTATTTTCCGCCTGTGCAGGAACATTCTCGTGGAAATTGTTCTTTTCAATGGCGTTTGTAAATTCTTTCACAACCTCATTGAATTGTTCAATATCCGCAACAGATACAGTTTTCTTTGCTGCAGTGCTGATGACACGAAGAGCATAGTTGCCAGACTCTTCCTTTGAAATGTGGAACTCCAGGTTAAGCTCCTTTGCCAGTTTTGTGACGCTTTTCTTATTAGCTTTCACGATGTTGGCTACACCTTCTGTAATTTGGAATGTGGATTCGAGGTATACAGAATTACCATTAGGGATAATTGTTACCATTTTGATAATAGTTTAGTTGTTGCTAACACTACTCGGTTAGTTCGAGTGCACCGTACGGAGGCAATGGCGCAATTGCCTTATCTTGTTGTGCCTCGCTAGGCACTGTGTCTGGAACAAATATTTTATGTTCCTCTATCTTATTGTCTTCAGGATATATAGTTTTTCCAAGTCCTATAGATAGTAACATTGTACAAACTATTATCATTATACAACAAAATATTTCTTTAATTGTTTTCATATGTTTTTATTATGAAGTTTCAATCAAAAATGTGGGAATACGTGTCACCCACAATACAGACGCTATCTCTGCTTTACAGTGTAAATCACGGCGTATGGCTCACCAAACCACTGTCATAATACATCACCTGACTCACAGCACTGTGTGCATGACTTACCAGGTTGTACCTTAAGACCACATAGTAGAATGTTTATGTTCAATTAGTTATACACTGCAAGCTGTGTATTATCCAGTATCGCCACGAGGAGGCTTGAACATGATACCGTAAAAGCTGTGCGTTGAACAGTCGCACCCCTGCATATTTCACCCACAATTCAGGTCTTGTGGATATTCTACGTGGTAATGTCTCTGAGTTGTGACATTTCCATTGCGTTCTCCAATAGTCAGTACTTCATAGCCTCTCAGATTATGAGTACGATTGCCAATTTTAGTGTTATGCATATTATTTCTTATATTTTTTCTTAATATAATCAATAAGTGATTGCGTAGCAGCTATTGTGACAAATATTAGTACAGCTACTGCTGCTGTGAACAAATAGACATTCATATTACTTGTCTTTTTTAGTTCCCAGTTGTTCTGTCACTTTTGGCAAATACTTTGGATAACGCTTTCCTGTCTTCTTAGAGACTTTCCAAATGAATGCGTTACCATTCTTTGAGAGGTAGATTGTATCTGTCACACCATTTTTATCAGTGTACAGATAATCAGTCTTAGTTCCACGACTTTTTGCAGAGTCAGCCTTTTGTTCTGTAAATGTTTTACCATTACGAACAACATTTTGTGCTTTCATACCCATTGATAGGGCAATGAATCCAAGGATAAGCACAAATAATCCAAAGATTCGTGATGATTTGTTGACCATAGTCTTATATATTTAGAATAAAGAATAGTCTAAAAAGCGGGAGAGTTGCTGAGTACAGACC
>Ga0326513_10003282_pt1 | contig 11782 bp, 13 predicted proteins | sample 2_2465_0518_D_FD_203654 | JGI IMG/M metagenome (GOLD analysis project Ga0326513, IMG submission 203654) | Bovine rumen microbial communities from UC Davis, California, United States - 2_2465_0518 | ecosystem: Host-associated > Mammals > Digestive system > Stomach > Rumen | place: USA... | reverse complement strand
CGCCCTGGCCAGGCATGGCGTTCACGTGCTCGACGACGCAGAACGGCATTGGCTGTTCGCCGCCCACGGTGCGATTGATGTTGACGTCGTTGAACGGGTCGAGCCTCCTCAACTGGTTCGCGTACTCCGTCTCGTCGAACGGGATGAGGATCGGCGCCTCGCGGTAGCCGAGTATGGCCATCGCGCCGTCCTTGCCGGGATCTATGCCGATAAACACTTTCATGCCTTTGCCCGCGTATTGTATCACATCACCGACCTCGGTGTCAAGGTTCCTTTCGCTCATTTCTGCCTCCTCAGCACGTACGGTATCGACCAGCGGTGGAGCCGCTCATCGTACCGGATGTTGTAGCCTCCGCTCTTGTGGAGCGTCAGCAGGTTCTGATGCAGGGTGCGCGAATCGACGACCTCGCGCGCCAGCGCATCGTCCACGGACTTGATCCACTTGAATATCTTGACGGCCGGGCCCTCGACGACGAAGCCCTCGGCGTCGCCCCTGTCCTTGTCGTCCTTCGCGCCGGTCGTCTCCTCGATGCACGCGTCGAGGACGTCGACGAGGATCTGCGTGAGCCCGTTCTCGGCGGACGCCTGCGCCATGTCGGAGTGCTGGACGGCCTTGACGCCGAAGCGCTCGTCCCTTATCTCGGCGGGTATCTTCCACCCAAGCAGGAACCTCGCGAACGCCGGGAGCTCCTCGGAGAGCCACGCCTGGTTCTCGTCCGTGGTGCCGAAGGAATACTTGGCGCCGCCGAGGCGGAGCATGGTGAACTTGTCACGCGTCGACATGTCGAGGTCGGGGAGAACCGAGAGCGACTGCGAGTCGACGTTCGACAGGATCACCACCCTGCCGGGCCACGGAAGCCCCTCGACCGCCGAGCCGAACTTCGCCTCGCACCGGACGCGCCCGTTCGCCGCGACGACCTTGAGCGCCTCGGTGAACTTGAGCCTGTCCCTGTGCGTCTTGGAGCCGAGCTTGTCGTCGATAACGTGGACGGGCTTCTTCACCGTCTCGGAGTTGAACCTCGACCCTTCGAGGTACATCTTGTCGGCGTAGTCCCACCCGCCCATGAGACGCCCGAGGAGCTCGGTCGCGAAGAACGACTTGCCTATCCCGGTCGGCCCGGCAAGGATGAGCACCGTGCCCGGGGAGGGAACCTCGGACATCTTCGCCGCGTTCCAGTAGAAGTGCGAGAGCCACGAGATGAGGTGGATGAGCTGCGGGTCCTTGAGGTGCTCGTACGCGTCGCCGTCGCTCGGACGGTGGAGCGGGAACCCCTCCTTCGCCCACTGGTCGAACCTCTCCTGCCCGCGCATGAACATCGCCGTCATGTAGTGGTGGATGTGCGGGAAGCCCTGCACGGCGAACGGGTTGTCCCACTCGCAGATCGACGGGTCCTTCCTGTAGCGCTCGGGGCAGCTCACCTTCTCCATGTCCTCGGGCGTGACGAGCGCGAGGCGGGGAGCGGGCTTCACGACCGTGATGAGCGACGTGTTGAGGACGGAGCCGACCCCGCTCACCCGTATCTTCCCGGCCGGGCGGTAGATGACCGGCGCCACCACGTCCACGACGTTGCGCCTCGTTATCGTGTAGAGGGCCCTGTCCAGTTCGCTCATGTCCTCGCCCTTTGCCGGCTTCGCCGACAGCTTCGCCTCCGCGATGAGGTCGCGGCGCAGCACCTTCTCCGTGCGCTTCTCGAAGTGGACGGGCGTGTCGTTCCTGAAGAAGCGCCAGAACTCGTCCTTCGTGTGGCAGTACCAGGTGTCCTCGAAGAACGGGGCCATCGACTTCGCCGTGTACTGCTCGCAGAACTCGGCTCCGAGGAGACGCTTCCAGGAGACCCACCCTCCGTCGTGCGGCGTGTAGACGCGGATGCCGTCCTTCGTGAACTGCGCGCCGCTCGTGTTGTCGGCGGACGCGTCCCAGAAGCGGACGCACCGTACGCCGATCTCGATGCGCTCCGGCGGCTGGTGCGGCCACTCGCGCTTCCTGATCTCGGCGGTCACGACGTCGAACGGGATGTCCACCACCTCGTCCACCATCTTCTTCGCCTTGGACTTGAAGAGGTCCGCATCCCACACGATGATCTCCTCGGTGGGGATCCGGCCCGTCGCGCTGAACTCGTGCCACTCGCGGCCGATGTCCATGACCTGCGTCGGCTTCTCGGAGTCGGGGTCGTACCCGACCCCCCACCGGACGGCCTTGATCTTCGCGGCGATGACGTGCAGGAGCTCGGCGGCGTGCGCGTTCCCGGCGACCGCGATCGGGCGGTCGAACGTCCAGACGAGATGGAGGCCGCCCGACTGCGAGACGCTCCACCATCTCGGGAGGAACCGGCTCGGCGCCTTCTTCCTCGCGGCGTCGATGATGTCGAGCGTGAACACGCCGTCGTAGTCGGCGGCGAACCCGTGCAGCATGGCGCACTGGTTGCCCTGCGACACGGTGTACGCCGCGTTCTGCCCTTCGCAGAGGGAGAAGAGGCAGTGCTTCGTGTCGGGGGAGAACCACCGGGCCTTGTACCTGTCCTTGTCGAGCGCGAGGATGGCCTCGTCGACCGGGAACTCGGTCCACGGCTCCTCGCTCACGGACACGTGGTCGGTGGCGAGATTGGGGAGACAGAAGAACTTCATTTGGACTCCTCCTTCTCCTCGACCTCGTCGGACTGCACGGGGCCCTCAGCCTGGCCGTAGCCCCTGTAGCCCGCGCCGCAGTCGGTCACTTGTGGTAGCGGTCGCATATATCTCCTTCCACCTCGAGCATGAGGCCCTCGGTCCAGTCCTTGATCCTGTCGCCGTGCGTCATGATGCGGGGTATCTCCACCTGCGCCTCGTCTATGTCGGACTCGGGTACCTGGAAGATGCACTCGTCGTACACATTGAAGACGTACTTCCATGTCGGGTGCGTGTCCGCGATCTCGACGATGGCGTTCATGAGTATGTCGCGGCACGCGCTCTGTATGATGTTCTCCATGATCGCCCCGCCGTTTAGGAACACCGGGGGATTGCCGCGCACGACCGTCGCCTTGATCGCGATGCGGAAGGACGGATGTTCCTTGCCGTTCTCGTCGATCTCGATCGTCTCCTCCTTGCAGAGGTGCGGCTGGAAATACCGTTTGATGCGCCCGCCGGGAAGGCGGATGGCGACCGTGTCCTTGCCTGCGGCGATGCGCTGCTTGAACACCTCCTCGTACTCCCTCCACTTCGCGACGATCTTCGAGTTCGCGTTGCGCCAGTCGGTGACGATGCGGAGCGACTCGAGCAGCTGCCCGACGCGCGCCCTATTGCACTCGGCGAACGGGTCTCCCTTGATGCGGGCGACATTGCGGATGATGAACGTGAGGCGGCGGTCGATCTCCGGCCACTTCTCGATCGGCATGGACGGAAGGTCGAGGCCCTGCGCCTTGCACGAGTCGACGAACTTCGCCGCCCCCATGCCGTAGCCGAGGCCGAGCACGCAGCACTTCGCGAGGCGGTACAGGTCGGGGTTCGTCTTCTTGATCTTGTCGCCCGACTTGCACCAGCCCATGCGCACGGCGTTCGCGACGTACAGGTTCCCCTCGGTCTTCATGGCCTCCATCATGTGCGTGTCGTCCACGAGCCATAGGGCGAACCTCGACTCGATCTGCGCATAATCGAAGACCGCGAACTTGCACCCGGGATCGGGGATGTACATGCCGCGAATGTCGACGCCCTTGCCGCCGAAGATGTGCTCGTCTCCCTGCATGACAGGCTTGCGCGGAAGGTTCAAGAGATTCACATTTCCACCGCTCTCAGCACGGCCGGAGAAGCGGAGCGTATGTGCACCGCCATACATGAACGCCGGGTGCGAGCGCCCGTCGGGGTCGACCGTGTCGAGCATCGACTTGACGCGCGCGAGGTTCACGGTGACGGACGCCGCCTTCTGCCTCGCCTTTATGAACGGGAGGTTGTCGTGCGTCTCGAGCCACCGCAGGAAGCGCGGGTCGTCCTTGCGGAAGGACTCGGGCGGGTCGATGCCGAGCGCGATCACGGCCTGGCGGAGCGCGGCGAGCGAGCCGACCGGCTTCTCCGGGTACCACGGGATGTCGGCGGTCAGCTCGGCGAGGTAGCGCTCCAGCTCCTTCTTCGACGCCTTCACGTACTCGAGGTCGAGACGGATGCCGCGTATCGTCGACTCGCGGTTCAGCTCGGAGACGCGACGCTCGAGGTACGGCCACTCGTGCGCATACTTGAGCCACAGGTCGTCGCACTCCACGGCGTCACTCCCGCCGTACTCGACGAGCGCACGGTAGTCCTCGGCGCTCAAGTCGTAGTCGTGCTTGCCGTCCATGTTCGAGCGGACCTCCTTGCTGATCTCGAGACCGAGCAGCTCCTTGCACGCTCCCTTGAGGTTGCGCGGCGCCATGAGGAACGCGGCGAGGTCGGCGGTGCAGGCCCACTTGTTCTTGTGGAGGTACGACGGAAGGACTCCACGCTTCACGAGCTCGAGCGTGACGACCTCGTCGAAACTCGCGTTATGCGCCAGGAGCAGGCGGTCCTTGAGGTTCTCCCAGTCCGGGAACTTCTCGGGGCGGCCGATGTAGAGCTGGCGTCCGTCGGGCAGCTTGCGGAAAAGCGAGCCGTCGGCGCGCTTCCTCGTGACCGTCTTGCCGGGCTCCCATCCGGCCTCATAGCATCCGCCGCTCAACGTCATGCCGGGCTCGAAGATTCCGTCGTCGGTTATCTCCCATCCGCAGATGGCGACGAGGTATGCGTCGAAGCGCTCGTCAGCGCAGTACTGCCACGTCGGCATGCACGAGAGCGAATACTTCTCCCTCGTCGAGTACGTGGATTCGTAGTCGATCGCGACCGCTGTGTTGTCAGACATTGGTGGCCTCCTTCTCCGCGAACTTCGCGGAAACCCCGGCCAGCTTGCCCCAGTGGCGCTTCACCGTTCCGAGCACCATGTTGCGCATCGTCGACTGCGCGACTCCGAGACTGCGGGCTGCGGCCTTGATCGTCGCATACCTCGTCGTGGTTCCGTTCACGGTCACATCGACCGGCTTCTTCAGCGCGTCCCAGCCGAGACGCATTGCCGCCATGAACTTGTCACGTCCCTGCGCGGCGGCGCCCTTCGCTCCGTTTTTCGCGCACGCCACCTTGCGGCGTGGCCTCGTCAAAGGATTCAGGAGATTGTCGCGATGCGTGACGACGTGCAGGTTCTCGATCCTGTTGTCGTCGCGCACGGTATTGATATGGTCGATCTCCTTGTCGTCCGGTATCTGGCCGACGAACACCTCGTACACGATGCGCGCAACGACCGCATGGCGACCATCGACTTTTATGCGGCGATAACCGTCCCGCTCAAGGTTGCCCTTCGTCGTGCGCCACTTGCGCGACGCCGACGTGAGCAGTCCGTCCCTCGACACGAACAGCGTGTCGCCGCTTTCCTTCACCGACACGAACTCCGTGCCGTCTATCTCCTTCCGAAGTTTACCCGCGTGGAAGTGACGCGCTTTTTTCTCAGACATAAGTGTCTCCTTGTTTTTCAAATGGCGCGAATTGTATCATATCACCGGTGTCGGTGTCAAGTGGGGTTCGGAAACTTTCTGCATTTTTCCGACGAGCTCCCTCGCTCCGGCTATCAGGCGCTCGACGACGCCGCGAAGCGAGCGGGCCTGCGCCACCGTGAGACGCCTGTCGATGCGGTACGTCGAGAGCGTGTTCTGCAAGGCCCTCCTCGTCTCGGCGAAATACCGGACGGCGTCCTCGTACGGGGGCCGCCTGCCCTTCTTCGCGTTCTTCGCCCGCCACAGCATGTCCTCGGCGAAGGAAGCCATCGCATACACCCCGAAAACCGGGCGCGCCATCGGCTTCTCCGAGAGAAACCATTCCCTCGGATGGTGGATAAGCCCCTTGCGGGGATAGACGAACCGCTCGTCCGAGAGCGACTCCCTGTACCGGCGGCGGATGCCGTCGCCCCTCTCGTGGACGACGACCGCCTTTCCGTTTACCTTTTCCTTCCTCATGGGCGCGCATTGTATCACATCGCCGACCTCGGTGTCAAGCGGAAAAAGAAAAAAATAAAACCCTCCCCGCCCGTGAGGGCAGAGAGGGTTGATTGGCGTGCGCCGGAGATCAGAACTCCGAGTCGCCCTCGACGGTGTCCATCGAGGCGGCGCCCGCCTTCACCGACATGAGGAACGCGGTGAAGTCCGCCTTCTCCTCCTCGGTGAACTCCCAGGGCTTGCCGTCGCGCAGCGCGCGCTCGAAGGCGTGCGTCGTGTACGTGATGCCCTGCTTGTTCGTCGCCTCACAGGAGTAGATGTGGCACACGAGGCCGTTCACGCTCCAGCGGTGCCCGGCGATCGCCTGCTTGTACCCCTCGGTGTCGATCTTCCCGTCGCGGAGGAGCTTCTTCTGCTCCTGCATGAACGCGAAGTCGGCGCGCGACTTGATGTTCCCGAGCGTCTGGTCGAGCGACTTGAAGTACTGCTTGTCGAACTCCATCCGCGCCGTCGTGTACAGGCGGTCGCCGATCGGGTAGACGCGCAGGTCGTCGCTCTCGAGGGTCTCGGGTACCGGCACGAGCATGAGGAGGTAGCAGAACCGCCCCAGGTTCGCCCTCATCTTCGGGCGGCCCGTGTCGGGCCACACCTCGCCGGTCGGCTTGAGCGCGAGCGAGAAGCCCTCCGCGGCCGCAGCCGTAAGGCACGCCTCCTCGGACATCGGCTTGCCGTCGGCGTCCTGCTGCCCGACGATCCAGCGGCGCGGAGCCGCGACCGTGCCGGGCGTGTAGGGGCGGTCCTCCTTGAACCCGTCGACCTTGTCGAGGATGATGCCGTAGATGCCGCCGTCCTTGCCGGACTCGGCGATCTTCACGTTCTGGTCCTTCGACCGGCCCACGTAGAACGCGCCCTCCTCGGGCTTGCCGTTCTTCGTCTCGGTTGTGCGCCACTGGCTCATGCCCTGGCCTATGCGGATGAACGGGAGGTCCAGCTGGACCCCCTGCACCTGCACGTCCGTCGACACCGCCGTCGTCTCGACGGTGGCGACCTGCGTGGACTTGGCGTCCACGACTTCTTCGTTGTTTCCGTTCGCCGCCTCGGCGGCCTTCTTCTGGTTGCTCATCTTCTTTCCTTTGGTTTTGCTTTGTGTTTCGTCCGATGCCCACTCGGGCAAGGAGACATCGTTATCAGAACTCCGACTCGATCTGCTTCGCCTTCGGCGGCTTCTGCGTCCAGCGGACGGACGGGGCACCCGTGTTCATGAAGGGCTCGAGGCACTTCTTGATCTCCTCGTCGGCCTTCTTCTTCGTCCAGCCGTCGACGACCAGCTTCTCGGCGAGCATCTTCGTGTCAACGCTCGAGACCTCGAACACCTCCTCGATGTTCATGTGGAAGCGGGACATGACGGCCTCGCGGATGTCGGCCGTGCGGCTCGTGTCCACCGTCGAGCGGCCCTTGACCGTCGAGATGGAGAAGCCGGGGACAAGCGTCGCCTGCTGCTCCGGCGGGAACTGCGCGGCCCACGTGCGGTCGTCCTCCTTCGCCGCCTCGATGAAGGTCTCGAGGAACTTCATGCACGCGCGGCGGAGCCCTCGTTGAGAGGGTGTCACCGGGTTGAGGAACGTCTGCGCCGTCACCACCTCGCCGGCGTACGGGCCGTTCGGGCCGACCAGATTGGCCAACGCCTGAACGATGGTCGTCTTGCCCGTCTTGGGCGAGACCGTCACCTGGTCCTCGTTCACCACCTCAACCACGCACTGCGTTGCCGCTGCCATGTACTTGCACCCGCAAGATCGCCAATGGCAATACTGGCAGGCGTCGCACGGCACGCCGCGGATCGAGTCGTCGTTCGCCGAACGGTCGGCGACCTCCTCGATGTGCGCGATGCGCTCGTTCCACGACTTGAGCTCCTCCGGCCCGATCTCGAGCCGCTGCTGCGCGTCGTCCTCGAGGCGAGGCGCGATGATCTGGCAGATAAAGTTCTCGTGAGCGGGGCACAGGCGGTTGACGTCGCAGGCGTACGCCGCGATCTGGAGCGAGAAGTCATGCTCAATCCTCGAGCTCTTGTAGTCGAGCACATAGACGAGGCCCTCGCTTGTGCAAACGAGGAGGTCTATGTAGCCATGACGGCCGCCTCCGCGTTCGAGCTCACACTCCGGGTACAGCCCCGGCTTGAGCGGAGTCTTGCGCGGCTTGCCCGCCCGGAGCCTCATGCGGTAGTCCGTGAAGACCGGCATGTCCTCCGTGATGATCGTCCGCAGCGTCGCCGCGATCTCCTCCAGCATCCCCTTCATGTCGGGGCTCGCGTCCCTCGTCGCGATCCAGCCGTCCCACTGGTCCCTGGGGACCGAGACCAGCTGCTCCGCAAACTCGTGCATGAGCGTGCCGTCCACGGCCGCGTCGTTCTCCTTGCCGTCCGGCCTGAACCGGGGGCACATTTCCGTCGCCGCGAGGGCCGACGGGCTTACCTTCTGTACCTTGTATGCCATTTGGCGTTTCTCCTGTTATGAGGCGGACAGCCGTCAGCGGGCTCTCCTTCACCTCGAAGTCTATGTCCTCGTTGATCAGCGTCACATGGGTGACACCCTTGTGGTAGGAGCCCACGGCGGCGATCATGCTCCTTCGCAGGAACAGGTCGCCGCCGGTCTCCCGGCTCGTCAGTCTAACGAACTCGTTCATTTCTTACGTTTCGCAGTACGCTTCTGAGGGTCAAAGATTTCACCGAAGGAAATCTTGGTCAGTCAATGCTTCGAGCGCGGCCATCTTGCGTTCGATTGTAGCCCCCACATTCTCCTCCACGGAGTCGGCGGCGATGTCTATGAACTGCGTCACGGGCGTGCCGCCGACCCTCCGAATCCTCCCGAGGCCCTGCGAGAACTCGCTCGCGGAATAGCCCGGACTGATCCAGGAGACCCTTGGCCTCTCGTGGCGTTCGTCGTGCAGCGACAGGGCGACGGAGCAGGCGGCGGCCATGCCCACCATGACATGCACCTGGTTCGCCTGGAACTCGTCTATGCCCCTCTGCCGCTCGCTCTCCTTCTGCCCGCCGTAGATGTTCGCGAAGGGCACCTTCGCGTCCCGCAGGCAGTTCTCGAGCCTCGTCCTCGCGTCGGTAAAGTTCACCATGCGGAAGACCGAGTAGCCCGACCTCACCGCCTCGATGACCTCCTGCGCAACCGCCTCGGCCTTCAGGAACTCGGCTTGTTGGCGTAGCCGGAGCATCTTCACCATGTCGTCCTTCGACAGGTTCTGGATGCGCTCGGGCATCTCCTCGTAGGCGCGCACGAGGGCGTCGTGGTCGGCCCTGGCGAGGTCGATGCGCACCACCTCCCGCGTCTCATCCGGGAATCCCGGAATCTCCTCGGGGGTGATCGACATGAACCTCTCGCCCATCTCGCGGCGTATGAGGCGCATGGTCTCCTCGGCCTTCTTCCTGTTGGTCGTGAACCGGAAGACGCGGCGCTTGCGGGCGCCCCAGCCGATGTCGACGAACCCGCAGTTCTTCGTCTTCATCCAGTCGTAGAAGCTGGACTTGACGAAGCGGTGGAACCCCATCAGGTAGCCGATGAGGCGCATCTTCTCCGGGGTCTCGAAGGGAGTCGCGGACATCAGCAGCTCCTTGTTGAGCGGGTGGAGCTTGTTGCACCACCGCGCAGCCATGAGAGTCTGCTTCGAGTCCGGGCCACTCATACCTCTGTGACATTCGTCAACTACGAGCAGTCCGCCGAGCGAGCCGCCGACGTTCCACCCGTTCTCGTTCGAGTAATACGGGTTGCGTCCGGCGACCAGCCGCTCCGGGTTCACGACGTCGATGATGCAGTTCCCGCACCCCATGCCCTCGATCACGTGCCGCCACTGCGACACGGCTACCTTCGGGCATATCACGAAGGTGGGGAGCTGCAAGTCCTTGATCGTCTGGCAGGCGAGGTAGGTCTTCCCGCTGCCGGTGTGGCACGCGGAAAGCATGACGCGGCCCTCTCGGAGCACTCGCGTCTGGTGTTCCGCAAGCGGAACCTGCCAACTCTGCAATTCCATTAGGTTTCCTTTTCCGCCCAACTTGGGCTTTCGGGCGCGTATTGTACCACAACACCGACGTTGGTGTCAAGTCACACCAACGGATAGGGCGGCTCCTCGACCGGCATCCTGTCCCATTCCTTCTTCGTGACCTCGGCGCAGCCCTCCATCTGGCGGGAGAACTCGGTGACGTGACGCCCCGTGGTGCTCGCCCACGTGACGTACTTGCCCTTCGGGTTCGTCCAGCCCGCGCACAGCCGGTGCAGCTTCTTCGTCTTGGCGTCCCACCACATGACAAACGTCCCGTAGCTGATCAGGAACCTGTTCCCGTCGTCATCGACACGCACCCGCGCCTTCCCGTAGAACGACTTGCGTGCGTCGTGCTGCGGCATCAGTTCATACTCTCTTGGCATCTCACTTCCTCCCTTGACCTAACCTTCAACCTCGGCCTTGTCGGCCTCCGCCTCGAGCCTTCTCCTTTCGTTCTCGAGGAACAGCAGGGCCATGCCGGGCCTGTCGTACATCTCCCGGTGCGACTCGCACTCCCTCACGTCGATCATCCCGAGCGCCCACAGGAGCGCGCCGTCCAGCGTGAGGAAGCTCTCGGCCTCCCCCGCTGCGTTCGTCGACACGAACACGGGCACCTTGTCCCCGTTCAGGGACGCCAGCAGGAACGGTCCATCCTCCTCGTCGGCGGCCTGCCACTCCTTCAGCGTCGTCGGTACGCAGATGTTCATCTTACCTCCTCTATCCCCGCTTCCGCAAGCAGTCTTCCGTACTCTTCCGTCTTCCCGTCCCCACGCATCCGCTCGAACAGCCCGAGAAGCTCCTCCCCGTAAGCTGCCACGGTTTCCCTGTAATGCGCGTACCCGCAGTCGGGGTCGCCCCAGTTCGGGCCCTGGACATAGTCCCTGAGCCTCTCCGGGTCCCGCACATAGTCCGGGTTGACCCGCATGAGGTCCTTCGCCCACCGCTTGAACTGCTTCAAGAGCGGGCGATCGCTTCGTGTTATCCTCTTCACTTGACCTCCTTGCCCTTGTCGAACTTCCTCATCGCCCTCGGCGGGCGCTTGAACTCCCGCTCGGCGGTCGTTATCGAATCGTTGACCGACCCGAAGACCATGTTGCCGGCCTCGGTGTAGTCGATCGTCCCGTCGTCGACGAGGGAGCCGACGGCATCCTTGGCCTGCTCCTCGTCCTCGGCCTTCACCGCGACCCGCTCGTGGCAGGTCGTGGTGACGTCAACGTAGAACCATTTCCTCATACCTTCTTCCCACTTTCGTCGTTCTCCTCCGCAAGATACGGCTCGAAGCACAGCACCTCGTAGCAGCCGATCGACTCACCCGTGATGTCGACGTCCCCGATGCCGGTCTCGCCTCTGAAGTTGGCACAGTCGCCCGTGAAGTTGATGACGATCTTGTCGATGCCCTGCATCGGGTTGCCATCCTTGTAGAGCGACACGCCCGCGCCCTTGAGCGCGGTGACGATCAGGTTGACTCCGTCCTCGAAGTCGACCCGGTGTTCCTTGTCGACCTTGAGGTGATCATCGTACCTGTCGTACGCCTCCCGCTTAGTCATCGTTGTCCCTCCAGTCTCGATAGACGCGGCGCGCGGTCTTCCGCATGTAGGCAGCGAGCGCGTTCCAGTCACGGTAGCCGACGGGCGCACCGAGCTTCAGCGAGTCGATGTACCCGTTCCGCCCCTTCGTGAGGACCTTGCCCCACTTGAGGACGACGGCCTCGTTCGTGTCGTCGACGTCCCCTTCCACGAGGTCGGGGTTCGCCTTCGCCATCTTCTCCGTGACGTACG
>Ga0326513_10003280_pt1 | contig 11783 bp, 30 predicted proteins | sample 2_2465_0518_D_FD_203654 | JGI IMG/M metagenome (GOLD analysis project Ga0326513, IMG submission 203654) | Bovine rumen microbial communities from UC Davis, California, United States - 2_2465_0518 | ecosystem: Host-associated > Mammals > Digestive system > Stomach > Rumen | place: USA... | reverse complement strand
AGTCTGATTTAAAGACTAAATGTCCCGAAAAGCAATTAAATTATTTTAAAGAAGATAAAGATAAATTTATTGGATGGTATTGGTTAAGAAATAAGCATTATTCGGCGTATTTCTGTATTTCCGACGGTGATGACGGTTTTGCGTACTGCTACGCCGCGTCCGGTGTGAGTTATGTTCGTCTAATGCTTAGAATGAAGAAGGATAATGATATAAAAATAACAAAAAATGAAGATTCTGAATCTGATTCTGATTTTCTTTTTCCAAGAAAAATTAATATCTTAGGATCAGATTATGCTATCGAATTTAAAAATGTCGAAGACGATACTAGGTTAACAGAAGGATCCAATGCATATACAGATATCTATGAGAAAAAAATTGTTATAGCAAATCTAGAAGATAAGAAAAATTATCCATATGCAGCAGATCATCCAGAATCAAGGTTAGCAAGATATAAGCATACTTTAAGACATGAAATAATTCATGCATTTTTCTACGAATCAGGATTAGGACCAGCAGCCAATGTTGATAAATTAACTTGGTACTCAAATGAAACATTAGTTGACTTTTTAGCAATACAATCAGGTAAGTTATTTGAAATATTTAATGAGTATAATTTATTGTAGGAGGTAAATATGAATATTACTTTAAGATTTGATGATAAATCATCTCAATGGTGTAAAGATTCTTTTGAATACAATGAGCAATTTGTTTATACAATGTGCAGGATGTTAGAAACAAAATTCAATGAAAGGAAGTATTTATATTTTAGGGAAATAGTTGAAATTTTAGGCCTTGATCCTCATTATTATCTTCCTATTTTAGGTTGGGATAGTATCATGTTTCCACAATTTGATTTTCATTATAAAATTGAAAAAGATGAAAATGAAAAATTTATAGATATCGCATTTAATCCTATTGGAAAGGAGATAATAGACATGGCTGGAAGAGTAAAAAATAATTATGACTATGATCGGCTTATTGGTAAAGTAATTGATTATGAAGGAGCTCTCAAATTTATTCAAAATGGGGTTCCAATATCTGATGCATGTGAGAGACTGAATATTGATGTTAATGAATTTAGACGATTCATATCAACAGAAAGACTTGACTTTAAGTATGATAGTGTAAGTGTAAGTAATCTTATCAATTCAACAAATGAAATGCTTGGATATGAGAGATTATATTTAAGTATTATTGGAAAAAAGATAACTAAAATATCTGAAATTCCTTATGATGTTGATAAAGGTTTTATTAATGCCATGAAAACTCTTACTAAAAGAGAAAGAACTATACTTAAAGAATATTATATTGGATGTCTTACACTTAACCAAATAGCTGCTAGGCATAAAGTTACTACAGAAAGAGTGAGACAAATAAAAGCTAAAGCAGAAAGAAAATTAAGACAGCCACATAGATATAGAATGTGGGTTCATGGTTGGCATTATTATATTTATACTCAAAATCTTCGTAAGCAAGAAGACAAAGTTATTTGCTCTGAAGAAACTATTAAATTTGAAGATCATGTAAGAGATCTTGTTGAAAGTAAAGATCGAGAAGCTCTTTATGAGATTTACAATGATCTTAAGCATCTTTTAGATGATGGTTACTTTAAAGATGAAGTTAAAAAGGAGACAAAATATGACACTAGTATATTAGAACTTGAACTTTCTGTTAGAGCATATAATTGCCTTTATAGAGCAAATATTAAAACTTATGGTGATCTTAATTGTATGACTTATAGTAAACTTATGAAAATAAGAAATCTTGGAAGAAAGTCATTTAATGAAATTATTGAAAAAGCTAAAGTTAATGGTATTGAAATTGTTAATGAATGATGTTATAGGAGAATAAAATATGGAAATGATATTTATAAATAGAATCGATCTCATCCCAGTAAGAGAAACTGAAGAATACATCGATTATATCACAGAAAAAGAAGTAGGGAGAAGTGCTTATAACAAAGAAGAACCTTTTAATCGAGATTATGATGATTCTGATATAAGGAAATATATAAAAGAAATTGAAAATAAACTTGATACTGACTTTAAATCTAAACTTCTTCCAATTTATAAAGATGATCTCCTTACTCTTCCGACAGTAGAAGAAGTATGTGGTTTAAAGTCTGATTTAAAGACTAAATGTCCCGAAAAGCAATTAAATTATTTTAAAGAAGATAAAGATAAATTTATTGGATGGTATTGGTTAAGAAATAAGCATTATTCGGCGTATTTCTGTTATTCCCATTGTCCTAGCGGTTATGCGTCCTGCAACTACGCGTCCGATGTGGTTTATGTTCGTCTAATGCTTAGAATGAAAAAGGAGAATTGAATGAAAATATCTATTAAAGAAATGAGAATAGCTATATCATCTGCTTATAATTCTAAATCTTGGCATGAAAGAGTATTCAAAATGAGTAATAGGCAAGTGGCAGCTATTTATAATTCAATGCGAGACAGCCCTAGATATAAATTAGTTAATGGGCAATTTATTATATTAGAAGAAATAATTCCTAAACAAGTGAAAGAATATCATCAAATGGATATTTGGGAATATTTTAATTCAATAGGAGAATAAAATATGGATTTTAAATGCCCAAATTGCAATAATATTATAGCACATATGAGTCGTAAAAATTTTTATAGACTTACTCATAATTCTGATAGAACTATATGTGAATCATATACTTTTTGTCAGAAATGTAAGAATAAAATATATTTAATAATGTCATTAGACCATATTAAGGAGATTCATTATGAAGACAATTAATGAAGTATTAGAAGAAATTAAAGAATTAAGTAATTTAACTAGTAATATGTCACATGATCAAATTATATTTAATATGGGTCAAATTTATTCTTTATCATGTGAATATACTGACCCACATAGAATTGAATTAACAGATGGTGAAATTATATACATTGATGAAGATAAAAAAGCGGTAGAAGAAGCCTTAAACAATATTACAGAAACTAAAAACTCTTTTCAAGAAAATACAGTAAAAACTAAAAACTCTTTTCAAGAATTTTGTGAACAGCAAATTAAAGACTCAGATGACAAAATATTGCACTTATTGGAACGTAATGGTTCTCATATGAATCTTAAATTTGAACTTGATAAGCGGTACCCAAATAAATCATATTTGAAAACTGTTAAAGGTATTTTATCTGATATGGGCATAAATACTATGTCAGATTTTCTTGTATTTATGGACGATCCAAAACTTTATGATATATTTCATTATAATGAGAAATACATTCCAGATGAAATTAACAAGAAATACCATATATCAAGACTAAATTTAAATGACCGGCTTAAATTAGCTCAATTATATTTAACTGCTAATGAATATGAAGGGCAGACTGCTGATCATATTTTAAAGAAATTTCTTAAGATAGAAGGTCAAATGAGAGAAACAAGATTTGTTAATGCACTTATCAGAGCGACAGGAGTGCAAACTATAAATCAATTATATTTCTATCTGCAAAATCTTAAGAATTTCAAAGATTTTAAAAAACTTAGAGGATTAAGTAATCCTCCTATAGCAATTGAAAATTTATATAATAATATACATAAAGGAGAAAATTAATTATGGAAAGATTTTACTATGCAACAAAGGACAAGGATGTTATTGATAACTATAGATTAGCTAGACATTACTTTATAGCTACTGGCAAGGAACTTAAAATGGACGAGATTGCTAGTACTGAAATAATGGACGAGATTGCTAAGAGATTTAAAGGCTTGTACGGACGTGTTGATAATCCGTCATGGAAATTCTTAGTAGATCATGGACATAAAGCAACTGCAGTTTTTGTATATGCTAATATGTATAATATAGGATTAATTACTGCAAGACATGCAGTTGATAAATACATTGATAACAAGAAAGATAAAACAAATATTCTTACTGATGTTGAAGAATCAAATAATGTATCAGAAAATTTTATAGTAGATGAAACTGTATCAGAAGATTTAAGTAGTAATGTAGAAGAAACAAATTAATTATATTTTTAAACCGTAGGAGGTATTATTATGAAAAATAGATATTGGAGACTTAGTAGAGATGAGTATGAGACAATGAGAGATTCTATATTAGAAAAGCATAAGACAGAAACTGTTGATGATTGGGCTAATTTATCAATGGATCCAGATTTATCAGATACTGAAAGAATGGCTCGTATTATGATGGACAATGACCCTAATTATGAAGGCGTGGATTATATTTGTCAATCTTATATGAGCGGTTGTCCTCTTTCTCAAGAGTTTGTTGAAGATTGTCTGTATGTAAATTCTGGATTATGTATGATAGGATGTTGGGATCAAGAAATTATTGATTGGGTATTAGACCTTTATAAAAATTATATTCCTAAAAGTTCCAAATCGTCTCAGAATGTTAATGTATTCAATATTGTTCTTGATGCTATTGAGTCAAAAAAGTTCATCAAAATTAATCAGGAATATCATAATTATTTAATCAATTTAGTTACTGAAGCTCATTATTATGAATATGCCAATCAACTGATGAATTTTAAATTTAGAAATATTTCTTCATATAAAGAAAGAATTAAAGATGCTAATAAAATTAGAGAAATTTTATTTAATATAGATAACTGTAGAATTTATATTAAAAATAAACTTGATTGGGATTCTATTGATACATCGGAATATGATAAAAAATTTGTGAATGATTTTTATCGTAGTAATAAATCTCCAGAAGATAGTTTTGCATCTATGAAGAAAAGTTCTTATAAAAAGAAAGGATCAATAAATTATGAAGAATATTGATTATATAAGTTATTTACTGGTTAAGTATTATATTTTCTGTGGATTGTTTCAGCTTGTATGGTCATTAGCTGTAATAGGATTTGTTATATTTCTTATATTAACATTTCATAGTTATTGGTACCTTTTCTTTGTACTTCTTATAGCAGTTAAGCCATATCGTATGTTGAAGAATGTTAAAATAAAAGATTTTTCAGATGAATCATGATTCGCAAATTATATTCTTCCTATAATAGTTGAATGAAAGGAGGAATTAATTATGAATTGGTGGCAATTAACTAAAAGAATCATAAAAACAATCGATATAGGAATTATATCTTGGTGGTTTGTTGTATTTATGATGGTTATGTCAATACCAGCAGCTATTTTGCTGATAGTTGATGTTATACATTATATTTGGACGGATCAGAGGATTCCGGAGATTGTTAAGATCTTAGATGGATATGTTGCTGTATTCAAATATCCCTTTGATCATCAGTAAAGCTTAAGGAGCAGTCTTAAAATTATTAAGGCTGCTCTTAAGTTTTTCAAAATTTTTGGAGGATACAAATGAGTAAAGAGATGATAGAACTTATATGGTCTTTACATTATTCTGGTTATTTTAACTGGGAAATTGCAAAGAAACTTAACATCTCTGAGGCAGAAGTTGTTTCAGTCCTTGGAGAATAAACTTTTTAATTATATTTGGAGGATTTGAAAATGAAAAACAAATATTGGTTATGGATGATAGGTGTTAATATTCTAGGAATTATAGGATATAAATTGTTAACTAGTGTTGGTGCATCTAAGGCATATGATTTTATTGCTGATGAAATAGATACTGGTGATACAGTCATAATGACTAAATCAGATGGAACAACAGTGGTTGTAAAAAAGGTAAGAAAAACAGAAGAGGAATAAATTATGAGATTATGGCATAAAGATTTAGTTCCTTGGTTACCAACTCAGCAATTAATATCTCAATGGAGAGAATGCTGTGCTATTGCTAAAAATATTGTGATCCTTGGCACCCCGAATCATATTTTAGTTAATAAAGTTATGGACTATCCAATATGTCATTTTTATCATTATACAAATAATGTAATAGATGAAATGAGCTTTAGAGGATATCACATAACTTCTATAGCGTATGATAATTTTATTACTAATATTAAACTAATTGATCCTGTTAAATTTGACAGACCTTGTACGGACGAAGATATTTTTGAAGGATGGCATAATGAACGATATCTTATACAATGTGTATCAAATTTAGAAGAGAAATTTGACTGTGGTGGAATATCTGAAGAAGATTTTTACAATATATTAGATCAATTTAGTTATATATTATATTAGGAGGATTATTTATGACTAAATTAAATTCACCATGTCTTGAATGTCCAAATAAGGGATGTGGTTCTTATCATAGTAAATGTGATAAGTATATGGAATTTAGAAAAAAAGTTGATGAGGAAAATAAAATTAGAGATAAAAGAAGAAAATTAATTTCTGATCAGATAGATTCTGTTTATTGTGGAATAAAAAGAATGAAGAAATGGAGGAAAAATAAAAAATGAATGAAATAGAGAATTCTATAGAATCCATTCCTGGATTATATTTATTTATTAAAAATAATATGAATAAATTATCAGATCATGAAAAAGATTCATTTATTTCATATTCCAACAATTATCTTCTTCAACTTCTTAGTATTGCAAAAAAAATGCACTTATCAAATTCAAATCATTACATAATGGTACACGAATTTATATTTGATACTGAGCATGTTTATGATATATATAATCATTCATATTCTGATAATATTGAATTGATACCAATTAAATATGTTTATGGTCCTCAAAATGATTGGGTTAGCTTAAAACCAATAGATCAATTGAATAATTATCTTCAAATATATGTAATTGATGAATTTCATAAGTTAACTGAATCTAGTGCTTTACTTAGAGCTCAAGAAATGGCTATGAAATATATTGATGATGAGATGAGAAAATTGAAATATTGGTTGAAATTAGTGGAGGGAGAATAAGTAATGAAAAATCCTGAAACAAAAGAAGAATTCGTTAAATATTTGAGAAGTAGAAAGATTACTTTTGATGAATTTTATGATGTAATATTAAAATCATATTTTGATTTGACAACTGATGAAAGAGCAAGCTTAATACAAAAAACACATTCATATAAGGATCTTAAAGGAGGAAATAATAATGGCAAATAATCATAAAAATAAGAGCAAAAGTGAAAATGAAATTTTTGAAGCAGGGTTTAAATCAGGAATAGGATTGATGGCATTAACCTTAGATAAATCAGAAGATCCAAAGAAATTCCTTAATATTATAGCAAATGATGATAATAAACTAAAGGAATTTACAACAAAATTATATTCTGAATTTGTTAGCTTATATAAAGAATCTAAAAATAAAGGAGAATAATGTAATGAATGATTATGAAGATTTAAAAAATCGTATAGAAAGATATGAAAGTCGATTAAATATTATTAAAGATATAACATCTAATAAAGATAATTTTGAAAACAGTAATATTATTAAAAATATTGATGATCTTAGTATGATTCTTAAGATGTTTACTGATGAAAATTTATTTAAATATATTGGCCCAGTAAATCTTTTAGATGTTATATCAATAATGAACAATACAGTTGAAAATCTTAAACCTTATTATTTATTATATATATCAAATAAATATAAAAATGATAAAAAGGAGTAAGTTATGATAGGATTTATTTGGAATTTAATTTGTTCTTTAGGATGGTTTATATATTTGATATTATTAATGTTAGTAGCAATTATATTAATAATTTTTATTGGATTATTTACAAAATTTATAAATTGGCTATTCAAATAGGAGAAACATATATGAAAGCTTGGTTAATGTATGTTTATCATGGGCATCTTAAAATAAGAAAAGGAACTTTAGTCTATACTGGTGGAGGAAGCTTTTTACCAGATGATAAACCAAAAGGTCCATTAATGTGTAAAATGCCATTTGATAGATACTATAATAATTTAAATAAATTACCATATACAGCACATATAGTTTTTAATAAATATCAATTTGGTAAGGTATTGATTAAAGATGAAAAAGATATTCCAAAATGGAAAGCGTTTTTTGCACAATTATATTCTAATAAAATAAAAGAAACTGAAAATGGGTATAAAACAAAATTATGGACTAATTTATTGGAGGAACTAAGTAAGAGTATATAATAAAATATTTAAATTAGTTCTTGATAAAAAGGAGTAAGTATGGATATTATTAAATATATTATTATCATGTTAATGGCTGCAAGTTTTAGGAATGGTCTTAATACTGATCTTATACCATATGAGCAGCAAATAAGTTATATTAATGAGTATGTGTTTGAAATCATAGAAGAAGGCAATTATGATGTACATCCAGCTTTTATATTAGCAGTGATTGAAACTGAATCAACATATAAATGGCAGGTTCAAAATGGTGAACATTATGGTTTAATGCAAATTAATCCTAAATGGCAAAAAGAAAGGATGAAAAAACTTGGTATTGAAGAAATAAATGCAAATCCATATGATAATATAAGAGTTGGCATTGATTATATTTCAGAATTATTTGAAATATATGATAATCCATATGACGTATTGAATGTTTATAATTCTGGTTCTACAGATGGTTACACACATAGCTATTCAATAGATGTTATGGAAAAATTTTATAGAATTGAACATGACATGTGGGACAATATGGAAGGATGGTAATTATATTTAAAAGGAGATGATTTAAAATGAGTTTTGAAAATTTAGTTAGAGAAATAAGTGAACTTGAAGATGATATTAAGTTTTTATCAGATATTAAAAAGGATACAGAAAATTCAGATCCTGCCAATCTTTCAGCTGTAAGAGCATTAGATGGGGCCATAAGAAGATCTGAAGAAAAACTCGAAGAACTTAAAAATATGAAAGATACTACAACACCTTGTACAGATGAAAATGATATAAAGGAGTAAAATATGAATGATGTAGAAATATTAAAAGTAATTAACTCTATAATTAATTCAAGTAGTGATAAAGGTAAAGATGATTATATTGTTGGTTTTAGAAATGCATTAAAATATATTAAAGGTGTTATAACTAGTAAAGAGCCTATTTACGATGAATGTCAAGAAAAATGGCATAAAAAAGAACCTCCTAAAAAGTCTGGAGAATATCTTGTTAGAACTAAAAATAAATATATAGTTGTTGGAAGATATTTAACCGGATTTGGTTGGAATGGCCGATTAAAAAATTGTGTTGTTGGATGGATGGAACTTCCTAAATATGACGATGAATCTGAAGATTCTGATGTAATCTTGTAAGCCTTGTACAGACAAATCGCAAAAATTATTCCTTCTTTAATAAGGAAAGGAGGAATGTAACTATGAAAAAGATAAAAGAGCATTTAATAGGAATTCTTGGTGGTTTAGCTATTATAGGAATTCCTATGATTTGCTGGATTATAGCAGAAGTTATATTCCAGTATATATAATATTAAGAGTAGTCTTAAAAGTAATTTAAGGCTACTCTTAAGTTTTTAATTATATTTAGGAGGCTAATATATGGAAGAATTAACTGAAAATGATGAAATAAATAAAGCCATAAAAGATTGTTATTGGAGGCATGATATAACGGGTGTTTCTATATGTGGATCATATTTGGCTCCATGTATGCAAGTAATAATGAAAGGCAATTGTGAAACTGTCATAGAATATTTTAAAGAAAAGAATAAAAAATAATAATGTGGCCCATACTGCAATTATATTTATGAGATTATTGGGTCATGATCATTCATTTTAATCCTCTGGGACTCTTACAGCAAATTATATTAGTAAATAGCTGATACCTCCTACAAGAGTCCTGTATTTATATTTAGGGCATTAGCCAAGCGGATTAAGGCACAGCACTTTGACTGCTGGATGCACTGGTTCGAATCCAGTATGCCCTGTTATTATAAGCTCGTGTAGCTCAGTTGGTAGAGCACTTGACTTTTAATCAAGTTGTCGGGAGTTCGAACCTCCTCACGGGCATGTCTCTCTTTGGAGGGATGGCTTTAATATGATTCACTAAAAACTATCGTAGTGTGTTCTTGAGCAGTTAACAGCTGACAAGTTTAGGGGTGCAACTCCCAATTTTAAGCTGGTATGGCGGAATAGGTAGACGCCTTGGACTTAAAATCCAATGATCGCAAGATCGTACGAGTTCGAGTCTCGTTACCAGCATGTTGCAAATTATATTTAGGAGGGATAAATAAAAATGGCTGATGTAGAACTTATAAATTTTTCACGTCCTACTATTGAAATAAGATCATCAAATGACGTAGTTTGTAAACTTATGTGCAAAAATAAATGTGAAGAATTCAACAACAGTTATATATGTGAAAAGAACTATCACAAATGGTATGAAAAATCTGAAAAATGTAAAGAAAATATAAAGAATAACTCATACACTGCACAAAAAGAGGAATAAAAATGAGCTTACTTTGCCGATTGAAAAACTTAGTCCACAAAGGTTTACTTAGGAAAGAGGACTTAGATCGAATTGTTATAATTCCTAAAGGGCAAGAAAATAAAGTCATTAAGATGCGTGAAGCTACACCTGAAGAAAGAGCGTCGATAGCTAAATATATTAATAATATAAGTAAACTAACAGGAGTTAACTTTGAGAATTTAGAACAAGATACTGTACTTTTCGACTTTGAGTTATACCAAGCGGGACTAATGGATATGCCAAATGGAATGATTGAGATACTTGACCATATAAGAGCAGAGATAAAATAAACATACGAAGCCATTGATGATGTATGTATTAGGAATGGACTTAATTTAGCAAGAAGAATTATTGACAAGTACACGGCTGAAAGAAGTGAGGATAAGAAATGACAATATGGGAAGGTATAAAAGGATTAATACATAACATAAGAATAAAGTTAGGATTATATAACCTAAGAAAAGAAGGTGCAAAATGGGTTGCCAAGAATATCAGAGAAGATTATGTCGAGGAATTTTTAGAAAAGTATGATAACCTAAATAGAGGTATTCCTATCGGAGTACTTGCCGAAACCATAGTTTTTCTGGATATGATAGAACAAATAAAAGAGGAAATATAAGGTATAAAGTGAGGAGAAAAATAAGGAAATATGACAGTAGGAGAAGTAATTGCTTTAATATGTAAACAAGCAAGTAATGAAGATGCATATTTAATGCAAAAAGGTATATATTCAATAGATGTTAACGATGATGAAATAGAATTATATTTTACAGATGGAAATACAGAAAACTATTCTATTAAGAAAGAGGAGACCGATAATAATGTATAATAATATTTGTTCTAAATGTATAAAAGAATCAGTATGCAAAATAACTAATGAATATTCTAATGAAGAGGTATGTGTTGCATGTGCAGAGTTTGTAAGTATTCCAATAAAAGATTATATTAAAGTTCCAGCCAACGAGTCTAAAGCAATATTAACTAAATGGTTGTTAAAAAGTCAAGTCTCAGACTATTCAAAGCAACAAGGTTATATAGAAGGTTGGTTTCGAGAAGAAGATGACAAAGCATTTCATGATGCCATTTTAGCATTAGAAAAAATAGATGCACTCGAAGCTATTATCGATTCTCATCTGTCGCCAGAATTGAAGTATAAGTTATTTACATTAATAATAAAAGAGGAATTAAAATGATCTGTCCTAAATGCAATTCTCGTATGATATGCATAGAGTCATATAATGAAGCTAAAGAAATGCATACAGCAAGATGTTACAAATGTAAAAACTGTGGAAAGCTTGTACATACGATGGAAACAGTATCTGATTTATTAACTGTAAGTAGTATACTTTCTAAACGTCATAAAAAGAAAAAGAGGTAAGAATTATGGCAAAATATGAAATCACAGCAGAACTGAATCTAAAAACCATTATTGCTGAATCAAGAGAAGTGGCACAAGCCTTGAATGAGTTTGCTGATAATCTTGAA